>CETN01160328.1_pt1 | contig 11170 bp, 9 predicted proteins | sample 531301 | NCBI WGS metagenome assembly CETN01 (sample SAMEA2622656, study PRJEB7988) | marine metagenome | isolation source: saline water (ENVO:00002010), including
GCAGATTTCAAACCAGCAAAGATGAGTCGGCCGAGAGAAGATACACTGTCAGAACTTCTCTCAAGGGCTGGTAGCATCACGAAGGTAATTTTCTTCCTGAATACAGAGTTCCGCCAATCGATTTCTCCGTATCTAACCCCGAAAATATGCCTAAATGAGTCACCTAAAAGGGCTAAGGATTCGGTACATTGCTGATTAAGATATGAGTGTTGCTCAGTAACCTTTGGATTGAAATCGAGCTGCGCCTCTGTTCCAAATATTGAAAGCTCATGCTCAGTAATGCCGAGATCAAAAAGATATGCTTTTAGGCCAGCCTTTTTTTGATCGGGGATATCATCCCTAGACGCCAGTGTCATTAACTGAGTTAATGTCATGTAGTCCCTGAGAGTTTGGACGTCAAGAATGATCTCTCCATTATCTCGAATATAGGTAAGAATTCGAATAAGACTGGCAACCATCGTTCTTGCGCGGCCACGCCAGTATTCTGCGTCGCCCCCCGTCGACGGCATCATTCCAGCGATCATCTCAGCAATAATGTCTGATACAGCTGACGACCAGGAGTTATTCGTATTTGAAAGTCTTGTAACAGGGGAGGGGAGAGAACCAGACTCACGACCGCCGTTAATAAAATTGATAATTTGCAGGTCATCTACACGATCGACACGCCTGCATAGTCGATATAGAAGCCAGAAGGTAAGTGAATCACCTTTACCATCGACAAAACAGGCACCACCACCCCACAGTAGCGCGCCCGCGTATATTTGGCTAAGAATTGTACGAGTTTTTCCCGAACCTGTTGTTCCAGCTAGGAACTGGTGATGTGTAGAGAGGTCTTTGTCAATGGCGCAGATACGCCCATCTGTAGTGAAACCGAGTACAAGGAACGCGTTACCTACTATTTTGTTTCGGCCCCATACCTTTCTTAGAGGCTGCTTGAAGGCAGGACGCTTAATTTTTCCCTTAATGAATAGGTAAATAAAAAAACCGAGGGCTGCTAGAAACTCAACGAATGTCGGGAAGATGAGAATTAATGTTGCCCAAGCAAACAATATTAATGGCCCCATTTTTCCAATCTGCGTGCCATGTCTCAAGAGCCATGGACGGGTGTCCCTGCGGATCCAGTATTCTTTAAGGTCATCGTTAGCTGCTACGCCGTGGAGGTTCATAGTCCTTGATCCTCAACCGTTGCTCGCGCTTTATCTGTCGGTGCCTTCTTTTTCTTTTTTGCCTTAAGGGCGTTCGCCTTGTCCCGTTCCTTCTGTGCTTCAGCTTCTTTTACAGCTTTGTTGCGTACATCTTCCCAGTAGGTAGGTGATGATCTGAACATTTCGTCCTCTTTGAGGAAGACAGCTAGTTCTTCGTCTGGCAATTCACAGAGGTCGTAGAACCATTTAATTGCTAGATCAACAGCTGGTATTGGTATTGCCCGGTTGTTAGCACGTTCAACATGCCAGTGAGCCCAAATACCAACGCATTCAGCAGATGCAACCTCAAGTGTTGCGTCTTGAAGACAATACCAAAGAGTACGGTCTTCATATTTGAGCCACTGCATTTCAGACGTAGTCGCTGTTGATCTTGAGTATAGTTCCATTAACGCTGAACGGATGTAGGCATGTTTTCCGAAAACCTCTGGTGCAACATGTTTAGCTTTATATAGTTTGCTGTATATTTCCTTGTATGCCTTCATCTCCGCTGGAGACATTTTTGACAAGGTTTTTTTCCCGTCTGTTCTCTCACCAAGTTGCCATTCAAGTACTGCTTGAGCGGCTTTGAAGTTAAACCTTGAGCCACGGGCTTTATCATGAAGTAGAATAGGACCTATATCAGAATGAGGGTCACCCTCAACGGTGTCTAAGCCTGGAGGTATTGGCATTCGCATAAAGTCCCACGGGGATACGCGTTGGGCATATCGATTATCTTGATATGGACGATATTCAACGGGGAAGTCAGCAGGGTTTTCTTTAACAAATCTTTTCAGCTCAGGCCTAACACCAGCGACCATTTTCAACAATGGCTCCAAAGCGTTTTGGTTTCCGTTTTCATCTGTAGCGTACAGATTGATACTGGCCTGTTTACTTCTGATTGCTACTCGGATGCCAAGAAAAATAAAGATAGAGGCTATTACCTTAGACCATATGGCAGCATAACCCTCATTGAGCTTTTGAATTACCTCTGGTGCAATAGATTCGCCTGATCTCGCTTGTAGCCACTCAATATTCTGCATTATCGTTTCTGGTGAAGGCCCGGCGATATAGTGTACCGGCCATGATATTACCCACCATACGTAAAGCTCAGCTATACGAATTATTCTCCATGCTTCCCTAAGCATCTCGCCATAGAAAATGGTAAAGACCCAGTAGGTAAATGCAATTAAAGCGAGGAGTAATACGATTCCAATGAAGGTACCCGAGTCACTTGTATTTCTTTCGTTTTCCATTTATTCCACCGCAAAAAGACCTCTAAGTGGATCACTATCGAGGAGATCGTCTTCCTCTAATCCATTTTGATAAGCTGTAGATTGATCCAACTTGGGTGATTCTGAGTCTTTATCAGTCGATTCAGTCAAAGGGTAGGAGTCGCCATATAAAGAATCTGAAGGACTGGATGATTTTTCTAACAAAGTGGCATTTACAGCATCTTCATCGGGCGTTTCGGCCAGGGGAGGGATATTGGAAATACGCCTTGAATGAGTAGGGATATCATCTAGCTGATGCGACAGCGCCTTATCAATAGCGAGATCAAAAAGATACTCAGCCATTTTAATTTTTTGTGCTTTGTCAGAAAGACGGTCGAAATTTGGAATCTGTTGACTTAAGAAGGTGAGAAGCCTCGCATGAAGTGCCTTTTCACGCCTAAGGTGCAGCCTTAAAGTAACCTTATCGCTCTTCACATCAAGACGCTTTGCGTTCTGCTTTCAATGAAGCCATTTTCTTGTTAGCGAGAGCATTTGCAGCTGCAATAGAATTAAGAGCCAAGCCTTCGGCGTTCATCATAGCTGGGTCAAGGCCTTCTTCTGTTGGCACAATACGAGTCATGAGCTTAGGCGCCCACAAGGTGTGGTCGTCTGATAGGATCATTTCTACTGGCCCACCAACGAACAATACATGGGTGTACTGAGTAAGGTTTTCTAAAATCGAAAAAATCAAAGGTGAGATTGCGCTTCTGTATCGCTCCAAGGCAACTTCTCGTTCAGCGACGATATCAAATTGATGAGCAAACACGTTGATTTTGCCAGTTATAAGTGCGGCTCTAAAAACAGAGTGATCGAGACGATCGAGCATCGGGATGTCGTCTCTTGTTTCAAACAAGACTTGGCGTAAAATGTCAGTAAGATAGATAGCCCCTTTGTCAGTAAGAGTGGCTTTAGCAGCTAGGTCCGGCTGTCCTCGATGCATTGGGATGATGTCAATGGTTCGGCCTCCCCAGTCGACCACAACGATCTTTTTGTCTGCTTTCGAATGATCGGGCTCCAAAGACAGAGAGTCATTAACACTGACGGTGTAGCTGTACCAAGCGCTCACTGCTTCTGGTTGACAGTTTATAAATTGGATATTTGGCATTGGCCCGAGGCTGCTGTCCAATGGGGTAACAGCATTATTTGGCGACTTCGAGGTGTCAACGTTCGCTAATTTCTTGGAAATGAACCTGTCATTCCGTGCAGTTCCGGCATAGTACTTTTCGACAGGCAAGCCTGTATAGCACACAACAGGGTCTTCACCATTGTAGTTAACTTGATTCAGAATCAGTCTAATAGAATGGTGCAGTAGAACCCTGGCAGCTGGTGAGGTGACGAATGCATCCTGGGCAGTTTTGATGATATTCTCTTGCTCTTCACCAACTGAATAGAATCGATCATTACCGTCTTCGTCGAATGTAGCGTAGCCCCAAAGATCAACCGCACTACCGTCCAAAGATGCGCGACTCGGCTTCCCTGGAGCGATGAAGCTTGGGATGCGTATCTGAGCGGCTTTGCCTTGGTAGAAAACCTTGAGCTTCATAGAGTCAAAACCGTCATCTGCGCCCACGCAAGCAGTGTTGAACATCAATGACTGAATATCTTTATCGCTCATGGCTATTCCTTGGTCTGGTTTTGCGATCGAATATACTTAATTATTTGCTAATGTCAACTTTTCGCGTATAGTGGAAAAAGAAGAAAAGAGTAAGGAAAAGATGAAAATCCGTCTAAATACAGTGATTTATGCCCTGTGGACTGACGCTCAACCAGTGTCAGTTCAAACCAATGCAGGCAAAGACATTGTCTATGGTGGGGATACTGTTCAAATATTTTTCATGGATGGCGGAATCGAAGCGATGCCTGAAGAGCACTTTAGGCTTAGTGGCGCAAGACAGCTAACCGAGGCTCGATCTGGTTCAATCTCTGGGCTGTATCAGATGGTCGGGCCTATACGAACTGTGAATTCTGTCCAGGGCGATAAGGTCACTTTTGACGATGGCGACACTATAACCGTGCAACAACTAAATTCGGATTTCGAAACGTTAGACCCTGACCCAAATGAGGAGAGCTTAGCAAATCAAGCAATAGACGTTGCGTCTACGCTTGAGGCGCTGTTTATAAGTGTGAAAATGGTCAACGGCATTGACCTTGCTGAAATAGTCTCGTCAGATAACGTTAATTGAGGATTTCAAGTTCGTCTTTCAAGACGACGAGACCAAAAGGCTGGCCTTCATCTTGCCGCTTGTTAAGGACATGTTGCAGAAATGGGTCGTTTGAAGATGAATCTTGTTCACTTAACAAGTCTGGGTCATTACGATCGAATATCGTACATGTAGGGTTCTTCTTTTCGTCAACCGGGGAGATCTTGCCAATTAGTGACAATTTGTTTTGGTGTGTTCTCTCGTAAATTGGATATTCACCATTCTGGTCAGGGTTTCTACCAAGCAGGCATTCAAATGAGCCGTCGAGCTCAGATTCAATTTGGAACACCGAATAGTAAAGGTCTTCTGAAATATTGCTTGTGAAAGAACGGAACAAACAGGGTATGGCGCCATCTGCAGCTTCAGCCTTAATGTAAAAAAGGCAGCGAATAACTTCTTTTGGCATTGAGTTAGGGTATGGCATGGCTTCACCGGTAGTCGGAGTTAGTAATGACTGACAAAAGAGTAATTGCGTCTGAGGCAGATTTCAATAGATTAATCGACGATGAACTAACTAGCAGAATAAATCCGGTATGGTTGCTTTCGGTTAAGTCGATAGTCCTGTCATTTACAATTGTTTTGACGCCGGCATTATTTGCAACAACTTCATACCCTTTCTTTTACACAGGCCCCCAGGGTTTTGCAATTACCCTCGTTGCAATAGTTCTCGGCGTAGCGCTTGGGTTTTGGCGCTCTCGATATAGTGATGGTAAAAATCAGTCCAGCGAACTATTTGGATTGGCAGTGTTGTTTGCCATAGGCTATTCCTATGCAACAGCTGGTGTTATATCTTTGCAAGGTCAAAATTTAGGATTCCCATTGCTTTCATCGTTTATGTTTGCGATAGGGATTGTTTCAACCTCTTTGACATTGCAAGTTAAATCCATAATTTTGATTTACAAAGAGATGGATGGTTTGAATCAGGGGCTACTGTTTAAACAGATCGCCTCAATTTGTTCCATTACTAGCCTTGTTTATGCCGCCCTGCTTCTTCCAATCAGTTTTAAGGGCTATGAGCCGATATTCATTGCTGTTATTTTTTTGATTTTATCCTTGCGATTCGGTAAGCGTCTAATACTTGTTTTTCCTTTAGCAGTTGCTGTGGTTTATGTGGCGTACATAGTTAATTACCAAATAGGAATGAACATAATAAACCTTTCTGGTAAAGATAGCAGAATTGAGATTGAGCAAAGTAGCGCTGGTATTAGAGCTAAACTAATTAACAACATTGAAATACCTAATACGGAGTCGCTTTACAATAATCAACTTGCCCTTAATTTGATTTCAGTATCTAACGAGAGGGAAAAAGTACTGGTAGTTGGTGGAATCCAGGGATTGCTTCTTAAAGTGATTGCCAGTTCGTATGACTATAAAATCCTGTCTAGCGACATTCTCGCGACCTCTCTTATCTCTAGTTTAGAACCGAAGGAAAGCAAGAAGTTAGTTCATCTTACATCGAGTATCCTTCCTTCGTTAATTGATGATGATACAAAGTATTCTGTAATAACAGAATTCATCTATGAGCCTTTGGATGATGGTGGTGACGTGGCGTTGAGAATGAGGTTTGCTGAATATAAGAGAATGTTGGATAGTGGCGGTAGAATAATTCTTCAGTATCCAAAACAACCTCTACAAAAGAAAAATATTGTCAAGAGTGAAGCCCAGTACATTTTTAATGGCTGTGTTGATATATCGGCCATTAGTAGTATGGGCGTTGATGCATTGGTTTGCTCGACCTGATCACGAGCTTGACGTGAAGCTCGTGTGATCCTAACATAGCGTAACGTTAACGTTATGGCCACATTGTCATGCCAGTAACCCTCGAAGGCCACATTAGTAAGGTCTTTTTTAAAAACTACGAAAAACACATCACGGGTTTCAAGTTTGATACCGTTCGTGTTGTCGGAGGTATGCTGCCGCCTGGCTATACGGCTAAGGGTATGTCGGAACTCTTCTTCCTAGCTCCAATAGATGACGCAGTACCCGGTGTGAAAGTGCGTATAAGCGGTGAGGTTGAGAGTCAGAATGGAAGGGACAATTTTAAGACCCACGAAGCAAGTGAGTATCTTCCAACCAAACCGGAGTACATCCGAGAATATATAGCGAATGGTGGGTTGCCATATCTCCAACTTGATTTTGCTGAGAGACTACTCAGTTACTATGATGGAGCTGGACTTCTAGAATTCGATCGCAATCCATTGCTTGTTGCCGAAACGATATCCTCAGCCTATAGCGTTAATCACATTGTCGGCGCCCACAAGGCGTGGAGAATGTCGCGTGTCAATGCTATGGAGTGCCGGGTCTTTGATGTGTTAGATCTCACTACGCATGAGCGAGGGGTTGTTTGTAAGGATTTGGGGGCTAGTACTGTCCAGGCTGTAACTTCCGACCCCTTCCTCCCAGCAAAATACGTCGATATCAATTTCCATAAAGTAGATGAGCGTATATCTCAAAACCTTGAGAGTTTAGGTATCGATGACTCTGAGTATAGGTTGAAGCGTGTCGAAGCTGCGCTTTTCCATACTCTGAATAAGTACGAGGATCAGGGCCACACTGCAATACCAGTCAAAGTAGCACTACTTGAGTCTATGAGGTTGTTAGGTGATCTTGGTCCAGAATCCATTGCCAGTGATGGTCTCGACAGGCTCATAAAAAAAGGGGACCTGTGGACGATTAAGGCCTACGGAAAAGTTTGCCTCCAGAAGCCATCATGGGCTTCGGTAGAGCGTGAGTTTGCTCAAAAAATTCAATTTTTGATCGACGCTAAGCCTGATCTTTCATCGATCGGAGCCAAAGTTATTGACGAGTCTAAATATGGGATGCATGAAGCTCAGTATCAGGCTGTTCAGACTTGCCTCAATAACCAGTTCGTCGTGATAACGGGTGGTCCTGGTACTGGCAAAAGCACAACGGTTGAGAGCTTGCGCGCATCGCTTGACGCGATTTTTAAGCGTAAGCTCGACCGTCATGTAAATGTAGTTGCAATTGCTCCATCAGCACTTGCTGCCGAAAGACTGACTGAAGCAAGCGGTCTCAAGGCTTCAACGTGTCATTCGGCACTCGGTATTTCACCTGGGCAAGAGTTAGAGCATGCCGGCAAGCGAATCGATGCCGATTTGGTAATAATCGATGAAGGAACAATGAACGACCAGAAGATTTTTTTAGCAATTGTTCGAGCTATTCGGCCTGGTACAAGAGTCGTTATTTTAGGTGATGTTGATCAGCTTCCGTCAATATCAGCAGGGAGAGTGTTTGGTGATTTAATAGAAAGTGATGTTATACCAGTGGCAAGGCTTACTAAAACCTACCGCTACAAGGATAACTCACGTTTTTTTGAAATCGTCACTGCGGTTAAAAATGGAACAGAAATTAACCCTCTTGAGCCCGGTGATGATTGGGAGTTTATTGAGTGCGATTCTTCAAGTTCAACGTCTGCTGCAGTAGTCGAAAAATTCTCTGAATTAATGCAAGGCGGCGCTAAACCGCAAGACATACAAATTGTTGTTCCAATCCATGATGACTTTAACGGGACGATTAATCTTAATAGGCTCATCCAGGAATATAATGCCACGAAAGCCTCACTACCTTCAGTGAAGGTTGGTGCATACAAAATTCAACTGGGTGACAAAGTAATGAGCGTCGAAAAAGACAAAAAGAATGGGGTGAGCAATGGTCGAGATGGTATTTGCACCCATGTTTCTGAATACTACCTAACTGTTGATTACGGTGATCGTAAGGTAAATTATTTCAACGGTAGTTTTCATAAAATAGAACCAGCGTGGGCGAAGTCAATTCACAAAATGCAAGGCTCAGAATGTAAGTATATTATTGCACCAATAGCTTTGGACAATAAAAGACACTACTCATGGCAGTTATTGTTTACTGGGATAACTCGAATGAAAGAGAAGTGTTTTTGCATTGGTGACAAGGATGTTTTTGCCCACGCTATAAATCATGAGCGTGGGAAAATTAGGTTTACCGGACTTGTTGGTGCCCTAAGAGATAACGTTAATCCTTTACCTAAACCTTTAAGAACCATCGCAATTGCTGGCAGCACTCTATCGCGATAGTTTAGAGATCAATTCGACCAATATGCATACAAGCGATTCCGTTGAATTTCCATGCAAAATCTTTGTAAGACCGCTCTCTGTCAGGCCAGCTTTCAACTATTCCTGTTCGACCATGGTTTGAAATAACCACAAACGCTTGGTCCATGAAACTAATCAAGTCACCTGGTAAGAATTCAACGTTAACGTCAATTTTGTTTCGCATCATTTGCGTAAGCTTGTTTCCATTTATAAAGGTTGTCCAGTTGAATGGCATCAGTAGAGAGTGTTAACAACCCCACAGAAGCGAGTAGGGCCGAGGCAAGAACAAGCATTCTAAAATCCCTTTTCTTTCTATGCCTGCTATTTATCTCGATGCTCTTTGTCTGGATTCGGATAAAATTATTTGCTGATCGAATGTATCTTCTTCGTTGATTCAATACTTTGTTTACACGCGCAAGCTTGTCAATCGCTTTCCTGATAATGCTTTTTAGCCTGTCAATTCTTTGCTGGTACTCTCCAATTTGGGCCTCAAGGCTCTCACGTTTTAATTCGAGTCTTGCGATCTCTCCTTTTTGGCATTCAATAAGCGAACATAGGTCTTCACCAATAAGGGCCTTTTGTTCTGCAGACTTAGCCTTTAAATCATGTATTACTGAACTAAATACTTTAAGTCTTTTTTGTTGAGCTCGGATAGCTAGTTCTTTAGCATCAGATTCATCAATTGCAGATTGTAGTGCGGCTTTCGTGTAAGCATGATCACTTTTTTCGATATCCAACTGTTGAATCGATTCGTTCAGCTGTTTGTAATAAATGCTCTTCTCTTTTGAAGCAAAGACGTCATTTTCTTCTACTAACAGTTGCTCTGTGAAAGAAAGTTTTTCCTGTACCTCAAGGAGTTGTTGCTGTGTTTCAATTAATTCAGCTGCAGTTTTGTTTGCCTTTTCCTGCGTTTGCTCACGGAGTTGTCGTTCTCTCTCAACTGCAAGTGGCTCTTGATCAAGTAAAGATCTGACTTCATCAACCTTATTCTCAAGTTTGATTATCGAGTTTCTGCTTGTATGAAGTGATGCTCTTAGGCTTTCATTGATTATTATTTGAGAATTTACTGTATCCTGAAGTCTTTTTATTTTACTGATTTGGTCAGAATTCCGTGCAGTTGCAGCGGCTAGATCTGCCTTCAATTGAGCATTTATGTCTGAAATGTCAATATTGGCTGATAGCGTTTCGACAAGTTGTTGCTCGTTATCTTTCAGTATCTTTTGAAGGTCTTCGTAATCCTGAGTCCGAAGTTTAAGATCGCTAACCTCCTTAAGAAGGGTCATTCTTTCATCCGCATGTAGCAGAACTTGTTCGTAGAGGCTTTCACGTTGCTGTGATAACTCTGATATCTCACTCTTTAATGATTCTCGCTCTCTGTTGAACCGGTATAGGTTTTCAACAGCGTCATTCTCGTAGCGATCTATCTCAGATCTATGCTTGGACTGTGCAGACAGTAAGGCTTGCTCTGTGATGCCCAGCTGCGAATCGAGAGTTTCAATTTTCTTCTCAGCTTTAGCTAGGCTTGCAGCAGCTGCCGAATACTTTTCGAGGATTTTTCTACCCATTTGTCGATGCTTACGAGACTGCGCTGAAATCCTAGAAGCCATTGTTCTGTATTCCAGCTGCTCAATCTTGACGCGTGTAGCGTGCCATTCAGATGAAGTGCCCGCATATCGCCCAAGGTGCTCTGTAACCTCTTTGTCATTCTGGATTAGTTTCTTAACTGAAATGTCTTGTGGGCGGATCGAGTATCTTTCGGCAAGAATTGTAGCTTTTACATGGTCTGTCCATACTTTCCAGCTCATCCCAAGGCCGTTTGATCCTGATGGTCTTGTAATCAGATCCTTAAGTGTTTCGTGACCGAGATCTAGAGCTAGTGACGGTGCGTTGTCTGGAATTTTGTACTGCGGATCAGTTGCAATTGAAATGGTCAGAGGCAGGCCTGCATGGCTCATGACTAGCTCAACGATGGTGTTCCAGGGCATATACGGTGATTTAAGTGCCCCACGAAGTTCTGCTAGCTGCTGTAAAGGTTTGCTCTGCTTTTGAGCTGTCTGTGTGGACATTGCAACGCCTCGAACTTATGATAAAAAAACAGAAATGACAAATATGGTAAACCACTATGAGTCTGCGATCAACAGCGCCTGTCTCAGATACGTTGTCGGTAGAAATTCTCAATTCAGTGTTCAAAATCCCGTCCTTCAGGGCAGATCAACATGAGATTGTTAAAAGCATCCTCAGTGGTGGTGACCACCTGATCATTAAGGCTACTGGATTTGGTAAGTCGATCTGTTACCAGGTACCGGGAATCGTCAAGATGGCACCGGTTGTTGTTATCACCCCAATCATTGCTCTGATCGATGATCAGGTATCCAATCTATTATCGAATGGCGTATCTGCAGGTGGGGTTCACTCAGGGATGTCAA
>CETN01003474.1_pt1 | contig 11143 bp, 7 predicted proteins | sample 531301 | NCBI WGS metagenome assembly CETN01 (sample SAMEA2622656, study PRJEB7988) | marine metagenome | isolation source: saline water (ENVO:00002010), including
ATACAAGTAGCTATTCAAGTAGCTATGGCAGCACAAGCTACTGCAGCGGCATTATTAAGTACTAAACAAAAAGAAAGTTTAGCGCTAGCAGGTCGAGCAGTTATGAAACATGCTGCAGGAGCAATTGCTATTGTTGGTGGAGCTATCGGTCAAATATTTAAATCATTAGCTGGAATACCTTTTGGTCTTGGATTACCTTTAGCAGGAGCTGCAGTATATGGAATGTTCCAGTTATTTAAATCAGGTGAATCTGCAGTACCGAAAGGAGATGACGTATTATCTGCTGGATCGACTGATGCTGGATATGGTGATAGAATGTTACTTGGACCTGAAGGAGCTATATCATTAAATAATAAAGACACGGTTGTAGCTGGAACTAATCTCGGAGGAGGCACTAGTCAAACTACAATTAATTTACAACCTTTACTAGATAAAATGGATCACCTTATTGATGCAGTAAATAGTAATAGAATATTAAGTGTCGATGGTTATCAATTAAATGAAGTATTACATTTAGAAAAAACACCGTCGGGATACTAATATGGCAATATTGAAACCAGGAGAAAATTCAAAAAAGAATATTAGAGATTATTATGATAATCTTAAAAGAGATAATTGGTCAGGTACTGCTCGTAAAGATTTATTTACTGGTAAATTACACGGTTCTAGATATATAGGATTAGCTGGTAGAAGCAAGCAGATACGTGATACAGTACTTTTAGGAGGATTATATTTACTAGGTAACTTTAGATCAATTGAGCCAAGATTATTTACAGCAGGTAAATATGCAGTAGCACCTATTATAAATACTACAACTTTAGGTAAAGCAGCAAAATTAGCTACTAATGTATTAAGAGCAGGTCAACAGCTTGGAGTAATTCCTTCAGAACTTACTAATACTTATGCTGATATAAAAAAGGTAAGATCTATTAAAGATGTAGCTAAAAGAGTAACTTCAATTTTTAAAGAACCTGTAAGACCTAAAGAGTATAGAAAAAAATACGGATTACAATATGGTAGAGATACTTCATTTGATCCTGATCTTGCTAAATCTCTATACCCAGGCGGTAAACCTGATATAATTCCTGTTATATTTCATGGATTTGATACTGCAGGTGAAGAAATTAGAGTACCTGTTAGAGGAATGTTAAATGGTTTTTCCGATACCGTAACACCAACATGGAATGAACATAAATATGTTGGTAGACCTCAATCAGTAGTTACTTATGGTGGATTTTCAAGAGATGTTGCTTTTAATTTACAAATAGCAGCTGTAGCAGGACATGATTTAAGAAATATGTGGCGTAAAATAAATGATATAGCTAATTTTGTTCTACCTCAAACTGATAATCCAGATGGTACTAGATTCGCTGGTAGATTAGTTTCAGTAACTGTTGGTAGTTATATGGAAAAAGAACTTTGCGCAATGACTGGGTTTACTATTACTCCTAATGAAGATGCAATGTGGGAAATAATGGATCCTGATTTACATCACCCATCGGTAACTTTATCTAAATCGTTTGGTAATTTAATTCAAGATAAAGTTAGGAGAGGTATTAGAAAAATGCGTATTAAAAAATTAGCAGCGTTAAAAGCTGCACCTGCGGTTGATCCTACTGGTAAGATAGAAGATAAAATAAAAGTATTAGAACGACAAACAGATACCTTTATTCCACCTGACCCAGCAGCGCAAGAAAGAGTTGATGCGTTAAATCTATATGATAGATTTATAATGCCAAGAGTTGTTGATGTAGCAATTTCTTTAAAGGTTCTTCATAATAGAGTACCTGGTGCTAGGGGTGGGTTAATTGGTAAAGATGGCTTGATTAAAGATTCAATGATTACTAGTCCTTCATTTGATATTGGGATGATACGTAGAACTGGTAATGAATAGATATAAAGGAGAGTTATTATGAGATATAACACTAATAGGATTGTTAATAGAAACGGTAAGCGATACTTACAATCATATGTTTTAGGTGATATACCTAAATCTAATCCTGAAGACATATTTATTGAAGTTACAACAACTGATAGATTAGATAATCTAGCTGATAAATTTTATGGTAATTCAAATTTATGGTGGGTTATAGCTCAAGCTAACGCATTAGGAAAAGGTACATTATATATCAAAGAAGGTGCTATTTTAAGACTGCCTGCTAATCCTAATATAATTCTAAATAGTAATAAAAATAATAATTCAAGCGGATATTAATATGTCTGGATTTAGAGGAATTTTCTTAGATTCGATTCATCCGTTGATACGAAAACGACTAGAAACACATATAACAGCGTATACATTTAACGGAGTAAGTACAGCTGCTAATTTAGCTCGATTAGAAGGAGCACCACCTAGGTTGTTTGGTAATTATAGTATTGGTGCAAATGCTGAAACTATAGCTGAAGGTAAAAGAGATCAAGAATCATTATATCGTTATTTTCAAGAACGAACTTCTTGGATTCGTGTTGCACCATTTGCTATTCCTGAAGATGAATTTACTACAAACTCAAATTTATTTATTACTAATCCTCAAGATTTAGCAGTACCTAATTGGAGAGATTTTGTTATTTATGGTGGTAAAGCTATCGAACATTCTCCTGACGAAGATGGTGATAATTTTTATTATGAAAGTGAATTTAGTCATGGTAATGCAGGATTTTCTGCTACTGATAAAGGATTATATAGAAAAAATAATTTCAGTTGGAGAGGTGAACGTACACCAGGAGTTGCACAATCACCTATTCCTGGAATTACACAATTATCAGTTTCTAATAAAGGTGATTTAGGTACTATCAGACGTGCATCTTTCGATATAAAAGTACATAACGCTGCTGATTTAGAAGCTATTGAAATGATGTATATGATACCAGGAATGTCAGTGTTAATAGAATGGGGTTGGTATCATCCACAATTTTATACTGAACCTATCGATTTAGAATTAATAACTGACGGTCAACCTTTAACTAGTACAAAAAATATTAACATTGAAATACTGAAAAAATCGTTCGGATTAACTGGAGAGTTTGGAGATGATTCCGAATTATTTAACATTGGATATTATGAAAACCAAGCTAACTCATTTTTTGGTAAGTATGGTCCTCAAGCTGGTATCTATGACGGATTACTAGGTATAGTAACAAAATTTAGTTGGACTAATGATGGTCAGGGAGGATATGATTGTAGAGTTGATTGTATATCACCAGGGTCGTTGTCAGCAGGTATACCAGCTGAAAGTTTTGTTTTAGGCGGTGCAATAGTAGCTGATGGTAAACATGTTCAAGTTTCAGATATAAGAACTATTCATGCGTATATTAAAAAAGAAACTAAAGCGATCGCAAATATCGGTGTTGATGATCAAGATGCAGCTGACGCTAAAAAAAGATACAATAAAATTAGATTAGGTAGTCCAAAAAGTGTTGAAGCTAAAAGAAGTGATAGTACTGAAAAAGCTACTATAAACGTTAAAAAATTAGAAACGAGTACTTATGGTATTAAAATATCAGCTGATGCTGATGGTAACGTTTCTTTTTCTGAAGCTGAAATTAGTGAACAACAAGGAACGGATTACTATTTAGAAGAGTATGCGGGTAATGAAAGACAAATATTAACACCAATAAAAGGTGATAGACATTGGTGGAATAAAGTAATTGCTTATGTTAGTATGGCTAACAAAGGATTAAGGGATGTAGCTCAAATTAATAGAAATAAAGCACTCAAAGGCGATATTGATATGAGTAAGTTTACAGATAAATTTGCTCAAGTTGATAAGCTAGCTGATCACATGTTAAAAGAAAGAGCAAAAAAAATATTTAGTTATAAGGGTGTAATAAAAGGAGCTAAAGGAGGTATAGCTGCAATTGAAAAAAAGTTTGGTGCACAATTACGTGCTGGTAATTATTATATAACTAAAGATAATAAACATACAGTTATGGTAAAAAAGCCTGGTAGTAGTGAGTATACAGATAATGGTTCTGTTGAAGATTGGGAAGCTAGATTATGGGGTAGAGATGGTGACGGTATTAAAGAAATGTTTAAATTTGAAGGCGGTAAATATAAGCCTAGAATGGAAAAAACTTTTTACCCTGAAGGAACTAAAGCAGCAGATAAAAAATATGTCGATTATGTTGAAAACGTAGATGGCGTAACAACTCTACAACAAAATGTCTCAAGTGAAGGTAACAAAGGTAACGGGTGGAAACAAAAAGATGGTAAAATAATTGATAAATCAGGTAAAGAAGTACAATGGGGTACTGATGCATATATGTCTCAGCAAAAAGTTACTGGTACGGTTGTATATACAAAAGATGATTCGGGTAATTATAATGAAGTTGCATCCTTTACTGGTGAAAACGCTATATCACCTGATGAAATAAAAAGAAGATTTAAAATAAAAGCTAAAAATGCTGATAATAAACTTTTAGATGATAAACAAAAAGAGTTAGATAAAACTATTAAAAAAGATGCTGAGTTAGTTGGAATGGCAACTAACATGGGATTTTGCTCATGGGCGAACTCAGAACGAATTGCTGAAGGTAATAAACCATTTTTCTATGGAGAAGATGGGACAGAAAATAAAATAATTTATGCCGATGTTTATCCTAAATATGCACCACTAATAAATATAAACGTCGACGGGAAGGCATTTTCTAGTGAAATAGGTTATACTATGTTTCCTGAAAATGAAGGATTTCCAATAGGTTGTATAGCTTACGGTAATACATACGTTTCATGGAGATTTGTAGAAGACTATATAATAAATGAACTATATATGCCTAAATCTTCATCACCAGGTACTGATAATAATGATAACGCGAGTAATGAAGGTTTAGAAACATTATTTTTTTCAGGTCATAGATTATCAGATACAGAAAAACAATTAATGTTTGCGACTGAAGAAAATTTAAGAAGTCAACATAATATAGAATTTGAAGATGATACTTTAAGTTTACTTACCGAAGAATCAGCTAGATTACAAATTTTTAAACCTACGTATATTATAAACGCTTCTTATTTGCGTTCACATAACCCTGAGGTATGTATACTACCAGGTCAAGAATCTATACCTACTCTACCTGTAGCTGAAGGAGTGGAAGCGCCAGCTATCCCTTCCGAAGTATCAGGTGAAATGTTAGACGGAGTAGGAGCTCCTACATTCGAAGGAGGTATAGCCGATGCTAAAGCTGATCCTCTGTTAAGGTATGATACTGCTATAAATATTTTTGCAGGATACAATGAAAATGGTAAGATTGATTATTCTTCAGGTAACTTAAGAAATTTATTAATTAACATTGATTTGATATTAGAAATGTCAGAAAAAGCTAAAGATGTTAAAGGTTTTTGTTTAAGTATTTTAAATGAATGTAATAAAGCATGCGGTGAGCCTTGGAGCTTTAAGATATTAACTAACTCAACTACTGGTCAAATTAGTGTTATAGATGAAAACTATACTGGTGCTGCAAAAACTAGTGGATATATTAAATCTACTATACCTAGCCCGTTTAATGAAGAAACAGGAGTATTTTATTTTTCAGGTAACGGATTAGATAATATAACTAAAGATATAAAAATACAATCTAAAATACCTAGTGAACTAGCTAGTATGGCTTATTATTCAACTTTAGGCTCTGATAACTCTAAAGGTTCAGCTATACAGATGTTTCAAATGTATGGTATTGGTATAGTCGATAGATTAAAAAAATTATCAAATGTTACTGTAATTGGTAATGAAACTGGTTCAGTTGAAACTAGACAGCGCGCAGAAACTGATTTATTACAATCTTACGCAATTTTATTAGCTGCACAACGAGATGCTTCTTCAAAAGGAAAACAAGAAAGTGACTCAGTAGATGAAGGTGTTAAAATTGCTAAACAGTTTGTAAGAAAATATATTCACGGAAATACAGTTGAGGTTGGTACTTATAGACCACCTATACCTATAGATGTAAGTTTAGATTTAGAAGGAGTATCAGGTCTTTATATGGGTAATGCTATTGGAGTACGTTCAGTTGATGAAGGTGGAATTTTACCTAGTAGATATAAAAATACAGTAGCATTACAAATAACAAGTGTTGATCATACAATTAATCCTGAAGGATGGACTACAAGTATAGGTACATTAATGAGACCTTTACCTGAAGCTGAAAATACCCCTACTATTACTGTTAAACCTCGTGCAAATGTAAGTGTAATATCTACAAAAGCACCGACTGAAGCAGCTTTAGGTAATCCTTTCGGTAAAGGTAATATTTATAGAGTAAATTCATGGTTTGGAAGTAAAGAAGACTTCAGAACTAGTCCTGATGGTCATGGTGGAGCTGATTTTAATAATCCTAACGATACTCAACTACTTTGCATACATCCTGAAGCGACATTAATTTGCAGAATGCAAGGATTAAATGGAGATCTCAAAGGCGGGTCAGGTGGTTTAAATAGAGGTGATGGTTATGGGTATTATACAAGAACAACTGGTAGAGGATTTAAAGTAAATGGTAAGAGGGAAAGATTGAAAGCTGATTACGGACATTTAAATTATTTCGCTGATCCTGAAAATCCATCATTAAAAATGCAATGGCCTGATCTAAAAAATAATTCTAATTTTATTAATAAAGGGAGCTATTTTCAATATTATAGAAAGGTAAAATTTGGTGAATTAATTGCTTGGTCAGGTGGAGATAAAGGTGCAACAGGTGCAGGTAATTCAACAGGACCTCATTTACATTTAACAATTAAAAAAGGTGATGTTAATGTTCAACCGTTCTTTTATATAGATGATTATTTAGGTACTGAATTTAAAAAACAACCTAAAGGTAGAAATTTGGGGTAAAATATGGCTAAACGAGTAGGAGCAAAAGCAAGAATTTTTAAACCAGGTAAATTATTACCACCGGAAGGGTTTCATTTTATGCCTGATGGTAGTTTAATGAAAAATATTGATCATAAAAATGAACCTGAAAATACTGTAGCTTCATTAGAAGAAGATGCATTAGGTAGACAAGACTATAAACCAAGTGAATTAGAATCATTATCTAAATTGCAATATCAATTTTTAACTGAAAAGCCATATAAATCATTAACATTAAGACCTTACGAGAGAACTATTACGGAAAAAGATGTTAAATCACTACAACAAATAAGAAGAGTTGCAGTAGTGAGATATACCGGTGAAATTACTGAAGTAGATCCTGAAGAATATGAACAATTTAAGAGTAATATTGCTAAAGGAATTTATTTTATTTTAGATTTTATTTGGCCTACTGCTGAAAGACAAGGTGAATTAGATTTAAAATCTAGACAACTTCTTAGGTTAGATGAAACTATTAAACAACTTCCTGTAGAATTAAGACAAGTAGGTAAAGATTGGCTATCCGAAAGTCTTTCTGAAAATCCAAACAGTAGAAAGCTTAAAGTTAATCCTAGTACATACTTAACTAAATTAAATAATTTAAAAATTCCTGATGATTACTTAGATGATGAAAAAATAGATGAAAATATTACTAAAAGTTAGTTGTTTTTTCGATTAATTTTTTTTATATTAAGTAAAGTTTAAAAGGTTATAATGATAGTTGATAATAATAAAATATTAGCTGAACTAAAAGTTCAATACGATAGATATGATTCTATCGTTATACCTTTATATAGTGATATAAAAAAACATAGACTTAATAATAGATTATCCTTACTTTATATTTATATTATTGATACCAAAAAAACTTTTATTATTCTTGCTAACCATTCTGATAAATTATTTAATGTTGATAGTTTAACTTTCTTAAATAACGATAGAGTTAAATATACTTATAGTACTGAGATTAAAAATTCAGTAAATATAGATGCTTTATATTATATGAGTAATCTTTGTAACATAAATAAAGAAGAACTTTATACCGATTCTCATACTTTCTTTTACAATAAATATTGGAAGCTAGATAATATAAACGATATTATTCCAGTTTTAAAGCACGTTGAATATTACGATAAAATTAAGGATAAAGTTCTAAAAGTTATTGATAATAAAAACAGTATAGGATTTAATGAATACAATAATAAAGTTGTAAAAGTATTTAGAAATATAGAAAATGTAGGTTTAGCTACTTATAATGGTTACGAATTTACGAAATATAATCTATGGACTATAACTGGTAGACCAAGTAATTCTTTTAATGGTATTAATTACGCTGCTCTAAATAAAGAGGATGGAACTAGAGAAAAATATATTAGTAGATTCGATAAAGGTAAATTAATTGAGTTTGATTTTGACGCATACCATCTACGTTTAATTGCTAAAATGATTGGTTATAATAAAATTCCTGATAGTTCGTTTCATACATACTTGGGTCAATATTATTTTGGTAAAACTATTATTACTAAAGATGAGTATAATGAATCTAAAGCTATATCGTTTAAAATATTATATGGTGGTGTTCCGAAAGAGTTTGAAAATATACCCTTTTTTAATAAAGTAAAACAACATATTTTCAAAGTATGGGATATTTATAATAAGAAAGGTTATGTAGAAACACCTATATTTAAAAGAAAGGTTTACGCAGAAAATCTTAAAGATAGAGATATAAAACCTCAGACACTATTTAATTATATGATTCAAGCTATGGAAACTGAGCAGAACGTTTTAATAATTGATTCTATACAAAATATGTTAAGTAAATATCAAAGCAAATTAATTTTATATACTTATGACGCTTTATTATTCGATTTACATCCTGATGAAATATCTTTATTAGAAACTATTAAAAAACTAATGTTATATCCGGTTAAATGTAAAACCGGTCATAATTATAATAAAATGGAACTCTACACCTTTGAGTAGATAATTAGATATTTATATGTAGGAAATTATGAAATATTTTATACAAAAAGCATTAACCGATTGGGCGTATAAAGTTAACGATGGATGCCCTGATCCACAGAATAGAACTCATATTCAGATTCTAGAAACTGTGCTACGTCAGTATGGATGTACTGAAGAGTTTATATCAGAATATATACCAAGAGTACATCAAGCTCATAAATTATATGAAGATGATATTGTAAAAAATAAAAAATCAGGTAATACATATGTTGTAAAAACTCACAATAAAAATACTCAAACTTTAATTAAAAAAGACGCATCAGCTGCTGATATAGCAAAAGTGAAAAATGGTGATTCAAGTGAAGGTGATTCTACTAAAAGTATTAGCAAGCAATTAAAGAAAGATGAATTTGTAAAATCTACATTAGAGTGGATGAAAGAAAATTTATCTAAAGGCAGAGAGAGTGGGAAAGCTGGAGAGTTCGCTTTTCAAACACAAGAAGAAGCAAAACAAATGATGGATTTTTATGATAGAAAAGAAGCATACGAAAAAGAAAATCCAGGTAAGATGTTAATGACACCTAAAATTTATGAAGTTGATGATAATGATATTGATACAGTAATACGTGAACTTGAAGAACATGGTAAAGCAATTGGAAAAGGTAAAGGATATTTAATAAAAAAAATTGATGGTAAAGGAGCTCCAGGAGCTGCATTGCAAACTGTTGAACGTAGAAGATCATTAATTAAAGATTATCTTGAAACTGGTGGAATTAGTATTATTACAGGTAAAAGAATATCATTTGCTGAAAGTCAACTTGACCACGCTGTATCTTTAACTAACGGTGGTAAAGATGAGCCTGATAATTGGCATTGGATGGAAGCTAGATTCAATCAACAAAAAGGTGAATTAGAAGATGATGAGATGAGAGTAAAAATTCAGAAAGTTATTGATCAAGACCCTGATGAATTTTCACTTGAGCGTAAAAAAGAAGAAATAAAAAATATTAAAAAGCAAGGTTTTGTAAAATTATTTGCTAAAAAGTTTAAAGAAGGTGATGACGCTGGTTTAACTGAACGTAGCTTAAATGATTATACTACTGAAGAACTTAATTATATAGCTAAAGGAATGAATGAAGGTCTTGAGTTAAAAGGTAATGATCAAGTTAAACGTAGTGCTCAAAAAACAGATACTAATCCTGATACACCAACATCAGGCTCTCCTATAAATAGAGACGATGATATTCAGCCAAAACCTAACAAACGAGAGTTTGATAAAAGCCCGATACTTAAAAAATTAAGAGCAGGTGAAGAATTATCAGATTCAGAAAAGGATGAATATAATTTGATGAGAAAATCATGGGGCGTCAAGTGGGATAGAAAAACAAATAAACCTACTGGTGAGCCTGAAGGTGAAAATGAGTTAGAGTTAGTAGATTATAAAGGTAAAAAATATCCTAAAGGCTGGGTTGATGCTGATAAAAAATTTAGCTCTGGAAGATCTAGTGGTGGTAGACCTTTATCTAAAGAAGCATTAATGGCAAATATTATCGATGGTTTTAAAAGAGTAGAAAAGCCGTTATTAACAGAACGTGAAGTTAAAAAGATAGATGCTGATGTAGATGCTTTAGCTAAAGAACTACAAAAGAAAGAGGGTGAAGTTAAAGCAACTAAAGCAAAAATAAAAGCTAAAAAGAAGGCTAAATAATGCAAACTCAATTATTATGTACATTTTCGAATACTAGAAAGCTGCGAAAAACAGTTGATACTATAGTAAATACATATGATGTTATTTACAATAAGATTTTTGTATTAGAAGATGTAGATAATACTTTCGATTTAATGTGTACCTATAACATAGATAAATCTATCGATAATTCTAAACTAGATCATACTATATCTTTACATCGTAAAAAACATACGAATACCCTTTATACGATTAACGCTCTCAATAGAGCTATAGAAATAGTAAATAACGGTATACTTGACACTTCTTATCAACTTGATTGGGAAAATTATAGAGATTGTATATTGCTTACTAATGAAGATGGTTTACGTAGAATAGATACATCAGTTCATGATATTATTCATATAAAAGTGAAAAAAAACTAGTAAAATAGTTGCCTCCCCGAATAATTTATCTTATATTTAGATATAAATAAAAACGTTATAGATATGGAAAATTTAGTTATGTTATCGAAAAAATCAATGATTATTGTGTTCGGAATCCTTTGTTTAGTTGTCGCTTGGATGACCGGTACTGGAGATATATTGAATTATATCGACTTTGCTGATCCTTTGAACGAAATGGGATTTTTTATGGCAGCTACTTGTTT
>CETN01026091.1_pt1 | contig 11125 bp, 16 predicted proteins | sample 531301 | NCBI WGS metagenome assembly CETN01 (sample SAMEA2622656, study PRJEB7988) | marine metagenome | isolation source: saline water (ENVO:00002010), including
ATGAGTGCGCGGAGGGCGAAAAAATAAGGTATGTTGATTTTACGAGCCTATACCCTTATGTCACCAAATACAAAGAGTTTATCAAAGGTCACCCTGTAATCTACAGAGGCAAGGACGCAAAACAATGCTGGGAGACTGGGAACGCATTTGGGCTGATAAGTTGTAATATTTTAGCCCCACAGGACTTGCTTGTACCCCTCTTACCAGTGAAAAAACCAAAGCTTGTGTTTGGGTTGTGCAGAACATGCATCAAGGAAAACTGCAGAGTTTGCTCACACGGCATCAAAGACCGAGTTTTGAAAGGAACTTGGACAACGATCGAAGTGTATAGAGCTGTAGAGTTAGGCTACAAAGTCAAAAAAATCCATGAAATTCATCACTTCCAAGAACGCATCACAGGCATCTTCAAGGACTACGTAGACGCCTTTTTGCAACTAAAACAGGAAGCTTCAGGGTGGCCCCAAAATGTGGATAAAAAACAATATATCACAGACTACTTCTCCAAAGAAGGCATTCTTTTACGACCAGATAAGATTGAGTACAACCCTGGCCTGAGGACTGTAACCAAACTTCTTCTAAACTCTCTGTGGGGAAAATATGCTCAAAGATCTCATTTTGACCAAAATAAGGTAATAAGAAACGCTAAAGATTTTTTCAGCTTAGTGAGCCAACATGAAAAGTCCATCATTTTAAAGCAAGTCATTGAGATTAACCCAGATGTGCTTGAAGTAGTCTACGAAGCCGTTGAAGATAACCACCAGTCTACCGGTATAAATAATTATTATCTAGCCTCCTTTGTGACTGCCCACGCTAGATTAAAACTACACCAAGATTTGCTCCACCCTTTGTCAAAGCAAGGTAATCTCTTATATTGTGATACGGATTCAGCGATCTTTATTGAACCAAAAAATCCCATCCCACTTGGGAATTACTTAGGAGATCTTACGGATGAACTAGAGCCAGGATATCATATCGAAAGCTTTGCTTCTACCGGGCCAAAATCATATGCCTACAGAGCCATTAACGACAAGGGGGAGTTTTATCAAGTCTGTAAGGTAAAAGGCTTTACGGTAAGAAATAACAAAAAATGGCTCAATCTCAGAGCGCTGACAGACATGACCCAAAATCAAGAAAATATTATAACGGTCGAAACTAACCAGATAGTTCGAGATAAAAAAAATAAGACTTTGAAAAACGTCAGGTCTGAGAAAAAGCTCAAATTTTGTTTTGATAAAAGAGTTCTATGGACCGATGGTCGTTCAACGCCGTTTGGTTGGAAAGGGTAAGAATCATGTATCTTTTGATCCACATCTTAATCTCATCCTTAGGCATATGATCTACCCAAAATCTTAAACATTGATTTTCATTAATCTCTATGTATTCATGAAGAACGTCGGGGATCAGTTTCTTCATACAAGCCCGGGTCAGCTTTCGATAAATACACAATTCTATAGTACTCAAAGCATCTCCCAGACACACCACGTGACTGAGATTTTTCAAAGCCAAAAGATCGCCGACCCCATAGTATTTTACAAGTAGTTTTTCCAAAACTTGGCTTACGCACACGAATCTACCGTTGTGGTACATATAAAATAATCCAATATTTTTTTCTACATTCTATTTTATAAGTATAATGCCCCATAAAAAACGTCGTTCAAAAAAAGAAGCTGGATTTGTAGGGTCTCTGGCGGCCAAAACAATCCTAGATTATATGCTTCCAATCATAAAAAAACAAGGTACTGCATTAATGTGTAAAAAAATACAAAAAGCCCTCGACGAACGTTGCGGTGCTAATGCTGCAAAAAAAACTGCTCCCAAGAAACCTGCTAAAAAAACTGCTCCCAAGAAACCTGCTAAAAAAACTGTGAAAAGGAGAAGACGTAGATCATAAATAGATTTTCCCTGTAGTTTTCAACAACTATAGTGAGAATAGATTTTAAAAGAAAGTCCGAGAAAAACTCCTGCCCCAAAGCAAGCAGCCATTTTTCCGTAATTAAAGCAAGCGTATTCAGCCTTTAAGCGTCGCGTCCAGTAACGCACACACATTTTGGTTGCGAGATCTTCGCGTTCGTTGATGTACTCAGCAACTTTGCAATGATACATGCCTCCTGTGGAATGATAATCCCAATCGCCCAAGCAATCAACGCAGAAGCACCAGTCGCAACTCCTGCAAACTTGAAAGCGACTCTTTTTGCAATGAACATTCTCAAATCCACAAGAAGGGCATGCAACTTCTTTTCTTGGCCATTTTCCCATGGGCGGTTAAGTTAGTGAAGCTCCAGTGAAAATCAATGTACCTACATTGATTTCGGTAACATGACCAGCGTAGAAGAGTCATGGGGACCCAAAGCACCCCGCAGCCAGTTCACGAGGATCAGGAACCTCATAGACAGCGCGCGCAAACAGCTCCAAGACCCTATCATGAAAGTCATTGTCGCTAACCAAAACTTGCAGACCAGCATCGATCTGGAAGCACGCGACCAAGTCAGCAAAACTACAAGGCTATTCAAGACGATCATCATGTACGCCAAAAAGCGATGCTTGCTTGAGGAAAGGAAGCTTGAGCTGGTGCGTTTGCAGGATACGTACCGCTACCCAGAGGACTGCCACCTTCGCGACACGACAGGAGAAGAGCCAGGAACCATCATGTGCCTGCCCTGCAACCTCGTTGGAACGCGCCCGATCACTGAAAAAGAAAATGCTTATGTGCAGATCCAGATTAGACGAGGCCTTTTTGACGACATGTTCAACCCGCAGCTTCAATTTTTCACTCTTGCTTCTGACATCTGGGACACTGAATGGATGTATCGCGATGAGTCCAGCACGCTGCTAGCAGAAACACTCAAGGAAGCTCAGCGCGAAGGCAGCGTGGAAGACATCTCAAATCTTAAAACTAGAGTAGCTCATCGCCTTGCGGACGGAATCAACGAGTACTACGAGCGCAAGTCTTGTTGCTCATATCAGACGGGAATGAACAGGGGAACAAGCTACGAAATCATCCACTACAGGCTTCATGGAATGACTGACTTTGAAGAAGTCGATGTGCAGACGCAACTCGCGCATTCTTTTCTGCAAGGGTACGAGCGAGCTTGCCGCATGTCCGCAAAAGGCTACCACTATGAAGAATACGACAAGCTTTTAGGGTATTTTGAACGAGAGCTTCATTGCAACGCAGTTCAAGTGCTTTTCGCCTACTTCAACGACCAAGGACTGGAGGATTTTTTCAAAAAGTTTCCTGAAGACGGAGTGACAAAAGTAGCGTTTTTGGAAAAGAAAGTCGTCAAGATGACCAAAAAGATTTTGCGCCATTATGGATCCGACCACATGCCTATTCTCGCTCTTGCTTTGACAATAAACCTCAGGAAGTTTGAAGACTGGGACACAAGGAGCCGAAATGGTTTGCAGATTTTCGTCGAGCGTTTTATTTTTCGCGTTTTCCCCCACATGAACCTGGCTACGAGTATTCCCTATGCCTTCACAGACTTCAAGCAAAAAGTCAAAAATTCTTTTTGCGTTTTGATTTGCAGATGGTTTTACTGCACAAATTCTTTTAATTGCTCTTGGTTTGCTCAAGAGCTTATCAAGCTTGGAGTCCTACAGCGCTACTCAGAATGGTGGTTTGACGACCAAGAAATTCAACCGGAAAGCTTCATGAGGTAATTATATTATTTTTAAAGGTAATTTAAAATACTGACGCAAATGGGGACGGGCACCCCAAGTCGCACGTGCAAGACCAATCCCTTGATCGTTGCCTCATAAATCCTGATCATCTTCTGGGTATAGTTTATTCTTTCTTCAAGCCGCTCCACGTTTCTTGCATGCGCCCAAACGTCGCGCTGGGCAGAATCATCTTGCTCAAAAAAAAGTTTTTTCAAAGCTGCAAGTTACCCACCCATCGTCACTGCTGGCGTCGTCGTCAAAGATGAAGCTCCGAAACGCTGAGAGCTCAAGCATGGCTTCTTCGGACGCTAATTGATTCCTGAAGCGCTGCAGGCTTCTGTGCTTCGCGAGGATGAAGCCTGTGAGTCGAGAGAGGGTCTCCTCGTAGCCAATCTCAGCCATGCGAAGCAGCGTGCTGGTCATATAAGAAAGCAAAGTGGGAAGGAACTCCATAAGTAGAATTGTCGGACTTTTGAGAAAACCGAGATCTGTGAAGGTATAGTGAACTTTTTGTTTGAGAGTGCAGATTCATGAAAGCTTGCTCAATATTTCACGAACTGACCGCGGAAATGTCTCGAAGTGCCTCCTCACTGCTTTCGCGAATCTGGTGCACGACGGAGCGACGGGAGCAAAGCAAGCCAACATGTACGATCACGAGGCAGAATACGAGCGTGTCACGACTGGCACATCGCACGTCATTTTTCCTGCGTTTTTGACGCACAACCAAACCGGCTTGCAATCCACCTACTCTCGCAACCGCGGCCGCTGGAGAGCTCGGATGTTTGCACGCTACACAATGTATTCTGCGCAAGTGACTGGGGACTTGAGCGAAGTAACGATTGTGGATCTCAGCGCAGCGCAGCAAGAAATTAATCGCAAGTATGCCAATGAGCTTGTGAATCAAGCTCAAGTAGCAGTGATTCCTCGCCTGCCGAGTTTTGCAGCAGGAGAAGAAGAAAAATCAGATGGCACTGACGAAACAGTCGAAATTTAAAATTACACTTAACTTACTCAGAGAAGTTGAATTCTCTTATCTGTAGCGTAAAAGCTGGGAAAACTTAAACCAAAAAAAGCTCTGTGAGAATTGTCCTTACGTGACTCTGAGAAAAAACGGTTTATGTCAGCAGAGGGCCACTTTTGGTTGAGGCGCAGCCAGTCAAAAATTTTATTTTTGGAAGTTTTTGGAAAAGCAATTTTCATCCGAGCCTCGTTTTTTACATGCCTATACCTCCACCCGCTGGGGTTGTGACTTGAAATTAAAATTTTGATGTTCAGGCGCCTACCGCAAGTCAAAAGAGCATCAATTAGATCCTGAATTTCATCACGCACTTGCTTAGGTAAACCCTCGATATCATCCACTAAAACCCAACTGTCGGCAAAATCTTCGATACAGGGGAGATTTTCTACGTCGTAAACATCCACATGTTCTATATATTTTTCAAGTTTTTTCAAAGCAGGGTCCAAGCGGTTCGCTGTCTGTCTTGAGAGCAAAAAAATGGTACCGGTATCCTTCTTCAAACGCTTCACGTACCTCTCTGCGCGTTTTTTTGACATTTTGGCTAGTTTTTCCTCAAGCTCGTCTTCGTCTATGGGTGCGGTGCGCCGCATGTTGTGCCAAATGATCTGAGAAGCAATGGTACTCTTACCTGAGCCAGAAGGCCCTGAAATTTCAAAAACGGTGTAAGAATCCTTTTCCAAAGCAGGAACGAGATAAAACCCGTCGTACTCGGGGTCGTCAAAAATTAAACTTTTTTTCAGACGGTCGTTTATGATGTTGTTTAAGTCCTTCATAGCCCTAGCCTGAACCCCACTCTCAGCATTGTCAAGTCCTCCCCCACGTTTCATGACTCTTTGTAACTGGGCTAATTCAAATTCACTGAAACGGTGTTTGCGCTTAATTTGCCTGAAGTCAGCCTCGGTCAAAACACTGGTGGGGTCCTCAATTTCAATTGCTGCTTTCCCCCCGCGTTTTTCCTTGGTATAATAGATGGTTTCTACTTTTTTACCAAGGTTATCTACAAGGTAAAATAAAGGTTTGCCTTTTTCGAAGCTAAACATAGTCTTATAATACTTAGAGGAGATAAAAAATATCAGCAATTTTTCTCAAGTTTAAATTTATTGTGAGAAGGTGACAACCACTTTACCCTTAAATTAAAATTTTAGCATAGAATTCCAACAGCGACTTCGTAGAAGGTGACCACTTCGGCCGACCAGCCGCTACTCTTGTTAGTTAGCTCCTCGTAAACAGCCCTGACGTCCACCTGCAGCTCTTCGAGAGAGTCAAGGATTTCCATGACCTCGTCCATTTCAGGGCGCTCGTCTGCGTCCATAATTTCAATCAAATCTAAAGCAAGGTCGCGCAAAAATTTTCGTTTCTTGAAAATTTTCAATTTGTTCAAAGCAGTGCGGTCCAGCTCGCTTTCCCACATGCCCAAGGCCTCTTCGTAAGCAAGCACGCAGGGCGGCAAGGCACCTTCAGTCCATGCTTCAAGTTCTTCGCGCACTTCCATCAAATTAATGTTGCCGAGATACGTACATAATTCCGCAGATGGCGGCCGTCTGATAGCAGCAAGCAATGCATCGCGCCGGCAAAGCATTTGGAAATCAGTAACGAACATATGATCAATGAATATACCGGTAATATGAATTATCCTTAATCACTGAAGCATCACATGAGCTTACTTGCATTAATTTTAGCCCTTATTGCAGTGTGCATCTTATCAGGCATTTTGGTGGACTGTAGAAGAAATCCAGTGCAAGTCCAAAGGCGTCAAGTTATCGAATTACAAAACGGTGGCGCCGACAGAGTTGTCGTACCACTACCGCTTGTTTAAAGGGACGAGTTCGTGATACTCCGTCCCCCAATTATTTAAAATTTCCTTAGACTCTTTCTAAAACTTTCTGCCTTGTTTGAGTCACTCCACCGCCTGGAGTCAAGACCAAAACAAAACAAAGAATGTTTTTTTCCTAAGTTTAGACCTTCCAGGGTGCTAAGTAAGTTAATTCAAATTATAAACATGACGGACAAACCCGACAATTAATTAATTAAACAAAAATTAAACACCACTAGAAGCAAGTCGTCTGAGAGAAGAGAGAGAAGTCGCTGAAGACAAGGAAAAGAAGTGAGTCAATAAAATGATCCAGTAAAATTTTTTCAAAAAAGCTCACGTAGTTGTTAAGAAGCAAAAGTGAAAAAATTTACCAATTTGCAAACATTCTTGACTGCAGCAAAAAACATTTCAGAAACAATTAAAAAGAAACCCAAAACAGGAGACACAGATATCAGAGTAAGTCCCGATTAGAACAAACCATCCTTGGAAGAACCCTGGCTGCTGAAAGGCTGTGAAAGAGGAGGTCCCTCAGGCACGATTTGGCTGAAAAGATCCCCGTTATCTGAACCAACCGTGCTAGAGGCCTGTGAAGAAGAATGCCCTGCAAACCCAGAAAAACCTATCGGACCCTTGCTCTGTTTTACTGCGGTCTCCACATCAGGGTTTCCTTTCAAAGCTAATGAAACCCTTTTTACATGGCCAAGTATGTTTGCAAATTGTTTAATTTTTATCTCTTTTTCTTCGTTAACAGCCACGTTGACTTTTTCAAAAAAACTCAACCTTCTTTTCATTTTTGTTTTGACTATTTCCAAAACCTCTGTGTCCTCCATTTCTTTTATCTGCGCAACAGTTTTCATACCTAAAAAATTAATTGTGAAGCGTTCAATTTGCGTATCTACGTATTTCCTGTCGTAGACGACCATCACCCCCACGAAAGATATCAAAAGACCCAAAGCCACAGAAGTACATGCGACCCCCCATGACACAACAAAATCCCAGAAAAAAAGGACGACGTACGTGACTAAGAAGTATAAAAAAATTGCGCAACATAAAAGAAATGTACACACGAAAAAAACGCATGAATTGAAGGACGTAGGGGCTTCCATGCCGGCACGAAATAAAAAACATAAAAACCAGAACACACCCAAGAAACAAAAGAATGAAACCAATTGAAGCTCGCGTTTGGATTCGACGTCTAGAGCTCCCTCTGTTGGCGAGTGGGTTGAATTTTTCTCAAAACGCCAAATTTTTGGTACAAAAGTAGTACACCTGAGCCGCAAGAAATTTCCGCGTACATCACAAAGGACTGCCATGAAAGCTCGTCGCCTGCTTCTACTCTAGCCTGAATCTCGGGACAGGCATTCTGGCCCGTAAGAAGCCACTCAATCTTGTTAGGCACGTGCATCAATGTGCCACAATCGTAGTAGCACCAATTTCGGATTTCTCAACAAAAAAGCCTTTCAGAATTTTCCCGCAAGCACCCCCACACAAGTTCACTGTGCCGAACGTTGAAACTTTGCTAACGTTAATTTTTTGACACTTTCAATTTAAGATCCGGAAGTGGTTTTTACATAACCGCAAAACCTATCCACCCATTATGATGGGTGCGATCAGAGTAAAATTGGAGCCTGTTGGCCAGGCTCCACAGACCTACGTCTGGCTTCTGCCAGACCGCAAAGAAGAAGAGAAATTGGAAAAGAAAATTAGAAGGGAGATTAAAATTAAAGAAGAAGAAGAAGAAATTATTAGTAGTTGGGGGGAGAGTCCGTCGTACTCCCCCCTCTACGTTTGGAGGCGGAGCGCTGCTCCGTCTCCCGCGAGTCCGTGGCTGACGCCACACGTGAAGAGGAGGCTACAATTCAGCGCCTCCCCCAGTCCGCCGCCGTAAATTTTTTGCGCAAATTTCCCTCTCTGAAATTTTTTACTTTGTTGAGAAAGAAGCGGCGACTACTTGAAGAATTTGAAAGAATTAAAGATGAGAATTTAATTGTGAGTTTTGAAGTTTGAATTTAAACCTTAAATTAAAAGTGTTAAAAAATTAACAGTTGTTAGCAAAGTCTCAGCGTTCAGCACAGTGAACGGCAACAAATTTAAATTTGTTTACCTTCGCGCGTTTTGTCGAATTTCTTGAGCTCAATTGTCGTTGGCTTAGCCTGTGGTTCAGGTGTAGGTTGTTGCTGCTCGGTTTGTTCTTGCTGAGCAGTCTCTGGCGCTTCACCGTCATGTGTAAATTCTCAACAACACAAGACAAAATTCCAAATTGCAGAAACAAAATTCCAAATTCCAAATTTGAATTTGCACTTCAAGCAAAGAAATTTCTTGAAAAAGAAATTCGCAAAATTCATCAACTAGTTTGCTTCAAATTTGCTCTTTTTCAAAAGAAATTTCCAAGAAACGCAAATTCAAATTGAAATTTGTTGAAGCAAAAGGTAATTCACCTTGTTCAAGCTTGCTTGGTTGCTCTTCAATTTCAAAATTCAAAGCAAAGACGTGAACTCACAAAACAAACACAAATTTCGCCAAGTGCAAATTGAAATTCGAATTGCAATTGGCCAGCACCAATTGCAATTACAGTTATAAATTTACCTGTAGCAAGCACAAAAACAATCATAATAGTAACTCGCATCTTTTTCCTAAAGTGAAAGTAGAAAGTAAGATTTATGGCCAATGATAAGCAAGGCAAGATTGGCGAATCAATCATGCATGATTGCATGATTGCATGAATCATGCATATGCAAATGCCATTAGAAATTTTTTTAAAATTTTTTTGAAATTACAAAATTAATTTTAAAATTTAAATTTCAAATTTTTATCTGTGTTAAGCCTATAGGATGGACAAGGTAAATTACTGCAAAATTTGCAAAGACTACTTCTTTGACAGCAACCACTACAGAAGCTACTCCCACGTAAGACTGAAGGCACTTAAAACTTACTGTGAAATTTGCGACAGTTGGGTGTTTGAAATTGAAAAGCACAGAGCTTCTAGAGTACATAAATTAAATGAATTTAAATTGAATTCTCAAACTGAAAAGTCTCTAGAGACGCCTTCATTGCCCGAGCAAGGTCAGCGTCTTCCTGAAGTTGAAAAGCTTGTTGAAAGTCCCGCTTTGTGCTGCCCGGCTCGCGAGGGTGCGTCCAAGGTTCAATTCCAAAAGGGATGACTTTGTCTTCGAGCGAATTCTCAGAGCTTGTAAGTTCTAATTCCATGTCAATTTCGGTCGTGGCGTACTCGTGGATCTTCGAAACAAAGGTTAAAAAGTGAGGTAGGACGTCCGTGGTCTCAACAACAAGCCCAGGGCCGTCCCACTGCATAAAAATTCGCAGTAAATTAATGAAGGAGGAATTGAACGTTAATTCTGAAGAAGGTAACTCAAATTTAAATTTAAATTTCAACAAAGTAAAGGTACTACAGAGCTAAAGACCAAAGGGTTTGTCTTTGCAAGTTCTCGGATCTTGTTTGCAAGCGCGTTGTAAGCTACAAGCTCTTTCAGAAAGAAGTTAATTAGAAGCTCAGAGGTGCTGTCCAGCTGCGGCGTAAGCTCTTCTTCAAGGAAGCTCTCGAGGAAGCTAATCATGACAGAAGGAGTCATGAACAGCTCAACAATTTTGCTGGGCGAAGCTTCTGCTGCAATCCCGTAGATGATGCCCACAATGACCAAAATTAAGCTAGTGGTGCCAGAGAGGTGCTCATAAACAGCGTCAGGAGGTATTTGCAGCTCGTTCTGCAAAAAGTGCAAGTGCTCTGTGAGCTCCATAGAGCCAAAGTAATTTTCTAGACGCAGAGGCATCGGATAAGTTTAAGTGAAAATTTCAGTGAAGCTCAGCGAAGGTACAGTGAATTACTTAACCGCAGATTCAGTGTAACTTCTAACAATGAGCTTTGTACCAGTTGGTCCACACCCCGTTGCTGATCCGGCCACGTACGTTGTCGTTGACATGGAGTTGAACAAGAGTTACGTACTTCACTTCAAGGAATACAAGCACGCAGCTTCATTTGCTGAATTGTTCAAGAAGAGCAGGCCTTACATATACCCTCGCTTCAGAATTTTATCCACTCGCACGATCGAAAGCACGACCCCTGGGCACGGAACACGCGGGGATCACTTCCATTGCTTCCAGGGAGCAACTACGCCTATGAAAGCTATTGGTTTGGTTGCACATAAATGTGAAGGAAAAGCCAGAGCCCACCCAAATTGCGAAGGAAAATTCTGGGCCCCTGAACGAAGAAGCCCCAATTTAGAGATAGAAGACGGACAATATTTATGCATGGGATGGTGCAATACGTGCGTGAATCGCAAGCCAGCAAACAACATCACAAGGGCAAATCCCTTGCTAAAGCTCTGTAGGGGAAGGGCAATTGTGATCTGAGAAAACCTTTATCTTTCTAAATCACTCTTTATAACTATCCTTTAACATTTGTTGAAAATTTCCACGTCTTTTTTCAATTTCCACTTGCACATCTTTCAAAACAGCACAAAAAATCTTTAACTAAATAATTCTGAAACCTCTGGTAAAAAGCCTGTGTTTTTTATCAAAAACAGACAAGTATTTGTTTTTCACGCAAGGTCAAGTACAACTCATCCAAATTTCGGTCAAGTCTCTCATATGAGGCATTTGGCGGAAATTCCTAGTGA
>CETN01015810.1_pt1 | contig 11123 bp, 14 predicted proteins | sample 531301 | NCBI WGS metagenome assembly CETN01 (sample SAMEA2622656, study PRJEB7988) | marine metagenome | isolation source: saline water (ENVO:00002010), including
TAGGACTCAAACCCATTCACAAAAACAAAGCATAGATAAATTTTTTGTATCCTTTAATAGAAAACCACATGATCATAGAAAAACTTTTATTAGTAAGCTTCAAAGAAGTAGTTTTTACAATAAAGGCTTAATTAGTTATCATGATTTAAAACCTTTTCATAAAATACACTCTCTAGATCTTGATGGTGACATTGTTTTATTACAAAAGCTAGCCCAAGAAATAGATGAAAAACAACTTCATTCCTTTTTTGAAATCATTTGTGAGACTTCTCCCTCAAACAATCATATATTTTTAACAGAAAAATTCAATAAATGTGTAGCTTCTGAAACACCTCTTTTTTTAGCTGGTTGTTTTGGTTCGTTACACACCTTAAAAAAATACTATGGATTCACTGACTTTGGACCCGATGACTCTTATGATTTACTTCCATCCTATGAAGAGCGTATAACTAAGATGCTGTCTTTAGCTAATCAATTTTTTGACCTTCCCCTGAATTCAGTTTTTGACAATGCTAAGAAAAATGCTTATCATTTGTTTAACCACTTTGATACTATACACGATAGTATTGTGGATAAATATATTGAAAAGAGTATGAAGTATGTTAAGAACCGCAACTCGTATGGCTCTTCTATCTAAAATTGTTTATGATGATTATGATTCTATCAATTCTAAGTTACTTAAACTTGGAATAAAAGATTGGTTTTGGTTTGACAATGAAGGTACACAGGCCATATTAATAAAAACTGATAAAGAACTTATAATATGTTTTAGAGGGACTGAACCTACACAGATGGCAGACGTTCTCTCAGATCTTAAAGCTTGGCCAAAGCGTAGCCGAGAAAAAGGCTTAGTTCATTTTGGGTTTGCTCAAGCTCTTGATAGAGTTTATGATAAAATTATGGAGCAAATCCAACGTCTAGATATGTCTAAGATTGAAAAGACAATTTGCACTGGACACTCTCTTGGTGCCGCTTTAGCCACGCTAATGGCAAGTCGTATTGATGCTGAAGAGTTATATACTTATGGTTCTCCACGAGTAGGCACTCGTTCATTTGTTAAAGAAATGAATAATGATTCAATAAAGCACCACAGATTTGTAAACAATAATGATATTGTTACTGCCGTGCCATTAGCCTTAATGATGTATCGTCATCACGGAGAGCTATGCTATATAAATCATTATGGCAACATTCGTAAGATGACTTTTTGGCAAAGGGTAAAAGACAAACTTAGAGGTCGTAGAGCAGCTTGGCGTAACAAACAACCGTTTGATGGTGTAAGAGACCATGATATCGGTGCTTATTTTGAAAAAATAAAAAATGTCAGTCTATCGAGCTAGGACTAATTGTCCTTTATGTAATAATGAGGAGGAGGTTTGGTTTTCTTATGGGAAGATTGAACCTCTTGACGTAGTTGAATGTCCAAAATGTGAGCACATATTTGAACCTAATGATTTCATATCTACCTTTCTTGAAATGAAAAATAACTCCACAGTATCAGCATCATATGTAAGCCTGTAGTTGCTTAATACTTTATTTTTATGTATTATAACTTATCATAAAAATTAGGAGATAACTATGGCAAAAGGTAAAAGAAGCTCTGGTAAGAATTACGTATCCAAAGGTGAGCGTAATTCTGTTGCAAAATCTACATGTAAGGCTGTTCGTCGTGAATATCTAGCGAACGGTCCTCGTCTCATTAATCAAGTTATTGCTTGGCGTGCAGGTAAAAATGTTATGCTTACAGTACCTAATCCCAACAAAAAGAATACTAAAGAACGTATGATCCGTATCCCAGCAATTGACCACTGGGGTTATCCACGTCAACCTATGCTGAAGATGCGCTAATGCCAGAGGGTCCAGAATGCACTCGTACAGCCCGACAAGTTGACAGGGCTGTACGAGGTAAACAACTTGTTAATATAAATATTATATCTGGTAGGTATACTAAACAGTTACCTACTGGTTTTGCTAATTTCTACATAGCACTGGAAGAACAACATCTTCCAGTAAAAGGTGTTTTTAATAAAGGTAAATTTATTTGGTGGGAGTTTGGGGATTTACTTCCTATTTGTTATATGTATACTACATTAGGGATGTCTGGTAACTTTAAACTTCAACCATCTAAACACACAAGGATTGCCTTTTACTTTGATGATGACACTGCTATCTACTACAACGATATGCGTAATTTTGGGACTGTTAAGTTTGTATTTGAAAACAATGATCACGAAAGAAAGCTTAGATCTATTGGACCTGATATGCTTAATAACCCTTGTACTTTTAGCGAATTTGTTCGTATTGCTAAACGGAAACCTGAATGGACTATAGTCAAATGGCTGATGGATCAAGGGCAAATCTCAGGTGTTGGTAATATATACAAATCAGAGTCTCTCTTTTTAGCAGGTATAGCACCGCACCGTACAGTAGGATCTTTAAATGAAGAAGAGTTGGAAAAACTTTACACAGCTATTTGTCAAGTGCTATCAGCGTCTTTTGAAAGTGGTGGAGCTACTATTCGTAACTATAGTGACCTTTATAACAATCATGGCAAGTACACTCGCTTCCCTTCTAACCCAGCTGAGATGATCGCAGCTAGACAATCTCGTGTTATGGTTTACAATCAAAAAGAAGATATTTATGGTAATCCTGTTCAGAGAGTGAAGCTGAACGATGGACGTACTACATACTGGTCACCGGAGGTGCAATTCTAATGAGCTGGGAAGCTTATGATCCAATTCGTAAAATGGCTACTCACTATGAAGGCCAAGTTAGAGATGATGGTGTTTTAATACCAACAACAGATGAAGTTGCTTGGAAACACTATTGGCAACATAACTGGATATACAACAAACTTGAAGTTGCGGAATCACAAGGTTTAGATTGTGGAATCGTGCCAACAGAGCCTACAGAGTTCCCTGTGGTTGTAAAACCTATCTATAACTTGATGGGAGGTAGCATCAATGTTCAAGTTTGTCATAATATGGAAGAGTACAATAAGATAGTTGACCCTGGTTGTTTCTGGTCTCCTTTTCATTTTGGAGAGCATCAATCTCTTGATCTCATACTATTAGACGGTAAAATAGTAGAGATGTTCTCCTTTCATGGAGAAAAGTTACAGTTTGGTGCCTTTGATCTATGGTCTTTAAATGATGATAACACTGATGATGATTTACTTGAGCTTGTAGAGCCTTGGGTAAATGAGTTTATGAGTGATTACACAGGTTGTCTAAATCTAGAGGTAATAGGTGATTACATTATTGAAGGCCAACTAAGAATGGGTGATATAGACCGTTTTGGTGACCATGAACTCATGCAGGCAATCTGGACACTTCATAATGAACATAGATGGGAGTATAAACGTAATGTTTGGACTCCTACTGAGTTTTACTTAGCTGCCCTGTTTGCGCAACCAAATAAACATTTTAATATTAACTTTGAACTATTTGATTATATAGTAGGTGACGCACTTGTTTATTATCAAATAGACGACCCAAATATGTACCATACAAACCCTCCTCATGGAAATCGTGTAGCTATATTTTGTGACTATGAATTAGACAATGTTATCTGGGCTAGAAATATCTGTGCAGGTATGATGAAACCTGATATCGATGGCAAATATTTACAACCACTAACTGGTTACAAAGAATTAAGTTATTCCTTGTAAAAAGCTCTCTCATTTGTTATTATATAAAAAATGAGGAGAAATTATGAAGCAATACAGACCATCCAAACTTACAATGCAGGAAGATCACGACCGTTGGTTACGTAAGCGGGGTGTTCATCCTGATCAACTAGCAACTAAACATAAAATTAGTCCAGCTATTCCTTCATATAAGACTGAACGCACTGCGCCAACTTCTGACTTAGTTGGTAATGGTTTTGTTCGTGGTGCTAAAAAATACTCAGGTCAAGGCGTCCACGTTGGCCAAGCCTACAACAAAGGCAATCTTGTTGTTCTATCCGCTAAAGAGGCAAGTGACTCAGCTACAGGGAAACGTAGAACGTGAGACGTGGTAAGGGAAAATCAAAAGAAGAGTACATCAAAATTCGTATTAACCAGCTAAAACAAGATTTCAAACTTGCATCTGATGATTACGATAAACACTGGTATTTAAGATTAATTCAAGAATTAAAATGGGTATTAGAAAATGACTAAATTATTAGATAAGGTTGAGATAAACAAGTATGCTAATGAGTTTATTAGGCTTGTCGAGAAACAGTGTCAAGATGAGGTATACGTTAAATTTAGTCTAGAAGCTATAAAACTTGATTGGAGTCCAAAACGCAGATGTTCTCGTGGCGGTATGTATGCCGACGGACCTGGTATCAATATTGCTATGCATCATTTAGTAAAAAAACAAGGTAATATTTATTATTCAAATGAGTATAAGTCTTTTGACAAAGACCCTGAGATCGGTGGTTTTTACTCAAGAAACAAATATCATAGACTTGAGATGGTTGTTCTTCATGAAATAGCTCATGCACTTCAGTATTATTCGTATAAACTGAATAATTACAGGTGTAAGCCACATGGCCCTGCATTCAAGAATTTCTATCGAAGGTTGCGTAATATTCACTTAAATCCTTTCCTTGAGGATCAGAGAGAATTAAGTGATTACTACAGACAAGCAAAAGATATGATCAATAAACACGATGAATTTGCTTGGATGAATAGAGCAGCTAGTGTTAAAAATCCATAACTTAACTCCAGACTCTTTTCATCACAAATTCCTACTTACTAATCAGAAGTCAACTTTGATTTCTGATTATTGTCATGTGTGTGGTATTGATTTTGAATTTGATGAGGATTCTTACTTATGTGAAGTAGAATTACCCAAAGATTCAAATGAATTTAATGAGGGTTCTTCTCTACTTGAAACACTTGATTGGAAGTTTCTTGTAAGTAATCCGTCAAAAAAACTCATCATAACTCATAGAGTAATATATAATTTAAAAGACTATTTACCTAAACTTAATGAATTGATTTTAAAACATGATTTAAAAGATAGAGTATTTTGGTTTACAATTAATCCTCTTGATTTTAAACTAGCTAACAAGTGTGAATTTAAACTTTTATTTTTAGATAGCTTAACTAATGTGCTTTTTGAAGGTAGAATAAACAATACGTACTTTGTTAAGAAAAATTTTCAAGATCCTGCTGAATTTCATAAATATCAATACAGCTTTGAGCCAAAAAATAATACCTTTGAGTTGTTAGACATCAATTATTGTGACAAATACTTTATTGCGTCCTCTGCTAAAGCAAAGGCTCATCGTCTTTTATCAACTTACCTTATCAAAAATCGTATTGGGTTAGATAAAGGTATTGTAACTTATCATGGTTTTGATGATGATTATCTGTCACTAGAAGGATATCTTAATCTTTACAAAGATCAACTGGCTAATCACGGTATCAATTTTCAAGAATTATTAGATTTCAGAAGTTTTAAAGGAGATAATTTTGATGATATATCTAATCACCCTTTTGAGCGTAGTTTACAGCCGTCTTTTGTTGATGCTTATAAAAGGTGTCTTATAAATTATGTTAATGAATCAACTGCTAACGAAGTTGAGATTTTTGTAACAGAAAAAATTTGGTTAAACTATGCACACGGTAAGCCTTTCATTTTAAACGGTAATAAAAATACCTTACTTTATCTCAATAAGTATTATGGGTTTAAGTCCTTTAGTGGTATTTTTGATGAGTCCTATGATTCAATGGATAACTTTGTTGATAGAGTACACTTTGGAGTTGAAGAACTTACAAAGTTTTGTTCATTGTCTTTTGAGGATGCTAAAAGTAAAGTAAAAAAATTACAAAAAGTGTATGACCATAATTATAATATATTCCATTCAATCAACCATAAAGAGAGATTTTTAAAAATTTTTAAGAATGTGTAATGATAAAGATACATAACCTTACCCCAAATACATTTCATCATAGATATTTTCTTACACAATGTGAGTCCACAACTTTATCAGATTATTGTTGGCTTCTTGGTATTCCTTTTTCTTTTGATGAGGATTCTTACCTCTGTGAAGTGGAACTACCAAAGGGATATGATAATAAGTTAAATTTTAAAGACATTGATTGGAGCTTTTTAGCAAAAAATAAATCTAAAAAACTTATACTGACACACAGAATTATATATTCACTATCTGATTATATAGATGAGTTAAATGATATAATTTTAAAATACGATCTCAAAGATCAAGTTTTTTGGCTGTCAATGAATCCTCACGATTTTAAGCATAAAGACAATATTAACTTTAAATTGTTATTTTTAGATAGTTTAGTTCATGTTATTTTTGAGTGGTCTGTATATTACTTCTTTTACTATTTTAAATATCAAGATAAAATTAATATAACAAGTAATTATAATATCCCTATCAGTGACTCTCGATTTAATCTGCCTTACCCAATAAATGAAATCAAAAGACATAAAAGATTAAAATTCAAAAAATGTAATAAATACTTTTTCTCAGCCTCTAAAATGCAAAAAGCACATAGACTCTTAGCCACATATCTAATTCACAACAACATAAGGTCTAGCGAGTCTATAATTACTCAACACGGAGTTGAAGTGCTACCACAAGATGTAAATTCATACTTATACGATTTTGCAGATAGATTAGACCATTTTAACATTGATATTAACGAGTTAATTAAGTTCAAAGATTTTAGGGGAGGATCCTTTGGAGAAGAAAGTATCCCTGAAGAGAATGTGGCTACTGACATTGTAAGTACAACAAGTCAAGCTTTTCAAGAAGTTTTTAAATCTTGTCTAATTCAATACGTACATGAGAGTACATCAAATGAAGTTGAGATTTATATATCAGAGAAAACGTGGGCCAACTACTTATTCGGTAGACCTTTTATAATAAATGGTAATAAAGGCTCTCTACATTATCTTAACAAGTACTACGGCTTCAAATCTTTTGGTGATATTTTCGATGAATCTTATGATTTGATGGACAATTACGTTGATAGGGTGTATTATGGTGTAGAACAATTACAAAAATTTTGTTCACTTGATTTTGATGAAGCAAAAAGAAGAGTAAAGTCTCTTGAAGATGTTTATGATCACAACTATAAGGTGCTAACTTCTTTAGATTTTCGCAAAATATTTATGAGGACATTTGATGACGTCTAATTATTGTTCAAGACCTTTTAATGAAATGCACATTGAGGAGAATGGAAACGTTACTCCTTGCTGTGTCATGCCCTCTAACAGATTTTTTATGGGTAATGGGGTCAAAGATTATTGGTATGGAACTCCACTTGCTAATCTAAGAAAAAAATTAAAATCAAACGAAAAACCTGCTAGGTGTGAGTATTGTTGGAGTGCAGAAGAATCTAAATTAAAAACACACCGAATTCAAGAAAACAACAAAGGTCTTAGACAAATTCATATCAGACTTAATAATGTGTGTAATTTTAAATGTAGAATGTGTAACCCAAAGTTTTCTTCCTCTTGGGAGATTGAGAACCGAAAGCACAACCTTTTTGATCATGATTACTCTTTACAAAAGGACGTTTTTGACTATGACCCAGATTTGTTACCTTTTATTGTTCAAGCGATCAAAAAGACTGGTTTAAGGTTTATTAATATCTCTGGCGGTGAGCCATTGATAACAGATGCAAATTATAAACTATTAAAGTACTTAATAGAAAACGATGCTACTAATGTAAACTTAGCTTACTCTACAAACCTCTCTAAACTTAACTATAAAAATATTGATCTATTATCTACATGGGATAAGTTCGATAAAGTTCTACTGGAAGCTAGTTGTGATGGATGGGGCGATGCTGTTGAATACTCACGCACTGGATTTAAAAGAGAAATTTTCTTTAAAAACTTAGTCAAAGCTCATAGACATGTAAATCGTATAAATTGTGTAGTAAATATCTACAGTGTTTGGACTTTACCTTACATAGAGCATATATGCAACAAACTAAATATAAAACCTGTTTATGCTCCTTGTTTTTTGCCAGACTTTTTAAACCCTCAACATCTTTACAGAGAAGATAAAGATGAGCTAGAAAAAATATACGAACCTTATCCTAGGCTTCAGCAAGTTTTCAACGATTACATAGATAGAGATAAAGTGACTTTAGGAAGAGACATGTGTGAATATAATTTTACGTTAGATAGGTATAGAGGCACTGACTTTTTCGCCACCTTTCCACAATATAGGAAGTATCATGATTCTAGTAGCTAATGGATGCTCTCATACTGCAGGAGCTGAGATGGAGTATCCTGGTCAAAGAAGATGTTACGATAAGGCTTGGCCTAAGTATCTAGCAGAATTATTACAGTATCAGCATGTAAATTTATCAGATTCAGGAGCTTCAGGACATAGAGTCGTCAGGACTACAATGAGATATGTCATTAATCAATTCAAAAATAAAAAAAACTTACAAGATCATCTGTTTGTAATTAACTGGCCTGGATCTTATAGAACCGAATTACGACTACCAGACAATGCAACTAAAAAAGAAAAGTCACTTTTTTACGATGATGGGTGGTTACCAATTATCGTAGGTAACGACGATTCTTACAGTAAAACATTTTCTAAAAGATTGTATAGTTGGTATAAGCTATGGGTATTAAACACTGAACCTGTAAAATCTCGAATGGATTATCTTCACGATATAATAATGTTACAAAACTTTTTCTTATTGTATAAGGTTAAATTTTTATTTTGGTCAGCGAGTTATGTTAATATTAATAACACAGATAAAGAATTAGAAGGATATAAAAGTTTAATACACAAGAACACCTTCCCTTATTTAGATGATGTTAATAATTCATACAATGTTTTGTTAAAAAGAAACAATCAGAAAATATCTGAGTTTAGTGTTCAGAGTGGGTTTGCCTCACACTATGATGAAGACGCTCAACGTTGGTTTGCATCTTTTTTACATTCTTATCTTGCTAAGTCGTCAATTATTTGATATATTTTATAAAATAACGGAGAAATAAATGGCAGAATACCTTGTAAGGAGAGCAAAATATGGTTATGAAGTGGCAAAGTTTGAAGAGTCGAATTATCCCATTGATGTTTACCGCGTTTCTGGCAGCAGATGTTATTGTCCTGCTCGTACTCGCTCTTGTAAGCATATGAAAATATTTAAGGCTTGGGAACGTAACGGTTCTACTCCAGGAGATGTGTATGATGAAAAAGGCACTCTGGTTAATAATATTCTGTAGTTTCTTCACATCACCCTCATTATCCTCTGAACAACAAATTAAATGTTTAGCTGATAACATTTATTGGGAGGCTCGTAATCAAGAGGTTCGAGGGATGATGGCTGTCGCTCACGTTACTCGCAACCGTGTAAAAAGTCCTCATTGGCCTAGCACATACTGCGAAGTAATTGAAGAAGGTCCGATGCGTGAAAGCTGGACAACTAGAAAAAATCCACTACTTCCTGACGATCAGCGAGTTTACTTTCCAAAAAGAGATAGATGTCAATTTAGTTGGTATTGCGATGGTAAGTCCGATACAATACCATCTCAGGATGTAGACATATATGAAGTTGCCCGTATGATTGCGTTTAAGATAGTGCATAATTGGTTTGATGATAATACCTTCGGGGCTACACATTATCATGCAGACTATGTATCTCCAAAATGGGCTGAAGAGTTGATTCATACAGTTACAATAGGGACACACATCTTTTATAAATTTAGATAATGAATACTTTTATAGATGACTTATATAATCTTGAATACTTCTCAGATCCAAGTAATTATCTCACAAGATGGATTAGGAAGGCATTTGAATGTTTAGATAACTATGTTGATAATTCGCTAGTTCTCAACGTAACTACATTACAAAAAGACACTTTGAATAAAATAGAATCCCTAGATCTGCCTCAGTATAAATATATTTTTATTCTTGATGTAATGGACCCTCCTCATTATAATTTTCACTTACAAAGTCTTAGAACTATTTTTAATAAACACTTACACAAAACCTTTTATGTGTCTTGTGCTCATAACAATCAATTTTTTAAGACAATATACTTCAATATCTTTTTAGCTTTTGGTCCTGAAGAAATTATAGAACCTGTCATAAGCAGAAAATTCTTAAAAAAATACGTATCATTTAATCACAATCCTCATTATCATAGACTGTTACTTATAAAAACTTTATATGATAATGATTTACTTAATGAAGGTTATGTAAGCGGTTATTTATATGACAATAATAAATTTGTTTTCTCTAGTGAAAATTACCCAGACGAGTTACTAGACAAAAATTTTTTAAACTTATTTCCAATAATATGTGAAGAGGACTCATTAAATGTTGATGCAGATAATTTTAATGAATACTTACATAATGAGTTTTTAAAAGTACCCAATCCTTATTATTCATGTCCAGTATCTTTACTAACAGAAACTTCTATCAACGGGAATTCTATATTTATAACTGAAAAAACCTTAAAGTCTTTAATTTGTAAGCAATTAATTATGTTAGTAGGCAGTCCAAGAACCTATGAGTTTTTAACTAAAGTTTATGGACTAAGAAATTACGGATTCGATTTTGAACATAAAATATCTCATCTTAACACTGAGGATAGAATAGCTTACTATTGTAGTTTTTTAAAAGAAACAACTCTAAATGATTTATGTAGCATATGTAAAGATAAAGAGGATATCCTAGAGCATAATAAGAATAAAGTGTTAACAGAGTTCAAGCAGATCTCTTATAATTTATTCTTGACTTCTCTTAAAAAACATCGTATAATCAACTTGTAGATGCTCAAGAGAGGTCTACATAATCTTGCTTAACTTAAAGGAGAAAATGATGACTGGATCATTCGCTTATCCAAGAAGCGCATTTTTGGGCTTCGATCATATATTTGATGAACTAACTAAAATCCGTGCGCACGCAAACGACGGATACCCCCCACACAACGTGATTAAGACTGGTGATACAACCACAACTGTAGAACTTGCAGTTGCTGGATTTAAACGCGAGGACTTAAGAATCGACCTAAAGGATCATGTGCTTACTATTAAAGGTGAACGTAAACAGCGTAGACCTGAAGAGCAGTATGTCCATCGTGGACTTAGTACAAGAAAGTTTGTCAAATCTTACAGACT
>CETN01005701.1_pt1 | contig 11114 bp, 10 predicted proteins | sample 531301 | NCBI WGS metagenome assembly CETN01 (sample SAMEA2622656, study PRJEB7988) | marine metagenome | isolation source: saline water (ENVO:00002010), including
TTAACATCTGCAATTATAGTTGAATCACTATTTGTGTCTCTTCTAAGATGAATATTGCTAATATTATCTCCGCTTCTATCAATAGTTAAGTCACCTGTCATAGTATCACCTGACTTAGATAACTTGCCTGAAATAGCTGTAGCGTTTGTTGCTATTCCAGAAATATCTTGATCGCCAGTTAAAGTAGTACCATTAGCTGTTACATTACCTGAAGCAGTTATGGAACCTGAAACAGTTATAGGTCCTGTTTTTATTCCTCTAAAATCAGATAAAGCAACATTACCAGTAGCAGAAGGAGTTGCTGTTGTTAATCCAAAAACAAATTTATCTTCACTTTCATCCCATAAAAATGCCGCATTATCACCGGTTGAACCTCTTTCTATTATAATGCCTGAATCATTTGCGTTAGATGAAGCGCCTCTATTTAAACCTATAATATTATCTGATACATCTAAATTAGTTTGATTAACAGTTGTAGTTGTGCCATTAACTGTTAAATCACCTGCTATGCTTACATCACCTGTAAAAGTTGCGTTGCCTCCTACTCCAAAAGAACCAGCAGAGTATAAACCAAAACTACCATTAACTGTGTTTTGACCTACTGTTAATCTATCTTTAGCTAAAACATTGCCTTCAAAAGTTGCATCACCATCACTAGCAAGGCTTAGCAGCGTTGCATTATTATTTATAAAATTAAAGCCCCTTGTGCTACTATTTAAATTAAATGTAGCTGCTGTATTATTTGATTCTATTAAAAATGTATTAGTTCCTATTATTGTTGTGCTTCCTGTAACTTGTACTCCGCCACTTGTAGTTTCAAACTTTTTTGAGTTGTCATGATAAAGTAATACTGCACCATCATTTATGAACTTAGCCATAAATTCAGCAGTATTATATTTTCTAAATTGTATAGATGATACGGCTTCTATAAATAAATTACCTGTACCTACATCTTGAATAAATGAATTGCTTCCATCGTGTACTAACTGAAGATCATTGCCAGTACCTATTTTTATTCTATTACCATCAGCTAATTTTAAACTATCATCACTATGATCAATTTGAATATATCTACCTGATGTTGCAGTATTTACTAATATATCACCTGAAAAAGTTGCAGCATTTAGAAGACTGGTGCCATCAGGATCTAAATAAAATGCTGTATTAGATTGAGAATAAAATGCTGAACCAAAGTAACTAAAACCACCCAAGTACATATTACCATATCCATATAACCTTCTATTATTGTCTATCTGTAATGCTCTCCAGGCTGAAGGTATAGATGTACCTACTGTGCTGTCTGTACCACCTCCTGATGCATTTTCTGGTTCATCTACGTAAAAAGTAATTGTTTTATCAGTACTATTACTTCCACCCTTAAACTCTATACCTGCTACGTTACCCCAGTTATTGTTTAATGCATTACTTGCTCTTTTATAATTAGTACCATCAAACCTTAAGTTAGTACCAACCCATGATCTCCATACTCCTTGTGTTGTAGAAAATATAGATATATTTCTAGAGTACCCAGCTGCCATACCATGACCACCAATACTAAATAAATTATTACCATCTGATGATGATACAGGGTCTGATTGGAATTGATGATATGTGTGTAGTGCAGCACCTGTTATAGCAACATGACTTGATATTGTTACATCACCATCACCATTAGGATTTAATAGAATATCTGCATTTGCAGCAGAAGAAGTTAATCTTAAATTATTTGAAAAAGAACTAATTCTACCATATTCAGTTCCTGAAGTTCTTAAAACTAGATCACCACCACCTGCGTCTAATCTAATATCATCTGCTGCATCTATTGTAAAATCACCAGAACCACTTTCTGTTAATGTTACATAGTTTGCTCCATCGCTTGATATTGACACAGCCCCAGCAGAAACCTTTAATGGTGTTCTTACTTCTAAATCACCACTACTAAAAGTAGCTCTAATATCTGAAGATTGTTGTACTTGAAGCTTACCATTACTATCGTTATAAATAAACCAAGACGCATTAGCTCCATTTACAAACTGTATATTAGGTGAAGCTCCTGAATTGTCATCTAAAACTATATTACCACTAAATGTAGCCCCAGTTGTTTGAACACCAGTAAGTGTAATCCAATTAGTACCAGTACCTGTAGAGCTTAATATTTGGCCAGATGAACCTGAGTCTCCACTTGAATCTAATAATTTATCTAGTGGTTGTAATTGTGTTGCTATTTTTTTAATTTCTGCCATATTATGATACGTATTGAGTGTCTAAATTATGTCCTAAATGTTCTATAAATACGCTTGCCGTAAAAGATTGATTTGATGATCTAGCTTTAAATGTAAATGTTACTGCAGACCCAGATGATGGAGTTGAAGCAACAACATCAAAAACATTTTGACCTTCATCAATATCTTTGTGGCACTGCCAAGTTCCTCCAACATTTATAATTGAATAAACTATTCTTTGATAACCGCTACCGCCATAACAAGTAAATATATATAATGCAGATGCACCATTACCACTTGCGTTGCCGGTTATTCCCGCAACAACTCTACCTGTTGTTGTTAATGGCAATCCACTTCTATTGCTCCATGATGTTTTTCCACCAGCTCTTATTGCTCCGTTAACATCTAGTTTTGTATTTGTTTGGGGCGAAGTAGTTCCAATACCTAACTTACCAGTAAAATAAGAATCATTTGTTGATGTATTTGCATAACCACCGCCAGCATGAACAATTGCACCATTTGGCACGTCAACTCTACCATCATTTCTAATACTAAATAAACTTGTTCCTAAACTATTACGCGCGATAAACGCATTTGCGGATGTATTGCTTGTTGAGCCATTAACCTGTAATTTTGCACCAGGATTATTAGTTCCAATACCCAAACCTGTGCCATTAAATCTTGCTATTTCACCTGAAGTTCCATTATTAAAAATAAAAGAATTACCAGCCGTAATATTAAAGCCCATACTCCCAGAAGCAGTTTGGCCAATACCAACGTCGTTATGAATACCGCCTTGGTCTTGAAATTTTATTCTATAAAAATCTTCAGAATCAAATGCACCATAAACAGATTTACCAAAGGTTAAAGGAGCTGTAGGGGAAGCTGTAGCAATACCAACTTTTTGATCACCTTTTAATGTCATTACAGTAGTTTCATTACTATGAAAACCTGTAAAATTCATTGTAGTAGTAAATGGTGAACTTGTTGTTCCGGTAACTTCTATACCAAAATTTCCATTTGCTGAATAAGAGTTAGTAGGTCTAAATCTTAGTTCTGCTCCAGTTGTTCCAGAAATTAATCCAAAACCTGTTCCGCTTGAATTTCTAACCTCCAGCTCTCTTTGAGGGGTAGTAGTTCCTATACCAACTTTACCGTCAGAAAGTATACGCATTCTTTCGGTATTATTTGTACCGAATCTTAAATCATTATTCTGTATTTGATATATTTGAACAGCACCATTTTGGTTTAATTGTAAACCTCCGTTTAATCTTGCAAAACCATCAACATGCAATTTTACAGCGGGTGATGTAGTACCTATCCCAACATTTTGATTACTATGCATGATTGCTAATGCAGCAGAATTACCCCCATTACCTGTTTTTATTTGGAAAAAGTTAGTACCTGAACCAAGAACAGCATCATTATCACCAGTTTGATTTAATCGTAATTGTACTGACGAATCACCGTCTATTATATGTAATTTAGATTCTGGGCCATTGGTGCCAATACCAACTCTACCATTATCTAATATATTCATTGACGCAGAATCACCAGTGTTTATTTGTAAACCACCTACTGTCGTATTTCTTTCTATAGAATTAAAACCAATATTAGTATCTATAAAATCTATTGCTTGGCCTGAATCCATTCTAAATCCATTTGCAGCATTCACATGGCCTGTAAAGCTTGAATTACCGCTTGCAATAGTTAACACACTACCTGAACTATTATCTCCAATTTGTGTTGCGCTACCTGTATGTGTTACTATGGCATTACCTCCCCATAATAAATGTTTGCCGTCCGTTAAATTAATATGGTCTGCAACATCTATTTTTTTATTAAAATCCCATGAATCATTAGTTTCATCCCAGAGTATACTTGCACCAGATCCGTCTACAATTAATCCCGAGCCTCCAGATGCAGACTCAGTTTGATTTTTACCAACTGTTATTGTTTTATCTTGCACAACTAAATTTGTAGAGCTAACAGTGTTTACAGTACCTGTAACAGTAAAGTTACCTGTAACTGTTAAATCATCAAATGTTACATCATCAGTTGTTCTAAGATTTTGATTCATTAAATGAACCTCTGTAGCACCTTGTCCTGTATTGATTTGTGTTGCTGTTACGCTACCCGCAAATTCTGCAGCACCGCCATTATTAAATTTAATATTAGCATTACCGCTGCCGTCAATAAATTCTAGTCTATCAATACCAGTATCTTTATTATATTGTAAAGCGTAACCATTTGATGCCCCACTATTTTTACTATAAAGCTGAATTTTAGCATTACCAGTTGAACTATTAATAACACCTAATGTAAGAACAGGTGTATTTGAATTAATAACAATATTGCCACCGCTTGTAACGCCATTTGTGAATGTTTCTGCCCAATATCTATTAGACGCACCTAAGTTACGGTTACCAGTGCCATCAGGTATTAAATTACCTTGAGCCTGTATGTTGGTAGCTGCTATCATTAAGCTACTACTAGATGCTAGTAGTTGGGCATGATTATTTATATTTTTTAATGTGATATAGGCATTAGGAATATTTATAAATCCGCTATTATCTAATTTAAATCTATCAACAGTTGCAGTTTGATCAAAAATTCTAAAAGCATGGTTTGAATCAGTTATAAGTCTAACGTGTCTATCGTCATTTTTTAAATCTACACTAGCTTGGTTAGAGCCGTCATTTTCAATAAATACTTTAGTTGGTGCACCGCTTGATTGAAGATGAAAATCATATGAAGGAGTTACACCAATACCTACCCTACCAACTCTATCTATTCGAAGTCTTTCTGAAACAGAAGATCCAGTATAAAATCTTAACCCAGCCTCGCCGTCATTTGTTTCCGATACAGCGCCAATCCTTGCAGTTTCGCCTCCTATTTCGCCGCCTACAAATGATATATCTGCAATTATAGAATTAATTCCTACACTAGTATCTGTATCTTCTAATGTTATTCTTGGGCCAGTAGCGCTGGCTAAATGTAATTGTGTAGAAGGTGAAGTAGTTCCTATACCAACATCACCAGCGCCGGTAACTGTCATTCTTATTTGATTACTAGTAACAAATCCTAAAGGAAAATTACCATGCTGATACATATTTAATGAATTTGTGCCAGCATAATTAGTATTATTAGAACCGGTTAAAAATAACCCAGGGTGAACTGAATGATTTTGATTACTTTGAAATCCTAAAGTAGCATAAGCATTAGTTCCTGTACTATTATTTTGAATTAATGCTTTTACGCTTGTATTAGTACTACCCAATATGTGTAATTTTTCACTAGGCGAAGTAGTTCCAATACCTACGTTATTAGACGCATTTATATTAATATTATTAGCATTAACACCTTCATTTCTACCTAAACTGAATAATCCATTTTCTGAACTAACATAACCTGTTGTGTCATTATCTGATATTTGTATAAATGCTTTATTATCATTTGATTCAAATACTGCAATTCTATCACTGGATGTATCATAAACATGTAATGGGGAAGATGGACTTGTTGTTCCAATACCTAATCCAGTATTCGTCAAACGCATCTTTTCAGCGTTGTCTGTAACAAATGTTATAAAATCACTAGATTCGTTTCCAGTTATTCTGACACGCCCTACGTTTGCATCTGCATCTGCCCAAGTTATTCTTTGATTATTATCTAATCTAATACTACCTGCTGAAATGTCTAGTTTTTCTTGAGGACTACTAGTTCCAATACCTATCTTACCATCATTTTTAATAAAAAGTCTTGTTTGAGGATTAGCTCCGTTGTCAGTTATAAAATGAAAATCTCCATCATTAGTTCCGTTATACACATAAGCAATCCTACCATCAGCATTAAATGCTCTAAAATCTAAGTTAGCATATAACCCAGCTGAATCTGCTGCTGCATTTAGTATTAATAACCCAGAACCGGCAGTGCCGCCTGATAAGCCGCTACCTGTCAGTACAGTTGTATTTGTATTATTAAGATCAACTGTTAATGTCTTAGCTGGAGTATTATTTCCAATTCCTACATTACCTAAAAAAATTGCATTGTTATTACCCTCTAGTCTTAATGCTGTAGACATTGAAGAGCCATCATATGTTTGGAAGGATAAACTATAATTATTAACTAAACCTTCTATAATTCTAGCATCACCATTTTGCCATTGTATACCCGCTCCGCTTTGTAATTCTATACCATTCCATCTTAAATTGGTACCACTACCTTTACCTAAAGATCCACCACCATCTGTACTTGGCATCAAATCACCACCTACTGCAATATTACCTGCAAAAGTTGACGTACTGGTCCCTAATGTAAGCTTTGTAGAACCTGCTCTTTTTAATTTTAGGTCTCCGCCCACGACATCTAATGAGTCATGGCCGAGTAAAGAATAGTTGGAATTATTAAAGTACGACTGTACTCCATTCAAAAACTTTCTCGCCATACGGTTATTTTATTTTATTTTTTAAGCTACTCTTGTAACTAATACTGTAATGTCTCCACTTGCTGGAGCCGCCGCGAATGTTAAGTCTACTGTATTTACTGTTGTTCTAACTACATCAGCATTAACAGTTTCATAGCTACTACTATCAAATAGTTGAACAATAACATTTCTTGAGTTTAAGTTATGTGTTACTTCAGCAGTTGTTGCACCGCCTACAGTTGTTGAAAAACCTAAGTTAACAGTACCAGAAGCATTTGGAATAGTTGCTGTTCTATCTGCTGTAGGATCTTCAATTGTAAGTTTAGTTTCAAAATCATCAGCAGTAGCACCTTCAAATAATATTGTGTTATTTTCTACAACTTGTACAGTTTCATTTTGTATTGTTTGTGTTCCAGAAACTTCTAAGTTTGTTACTTTTAATGTACCTGTACTAGGATTATATTTAAAATCAGCTTGTGATTTACCTGTTTGAGCACCTGTAGCATTTGTAACAAATGTAACAAATCTATCAGCATTTGTAGTATCGTTGCTTATTGTTTGTTTTGTATCAGTATTTGGCGTAGATACAGAACCGCCTAATGATATATCTGAACCGTTAATAGTAATACTAGAATTTGCTAAATGTACGTTATCAACAGAACCATCAGTATAATGTTCTGAGTTTAAAGCGTTATCAGCAATCTTATCGCCATCAACAGCGTCATCAGCTAATTGTGCTGTATCAACACCGCCAGTTGCAATTCTTATTCTAACTATATCATCGGTAGTAGCACCTTCAATTTTAATACCAGTACCGTCAAATAATTTTAAAGTATCATTATTACTGTCCGCTACTAAATTTTGAGTTGACGCAAAAGTAAGTGAGCCACTGTGTGCTGGGTTTGTAGCAACTGTTTTAAATATATTCTGAGAAGAACCTTTGTCTGTATTTGTAAATGTTAAATCATAAGGGTCACTATCAGAACCAGTAGTAATATCTGTCCAATCAATATCAATACCGCCGCCCTCAACAAACTTAACTTCTTTGCCATTGTTTATTGTAACTTCAGTGCCGTCTCCATCTTCTAATTGGAACGCCATTGCAGCAGCACCTGTAATTGTAATAGCACCACCTGATTCAGATAATGTTATATTATCACCACCAATTAAATTTAATGTTTCAGTAGAGCCAATTGCAGAACCATCTGCTTGAACAGTTCTAAATGTGTTTGTATCTCCTGTAAGAGAAATCCAACCGCTATTAGTACCGTCAGTGTTATATTTTATAGTGTTCGTCCCAGTGTCATATATTATTTTACCTTCTACGTTTGATGCAGAGGCCTGGGTTGTTTTATGTAAGATTGCGTTTTGCAGCTCTGATACATTTCGTAAGTCTAAGTGATTTAAAAATGGTATTGCCATAATTGTTTTAGTTTAAGTATGCGTAGCCGCTTTCAGCAGCCGCTAAAGTTATTGTTATAGTATTGTTGTCATTGTATTTTACACCAGCAAATGCGCCTACATTTTCGTAAACTTCGTCACTACTTGAAAATTTAATACAAACATCAGGAAATGTGTCTAAGTTGTGATTTATTGTCCAAGTATTTGAAGCTGAATTTTGATGATGTATAAAAAGTCTTTCTTTTTTAATAAAAGTTTTTAAATCCGCAACCTTAAAATTTTTAGTATTTCCAGTTTGCGAATCAGTACCTAGCAGCTTGTCATTCTCATGAATAACAGAATCTAAAGCTATATTTTTAATTCTAGGCATTTATTTTTTTCGTATTTTTTCAACCGAGCGTCCACCAAAGTATGCGCCGATTACTGTTATAAGGACAATTTGTAATAGGTCTGTCCATTTATCCTCTACTTCAAAAGCAATAGAACCAGAATCAATAAAAACCATTAATACAGTACTTATAATTAAAAATACTAATACTAACGGTCTAACTGAACGAGTAAGCCAGTTACCATGCTCAAGATCTGCTTTCCATCTTTCAGTAACATTCTTTTGCATTTCTTTTTCTGCTTCTATAAATATTTGCGTCATTTTTTTTTCGAACTCAGCTTTTTCATCTTTAGTTCGAATAAACTTATCAGCAACACCGGCAAGCTTGTCTACAACTGCGCCGCCGGCGTTACCAAATAATTTAGATAGTATTTTTGACATAAATGTATTTTTTTGCCATAAGTACTAATCCTACCATAGCCCATAAAAACATAAATAACATTTGAACATATAACAGTATAGAACCCCAAGAATTTGTAAATTCATATTGTATTAATGTATATGCTAAAAAATTATATGCCAATGGCAACAGTAGGTATAATATTACCTTATATATATATTTCATTTTATTTAATTTAATTTGATTAATTTATTTATATTCTTATCTAGTAAAGAAGTTCTTAATTCTTGTAAGACCTCTACCTAACATAGTACCATCTTGGTTTGCATCTTGAAACATTGAATCACCAATAGATCTATTGTTAACTTTAATTGTAGAAGGGACTGTAGGCCCACTTACTTTATTTTTAGGAGCAAAAAGGTTAAAACCAATATTAGTTTCTCCTCTATAATTAACAGAGCCTTTTGGTCCGCCAAATCTTTTCTTATGTCTAAGATAATCTCCAGGTCTTGTTGATGCTCCATCACCAAAATCTATATTTGCTTTATTTAACAGTTTTTCAACTGGATTCAAATCTTTTTCTGTTACATTAAAAGTAGGCATTTGTGCCATTACTTTTTCTGCATTGTAAGAAAATGTACTATTGCTCATTCGTCTACCAGGTTTGCCCGGTTGCATTTTAAATACACGGTCAGCTACATCCTGAGGCATTCCGCCTTTAATAGCTTTTGCCTTAGCTTTCGCTTTTTTGTTGTGTTTTGCCATTTTAATTGTTTTTGTTTATTTAATCGATTAATTGTTTTTTCTATATGGAAATAGTGTGTTCATAGCTTTTCTTCTTCCTTCACATCCGCAAGGAATACTTAGGCCATTTGATACTTTTTCCACAAAGCTCTTTATACCTGTTTTTGTTGTAAAATTTTCTATTGAGTCTCCTAGACCCTTTGGATTATTTCTATACATAATTATCTGTGTCTACTGCAGCACCATCTTCTTCTAGCGGCTTTTCCTCTTTCGCCTTTCCAGCTTCTTGATCTACTGCAAAATGCTTTTTGTCTTTTATATGCTTTAGTGCCAACCTTAACGTCACACTTAGTAACAGCTGTTTTTAATTTACTACCAGGATTATCTCTTCTATATTTAGCTACGCCTTTCTTAGTCATACCGCCTCCGGCAGCTGCTCCTTCTTTCTTCTTGTTTTTTACCGGATTGTAATAACCTAGAGATTTTTTCTTTGATGGTGCATTTTTACTTGGCATAATATCCTGTTTTATTATATACTGGTTTTTCAATAGGATTTTCTGGGTCACCTGTTTTCATTTTTTTCCCGTTAACTAAAAATCCTCCCCCTACTCTTTTATAAACTTGTATTGGTTCGCTAAGATTTGGTTTATGATAAACATTATTATTATCATACCACGCTTCACCTCTTCTCATTTGCATTACATGTTCCATTTCATGCTCATGTACATGCTTCTTTTTATTATCATCTAGCTTACTATTTATTTCAATAGTTCTATCCATCTTAGCATAGCCCCAAGCTTTACCTAAGTTTTTTTCAAATACTGGCACATCAGGCGTTGATAATTCTTCGTTAATACCTAATATTTCCGGAATACTGCTTCGCATTTTGTAGCCCATTATCTGTCTTTGTCTTTTATCATATCGTCTATAGCTTTATTATAAACTTTATCGGTATATGATTTATTATTATAAAATACACTTCTCTCGCTTGTAGGTAAGTCTTCTTCTGCGAGCATTATTCTGTATATACGAGATATAAGTTGACTACATTTAAATGAGGTTTTATATATACTGTATTTTATCGTTGTTCTATTTCTTTGACGCCATATATCTATCCAGCCGTCTCTTCTTAGCCGTTCCCATCTGTTTTTATCCCATGAGTATGTATATGCGCCTTCTATAAATTCATTACGTGTAAATCGCGATTTGCAATCTAAATAGACTAAAAGTTCTAAATCAGCATCTTTTAGTCCATAAGTTTTACAGGCCCATTTGCGAATGAGCCTATAATACTTTAATAAATTTAATTCTCTTATGTCACTTGCACTTAGTTTCATTCAACTAAAACTATATCACCAAGTTTCAATACATAATATAGTTGATCTTTCCATTCTATACCGTGACCGGCTTGTTTATCATATCTAACTATATCTCCTTGTTTTAGCACATCAGCCATTGGCCCTGCTGATATTACTTTTCCTTTTAAATATCTTACGTCTTTATTCTGATCTTCCGTAAGTTCTAAGCCGCCCACTTTTTTTGGTGCTTCTTTTATTTTTTCAACGACTACATAATAATTAATTGCTTGCATCT
>CETN01011977.1_pt1 | contig 11107 bp, 20 predicted proteins | sample 531301 | NCBI WGS metagenome assembly CETN01 (sample SAMEA2622656, study PRJEB7988) | marine metagenome | isolation source: saline water (ENVO:00002010), including
GTATTTTTAAGAAGTTGACAAGGACAAAATCACTATTCTGCATAATAATATGGTATTTTTGCTGTTGTATGACATTGATAGCATTGATCATACGTTCTTATAAGTAATTTTATATCATAATCTGAAATAGTTGGAAAGTTATATTCTGGCATTTCATAAAAAGTCTCTATTTGTTTTCTATAAACTTTACAAGCTGCTATACGTGCGGATCTTTTTGCTTCAGCATAAGACTGAAGAGACAAAGTAATGACTAATATAATAATTGTTATTGTTAAAAGAAGCTCAAGCAATGTAAATGCCTTAATCACGTTCTAACCTATTTATATATTTATTTAAATTACAACATTCTTGAAGTAGATGTATGGAAATTTGTCTCCAATATTTGCCAGCATCTCTTAATGCTTCGTTTTGATCTCGCAACTCTTCCAAATATTGTTGAGCTTTATCTATATGTGGGCAAGTATCGCCTGGTATTGGCGGACAATCTTCTACTAATTCTTTGTATCCTTTTGTTGGAAAATTCATTAATAGTGTTTCCAGAAACTTAATTTCTCTTTTGACCTTTTCTCTGCTGGCATTGAGATATAGTTTATATAAGTTTTTTGCTCTGACCAACTCAAAAGTTTTCTTAAAAGCCTAGTAAGCGCAGAAAAGAATCTATACCTAAAAGTTCTTTGAAATATTTTTCTTTTAGCGTTAGCTGCCTCCCAAACTTTTTCTCGTTCTTCCGCTTCTTCGGCAGTCTCTTGCATTTCAAATGTTATTAATCGTTTTTTATCTAAAACTCCAGAATCAAAAGTAAATTCATACTCAGACCACCACATGTTCTTATCTTTATCGTAAAAAGATGTGTAGAAATTAATTTTTGCGGTGCGGGTATCTTTAATCCACTCTTTATTCTCTTTTACAAAGAGCTTCTGTCTGTAAACTTTATATTGACCCAAAAAGTTTTCAAGAGATTTAGTTTGATAGTTATTATCTTTAACTAGTTTCTCTTGTTCTTTTGTTAGTAAGCTTTTTAAATAAGCTTTAGGAACAATTATGTCATCAAACATTCCCATGATTTACTCTAGTATTTTATCTAGTACCTTTTCTTTTACTTTGTCAACAGCTTCTTCTTTTACTTCATCTACCGCTTCGCCAACAACTTCGCCAACTTTATTTGTGATGGTTCCAATTACTGCGTCTGCTGCTTTATCAGAAACTTTTTCTACAACTGCATCTTGAACTTTTTCGGTGATAGAAGGTCCGTCATTATCAGTAAGGACAACTTGATAGCCGCCAATGCTTGCCAAGATTCCAATGATAATTCCTATGATAGTTTTTTTGTTTTTCATATACTTATTTACACTATTAATCTTCATTCTTGATTATGTTAATTAATCTTCTAGCCTCTTTTGCTGGAATGTCGTCAAAAGTTGACCAAGATTTAGCTTCTTCGTTACGATACAAATCTAATGTCCACATTTCTCTTAATTTATCTTTAAATCCATCAAATGAGTCGCACTTGAGTTTGTTTTGACAAAGATTTTCTAGTACACCATTTGGCGTTAGCTTCTTGAGCGGCTCTGATGCATCATCTGCTTCTGGATGTTGGGGTGTACCATTTGACTTATCAATCTCATCATCTCCAACAATATGTACATTTAAAAAGTTGCGTACGCAGCGTACAAAAGCTCTGTTTGCTGCGATTGTTTCTAAAAACTTTGTTGCGAAACTGCTTGTATTGTCAGTCGTAGCATTAGCTACATCTTCGAAGTGTGTGCTTGCTGGAATAAAGTCTGATTCGCTAATAGGGTTTTCAAAATTAGGAATCCAACTTATTTCACATTTTATTGATACATGATCTTTTTCGCACTTAATTACATTATATTTTACTGAATTATATCCTCTAAGTTTTGCTAATTCTTTGATTCCAGCAAGTTTAATTAATAGTTGATAATCTTGTAGTCCATCAACTGAATTTGGAACAGCTTTATTTCTTGCTTCAAACCAAGATTTGTTTGGAAATAAATGTTTTGGATCAACCATAGCTCTCCAGTTGACAGAGCCATCTTCGTTGTATTCGTATTTTACTGATTTGAGTAGTCCATCTTTGCCGCGAGTATATTTATTTGTAGTTACTTCTTGTGCGGTTGAGATATTTGCGGGTTCAATGTCTTGAGACTGAGCCTCATTGAAAGTAGCGCTCCATGTGGTTGGATGCTCGTCTGTGGACATATCCACCGAAACAGAAGAATCCTCTATGGTTTTTACGCCATGAGGATTTTCTTGTTCAGGTAAAGTGTTTTTTCTTGGTCTTCCTCGTTTAGCCATGCAAGTATTATTGCACAGCGCAACAAGAAAGTCAAGTAAAATTTAAACGTCAGTAGCAGTGGTAAAAAAGTCCCAATCTAATTTGGTAGCTCCTTGGTTTCCATAACTGCTCCCAGTTTCCCATGCTGCGCTGCCAGACTTTAACCAATCATAAACTGCTGGACGAAGATCTCCGCTGGTACCATTCATAATATTTGTATAATGGTCGCCAGTAACAGTATATTGATGATTTTCTACGCCTCTACCATTATTGCGATAAGTTTGATTATGATATCCCTCTACAATAAATCTACACATTTGCCCACTTGGCGCGGCTGTCCATGTAGAGTCATAGTTTAATTCTACATTTTTAACTCTCCAGTAGCTTACTGTAAGTCCATTTTCGTTAGTTTTTGTTACCTGTAATGCCATAATGTATATTACACTGTTTTTTTATAAATTCTAAAAAAATCTGAGTCTTCCCAGAAATCTGGATTATCCACGATTTTCAAGTCTTGTTTCTCATATGGTCTGCTATTTATATAATCATACTTTGATAAATATTTTTTTTCTTTACTAAGAAGTAATTTGTTGCTTTTAAATTGAAAATCTTTAGAAAACTCAAAGTCTTTTATATCTTCTTTTGTTTTGGCTTTTTTGTAAGTTACTTTATAATCAAAGTATTTTAGCCTTAGATTATTAAGCGCGCGTTCATTTCTTGTAAAAAGCTCACAAGGAATCTTTAAACTATTCAAAATGTTTAGATATTTTAAGTTTAAGTCTGAGCAAACTTCTTGTTGAATTGCCACCACATTTGATTTTACCGCATTGAGATAATTTAAATCTATTATTTTATTGGTAAAGATATTTACTTTTCTGTTTTTGGCCCACTGTATCATGTTATTTAAATCAAAATGGTAGTCCATTCTTAAATTAACCACCATATTGGGCTGAAAAGAATCTGGTGGTACAAAGTCTGGCACTCCTTCTAAAACATGACTGCTGTATAAATCTCCAATAAATTGTGTTTCAATTTTTTCTTTTCGTTTAATGTTTAAGAGTTTTAAAATAGCATCGGCAGCTTTTTCTGGATAAATTAAATTAATTGTATTTGGCTTTTCTTCTGCCAAAAATGAAGGCTTGTTGCCGTTTCTGTGGCTTTCTATGATGATTTTTTTGTCTACATTACCCCAGTAAGGTTTTGCGACATTTGCATAAGTATTTCCATACATACCTACAACTGGTACGTCGAAATGACTTGCGACATCTAGTAAAAAGTCATTAGTGCTACAATGCAATAGTGAGTTTTTAATAATGTATGTTAATTGTTTGGTTGTTGTTCGCCCTCTTAAATCAAACACTCCAGCCATTTGTTCACTATCTGCGGCGCCTACTTGGACAATTTTAATATTTTCTGCGTCTAAATAGTCTTTAATATCAGCTACAATATCTGTCCACATTGAATATATTCGCGACTTTACCTCCTGTCCACCATTTTCTACAACGATATATTTATCAAATGGAACAGGATAATAACTTGTTTCTATAAATGGCTTGTTTATTTTAGCGCCAGTTACTAAAGAATATTGTTCTACTAAATGCATTGTAAGTCGAAATCTATTTTATCTTTACAGTTGTGAGTATAACTCACAAATTTTTGAGTTGTTGTATTTGGAAAATATGCTACGTCAAAATATCCTTCGTGGTCTGACCTGCCCTCTAAAATGAAAGGATCATCTATTTCTTGTTGAAACGGCAAAACTTTGTGAACATTTGGATTACCGTCTAAAATATCTACGCAATCTGAGTTTGTGAAGAAATATATATTATGATCTGGATATAGTCTTTTGATTGACGGTAATATTGATGTAAAAGCGAAAACATCTTTTTGGGATTGGGGCAATACAACTGCTACTCTTTTACCTTTGTCATCTTTGTCAAGTAAATCTTCAAGCTCTAGCTTTGTTTCTTTTTGGTTTGTTTCTGTGGCGGTCTTTTTAAAAAATTTTAAAATACTGTTTCTGTCTGCACCTTTGGATATTTCTTGCATCCAGTATTTGTGACCATCATCAGTTTCGTCTACATCTCTTTTTAATATATTTTTATATAAATCAATTAACCACAATTTATCATCTTTGATATTTGGTGGATTATAATTAGGATCGTTTTTAAGTTTTTCAAAATTATAATTCCAGTTTACTTCTGGCATACCATCAATAATCTTTTCTAATTTTCTACCAATAACCTCAACGCTAAAATTGTTTATAACAAATTGCCTTGCTTTTTTACCTAAAGAAGCTCTTTCTTCTTTTGACATTTTAAATACTTTAGTAATGTTTTCTTCAATGCTTTCTGGTAATGTACTAGCTTTAATGAATTGAGTTCCAGGTTCTCTGTATTCTGCCCAATCTAACGGAAATCCACCACTTTCTTCTGTGCAAGAATCTTCACCACAACTATAATTAGTGTTTAAAGTCACTAATTCTGTGAGTTTGGCTTCTTGAATTGGTATTTCTTGTCCGCCGCTTGTAAACGGATGACAATACGCGTTCATTAAATTATATATTAAATTTAGTTGTTCTTCGCTAACGCCATGTTTTACATTAGAAGTTTCTTGCGACTTTTTCTCGCCACAAAATCTACAGTCTTCTTTATGATGTGTAAACTTTTTAATTTCAAATTCTGCACAAGATTTACAATAATAAGTTGTTAAAACGTTATTGCTGTCTATGCCTTTTTCTTTTAACAATCTAGGAATATCCCAACCTTCTGCCCAACTTGTATGAAAAAGAAGTTTTGCTTTAGAATCTGGGTTTTTGTCTAAAAATAGTTTATAACCTTCTAGCAAATTCGGTACGCTTTTTCTAAGTTGATTTCTAAATACAAATCCTATAATAAAATCATTTGGATGAATATTATATTTTGATCTGAGCTGAGACTTGGATTGATCGTCAATTTTAAAAAAGTTATCTGGTTTTAAGCATCCCCTGAGCAAGTCAACATGCTTATGTCCGAGTCTCTGCAACTCTTTGACTGCAAAATTAGCCCAAACATAATAGTGTTTAATTTTATCTGCCGCAGAAACTGCTTCTGGTAAAAGTGGTAAACTATCAAGAGTAGTCCACAGCATGCAGTTAATTTTGTTCCACCAATTTCTGTTCCAGTAGCCACTGAAACCCCAAATATCTTCAATGCCAATGTAAATATCGGGCTTTTCTTTTTTAATTATTTCGTCAACCATTTCTGATCCGTATCCTGCTGCCCTAGCTAGGTTTGGATCTTTGTTTAATTTATTAATTCTTTGTGGGTCGCTAGGAAGTGAGCCATAGCATTTCCACGGAAGTAGTTTAGTTTCTTTTGCGTCCCAAGCCAATCCATTTGCAAATTCTACAATTTCATATTTATCTGTTTTATAAAGATATTGTAAAATATTTTTTGTATGCTTACCAAACCCAGTAAAAGCGCGAGAATGGTTGCTGTGTATAACTATTTTCTTTTTCACTTTTGCTGTTCAGCTCTTTTCTTTGCTTGATACTCTTGCTGCTTTCTAAGTCTAGCTTCATAAATTTTGTTGAGAGCTAAATTTAAAAAGTTTTTAATCATCACGGTTTCTCCTGGGTCTAACGGTATTCTGTAAACTTGATTACCATTGCGAATAATTGCGAGGCCAAACGCTGGAACTTCTATAAATTTACTTTCATATTTTTTAGTTTTAGGGTCTTTAACTGAAATTTTTCTTTTCTTGTCCCAAGGCGAAATTTTAATTGATGTTTTATTCTCATCAAAATCATGATAAGCGGAATACTCGTATCTGTTTTCAAATGCAGAAATAAACTCCCCGCATTCTACTTCATTTAGTTTAATCGTTAAACTTTTGTCTGGATTATTAGCATTTTCTGTGAAGCTGCCAACTCTTTCTTTTGCATCCCAACCGTGCTGCTGGATTGCGTTTACGAAAACAATAGGCTCGTTTCGTTTTAAATCAACGCCAAACTTAAAACTGCAAGCGCAACCTGTGTTTTTATCGTTAGGTTTGTAAATTTGTAAACTCATTATTTGTCTGAAATTAACTTTGCTTGCACTACTTTAACAAACTCTGCTGCGTCAACTGCTCGTCTTGCTGCTTCTGATGCTAATTCTTCTACTTCTGTTGCTCTTTGTCTTAATTCTTCTGCCACCTTCTTGACTTCTGTTGCCGTATCTTGGCTAGTGGTTGCAGCTTTTTGCGCCGTTTGGAGTAAGCCTTCGTAAATTGCCATAATGTTAAATTATATACTTAAAAGTTTATTTTTCCATATTAGTGTATATTATATTAATACTGTATCGTGAAAATATTTTTTAGTCATTATTATGGCAGAATGTCTGATGTGCTTGGGATTATAAACTGTGGAATATATGCAGAAGACGTGTCTCAAGATGAAGAGCAATATGCCCTAGAAAACGGATGGATTAAATTAGAAAGTCCTAAATATAATGATACTTGGTGCCAAGGAAGGCAAACAAGGATCAAAAACTCAGAATTGATATATAATAAAAAAATAAGAAAAATGCTTGATCCTTGTCATAACATAGAATCATGCGTAAAAAGACTAGATGAATGTGATAAAAATGAGCTAAAAACAGTGTATGAACAGTACATAAAAATAAAAAGCAATCAATACAAACAATCTGACGAAATATTTGCAGATTTTTATACACATGATGATTTTTTTAATGACTTGTTAATAGATCCAGATTATAAAAAAATTATAGAATATAGAGAAAATGGAAAATTACATGCTTTTGTTATTTGTAGAACATATGAAAAAACAAATGCAATAACATCCATACAATTTTGCTGGGACTACCATAAGCCAAAGATATTTTTAGGCAAGTATAGCTGTGTAAAAGAGATAGAAATGTGTATAGATGAAGGTCGAGAATATTTATATTTAGGCTGTGGGTATGAGAATATGTGTTTTTATAAATCTATGTACAAGGGATTTGAATGGTGGACTGGCTCTGAGTGGTCTAGTGATAGAGAGGCTTATCGAACTTTATGTAGAACGGATACAAGCACAAAAGATATTTATGAACTTGGCCAATTAGAAGAAGAATATACTGGAAAATTCTTTTTTTCACCAAAAGAAATAAAGAATAGGCAAAAATAGTGTAATATTATAACATGAAACTTAAAGCATTAGAAGTAGATTTTACAAATCAAATTAAGGCTAGAGCTTTAGAAAAAATGACATACGTGCAAACTCCAGAAGTTTTTTTAAAAACTGCAAAAAGTGAGTTCAAGCATTTAGATATTGATATTAAAAAATTATTAAATTTTCCGCCCCCAGCAAATGAAAGTGAAGAGACTAAAAAAGAATTAGACGAGATAAAAAGGTTTATGAAACTTGATCATCCAAAAGATTTTGAATCAAATCTTAAGAAAATGGATGAAGATCCCGCGCAATTTGTAATTGATCACTATGAAAAAATTACTGATCAAAAAGCTCCAGAAGATGTATTAAAATTTATTACAAGCGGAGATGTTGAAATTTTAGCTATGAAGTTAAAAATGCATTATAATCGTCCTCGGCCTTATCAAATAGCGGAGCATTATAAAATAGACTTTGATTATAATAAATCAATTCAAAATGGAGCTGCTAATCATCCGTCTTATCCGAGCGGACATACTTTGTCAGCTTACTTTACTGCTAAAGTTTTAGGTCACATAAATCCAGAAGTAAAAAAACAGTTAATTGAAAAAGCGAAAATGGTTGCTGATTCAAGGATAATGGAGGGTGTACATTTTAAAAGTGACAATGACTTTTCGGTTTACTTGGTTGATAATGTTTTAATGCCAGCTTTTTTAAAAGAATATGACAAAGGCAGAAATACTTAATTTTTTACCTTCCACATACTGCAGAATTAAAAGATCTGACATACACGGAGTTGGAGTCCATGCTATCGTTCCAATACTAAAGGGCACAAATTTATTTCCCGATTGTTCTACTAATTTAAGAGATATTAAAAAAATAGATAAAAAAGAAATTGATTATCTAGATCACAACATAAAAGAAATGATGAGTGACTTTTTAATTGAAAGTAAAACTCATTATTTTATGATTAGCTCTTTAAATAATATAAATATATCTTATTTTTTAAATCACTCAAATAATCCTAATTGCATGTGGAGAGAAGAAAATGATTCTTTTTATTCACTAGAAGATTTAGAGATAGGCGAAGAATTAACGTTAGACTATGATGCATATTTAGTATCTAATCTTGTTAAAGAAGATTCTAAAACTGAATTAACTGAAAGAGAAAAAGAATGTAGAGAAAATAATTTAGAGTATCCGTCTGCTTAATCTTTGAATCTTTTTTGCAAGTTTGGTGGAAGCTCTTTTAGTTTGATTTCTACCATATCTTCAAACCCAGGCTCTCCGCCTTTTGGTTTGTATGGTATACCTCCATTTTTTGGAAGTGTTTTTTCCACTACTAATTGTTTTAATTGCTCGTTAGGCACAACCATTTTAGTTTTTCTGTCTGTCATGTAAAAAGTAGTGCTTCTAATTCCAACTCTTACAATGCGAGCTTGTCTACCAGAAATATAAATAATATCATCATTATTAAATCCACTTCCAAGAAAAACAACAATTCCTTGCACAAAATTCATCATTAAGTCTTTACTTAGCAATGCAATTATGCCAATAACTATAATCCAACCATATTCAGAGAAGGCATTTTTGGCAATGCCCTCCATTTGTTCTTGAGATAAATTTTCTAAAACTTTTGTTGCATCTGCGTTCACATAATAAATTACACATTATTTTCTATTCATGGGCATTAATTTTGGGTAGGAATTTCCGACTCCTAAATATGTATTATGTTTTTCGACAGAAGTGGGTTTGGGAATTTTGTTTTTTACTTCATTTTCTGAGTCTTTATAATAGTCTATTTCAACAGAAAATAAAGCTGGAACTCCTATTCTCATTTTCTCAACTCTTTCTTGCATAACTGTTGTGGAGCTACATCCAGTAAAAAACATTAATGTTAGTAAAATAAATCGCACATAGTTATTTACACTTAATTTTTGGAAGGGTCTGCTTCTTGTTGCTCTGTTTCATCAAGCATTTGATCTCCAAATCTGTTTATTAATGTCGATACAATTGAGTCATATTGATTAACTAATTCAATTTTTTTAATAATTTCATCTCCTATATTTGCATGTTCGCCTATTGCGCTTGGGCTAGATAAATAAACTTCTAAGTCTAAGACGTGCTTGTCTCTTTGAGAAATAAAATAATTATATGTGCTTTGAAGATAGCCTTTTCTTAAGTCCATATTTGATTATATGAATAAATAAAATTATATCAACCCTAAAATATCACCTTTTCTTACGTCATCCCACGATGCTTCACCCTTGGCTTTTTTTCTAGAGCGATACTGAGTTAAACAAACAGCCACTCTTTGCTTATTATCTTTATATTCTTTTTTCATTATATCGTCACTCATGCAGCGAGACATAAATTTACTTTCTTTTTCGTTCTTTCTTTTAGATGGTAGAGGCATATTATTTAGATATATAATATGTTATAGTGACTCCTGTCCCAGGAGTTGCTGTCTCTCCTTTAGCGCATTTAAGAGGCGGATTAAATGTTAATGCTGCATTTTTACCTAAAATTATATTATCACTTGAAGATAAGGTAACTCCTGCAGCAATAATTGCATCGGTTCCATTGTGGATAGATGTGATATAAATTGCATTATCTGATCCAGGATCTATTGCGCTTCCTGCGACTTGAAATAGTGAATGTGGCTGGCCTTTCATGAAAATATTTACACTAAAAAATAAAAAAAAGCTCCCTAAAAGGGAGCTTTTGAATAATTTGGTGTTATTTATACTTAAATAACTGTTGCACCAGAGCGAAAACCAGTCAAGCTAGTCTTGTGAAACTTGCGATTGCGTTGTGCGTTATTGTCATAAACAGTAACATACTGAGTGCTCTCGCTCACAAAACGAGCGTTAATGGTTTCCTTGCTGGTGGACAACCCAAAAATGCGACCACCGTTAGCGGCGATTGCCTTTACGATTCGATTATTCTTCTTTGATGTCTTCATTGTTTGAAAGAGGCGATATTATATCTTGTTTTTCTTGTTTTGTCAAACGTTTTTTTGCAGTTTTTTTCTTTTTTGTTGTTTTCTTTTTAACAACCTTCTTTTTAGGCTTTTTTGTTAATATTTCTGGAGCTTTTGGTGCATAGTCTTTTGGCCACAAAACCGCAGAACACTCTTCACAAAATACTAGCTCTGGTGCGTCGTCGTTGTAAATTCTCCTAACTTGACCGCCATTTACTGGAATAATTATTTCACGATTTATTATACTACTGTTTATTTCAGTAAGAGAACTGCAAACAGCGCATTTTAGGTAACATGTTTCACTCACAAAGATATTTTAACTCTATATCGGCTTTTTTCAATAATTTTAAGCCATCATCTATACGATATTGTTCTGAATATACAACTCTAATTATTCCAGCTTGTATAATCAATTTTGAGCAGTCTAGGCATGGAGAACAAGTTGCGTATAGTGTAGCGCCATCAGAACTTTGGGTTGACTTTGCTATTTTAGAAATCGCATTACTTTCAGCGTGAAGAACTTCTGGTTTTGTAATTATTTCTTCTCTAACTGTATTTCCATTGTTTGTGAGAATAAAATTATTATATTCACAAGTATTATCAAATCCAGAAGGAGTTCCGTTATATCCATCACTTATAATCGCTCCGTCTTTAACGATTAAACATCCAACCTTTTTTCTTTTGGCGTAAGATAGCT
>CETN01030588.1_pt1 | contig 11088 bp, 17 predicted proteins | sample 531301 | NCBI WGS metagenome assembly CETN01 (sample SAMEA2622656, study PRJEB7988) | marine metagenome | isolation source: saline water (ENVO:00002010), including
TATTTGAGTGTTTCTCTGGGTATTTCAAACCAGTCTGCTATCTCTTGATATGAACAATACAAACAGGCCAATTTATACACCTCATCCGGTGGAATGATCCGTTTGTTGTCACCACGACCCACAACGAGACCTTGTTTCTCCATGGTGCCCCATTTTTCATGTTTTCTTTTGTAGTCCGATTGTTTGTTCTGCTCTATAGAATCCTTATCTTTGTCCATAAGTGCCTCCTCTTTGTGTTATGGGTGTAGTTCACCCCCTATCCATCCTTACAGATGGATGTTTTCACATTTGATCTTGAATCGATGGACAAATGTTAAACCATCATTGCTTACAGCAGTGATTTTGACTGTGTAGGCCGTGCCCACTACACCACTTGATAACTTCATTGTGACTTTCTTGTTGCCACTCACTATGCTGGATGAATCCACTGTCATACCGGCATCAACTGTGGTTGTTTGTGATGCGATGGAATCACCTGATTCCAAAAATGTTGAATAATCCACTGTGTAGTTCATCACTGCTTCAGGGTCTTTCCTAATGAAAAGTCCTTGGTTGTCTCTTTCAAATCCTGTTGTTGCTGTCATACTTGTATTTACCTTTCTATCAAAACATCGAAGTGCTTGACATGTGTTGCTCCGTTCTGTGTGACACCCATCAGTTTGATATGGAACACACCTGTCTGTGTGGCTCTCAATGCCACCAACATTTGATTTGGTGTTGATGAAACTGTGGTTTCCGTTCTAGGCACAGCACTCAACACAGTGATGCCCGCATCTGCTGTGGCAGTGACTGTGATCAATTGATCACCTGTGTCCAGTTCATTGAATATGTCAATGGCGAATATTTCTGTTGCACCAATATCCATTTCAACATAATGTCCTTGATCATACAGTCGCCATGCTGATGGTGTTGCTGTCATTACATGCCCTCCGTTTTGACTGTTCTAGTTTGTGATGGCACCGTTGTGTGTCGTTGATGTGCCCTGTCTTCACCTTGTATTGGTATGGTGTGTGTTCTGGTCTGTTGTGCTATGGTTTCTGTTCTCAAATCTTCTGGTATCACATATGTTCTGGTCTCTGTAGCAGTGGTGAATACATGGCTATCTTGTGGTTTTCGTATGATCAGCACATCGTCATTGTCTAAATCACTCACGGCGAATTGTGCTTGTGGTGTTGCTGTGCCTTCAATGTCAAATCCACCCAATGCTGTGATGTTGGTGTCAAAATCAATGTCTGCTTGTGCCCTCAGTGTGTTGTTGGCCGATACCGTCATAGTGGTTGCAAAGGCAGATTCTACACCACCTCGAATGGCGAGTTCTGCCGTCATTGATGTGCTCATGGCTGAAGCCATGGTGCTGACACCAGCAAATATCATGCCTGCTAGACCTATGTCAAAATCACTGACTGCTCCTTGGCTGTCTTCTCTGATATAATCTGTGGCCACATAGTCATCTGCCAAATACTTGCCAAAATCCAATGATCCGGTAACTATGAATCCACCCAATGTGGTGGCAGTGGCGGATATGTTCAGTGGTGCTGTGGTTGTTCGAATGGGTTGTGCTGATGTTGTGAGGTCAAAAGCACTGGAAGCCGCAACGATACCTCTGGGACCTAGTTCAAATCCTATGCCCTGTCTAAACAAGCCGGATACAAACAAGGGGCCGCCCAATTGTGAAGCCAATGTGGCTTCTCTAAATCCACGAGTTTCATCTGTCAGCAACGATGTATCAACACCTGTGCCGTTTGGATTAAAATATAGATTATCACTTTCTTCGTGTGGCACGGGATCTCCTCCACTATAAGTTCGTGGATAATCACTGCTTCCACCGGTGATGCCTGCTACTCTGTCTCCGCCTGCTCCACCATAACCAGGCCCCACTCCTGTGGGTTGACCAAAATGCTGTCTAAATCTCAAAGTGTAGTTGGTGTTCCTCAAATCCTGTGCTGTGATGTTGGTATCAATGTCTTGCCACATTATTTCGGACCCTATGTTGAACTGAATTATGCCTAGATCTTCAGTGTTTTGATGTGGCACAGCATTGGGATACCAATAATATACAGGGTGTTTCTTGTTGATGGCATATTCATCCCAATCTGTAAATTCACTATATAGATTGTTTTGTATGGTTTGATCAAGCAAAAATGTTGGTGAAAGATCAGTTGGCACTAAACCTTTACCATCGATGGTATCTATGGTATCATTGGCATCATAAGTGGAACCTTCATCTGATAGATATAATAATTCACTTTGAGACGAATGGTTTGACCATACGGCATTTGGAAAAATCCCTAGGGCTTGGTTAAGTTCTCTCAAGTGAGCATTGAAAACATTGTAAGTGGTGACGATATTTTTTATTTCAAAATCATCATCATCAGTTATTATGTTTGCCCAATTCCAACCAGTTGCTCTTACACCTATATCTTGATCAGTATCTGAAGCAAATTCAACATCGATATTCATAGCACCACTGATTGGTTTGATTTTGATCTCAGTTTTTCTCAATGTTTTGCCTGTGTAATTCACTGATGCTGATATTTGTGCTATGTCCAAACCGGCACTATTTAAATTAAACCATACTCCATGTGCGGCCCCTACACTGGCATTATAACTGTTTAAAGTTTTGTTGATGCCAGTGATGGTCATTGTGTGTGTTGTGAGAGTGGTGTCAATTGTGACTGAATTACTTGTTGCTGTAGCATTAAAAACACCAAACCCAAAATTGACTGATCTTGTGCCACTGCTTACTCGTGCTCTGATGTTGAGTGTGACCGAATTAATGGTGGCATCTGGATGTATGTCTAATAGATCAAAAGCAAAAGCCCAATTGACATTTGTTGATAACAGAATGTTTTCTGTTTGATAAAAGTTTTGTGCCGCAAACAACGACCCAATGCTCTCGAAAGCACTACTACCTATAGGTCGTTCAGCCGCATATATGGGCAACCTTGTGTCTGTGCTTTGTGTTCGTGTGTTGTCACGATGTGCTATGTGGCTGTCAAAACATTCAGCACTGAATGATGTGTTTAATGTTGCTGTGCCTAATAGAGTTGCCATTCAGCATACTCCTTATGCTATTTTTAGTGTGCCACTGTCATTGTATAGTGCACCAGTTGGTAATCCACTTGCTGATGTTGGCAAGTTGCTTAAAATAATATAACCCGTGCTACCATTTGTTTTTAAAACTAAATTATCGTTTGTGGTTGCTGATTCTATGGTAACTGCATTTGAGGCATGTGAGAACTTCAACTTCTCTTGCATGAAGTCAGTGTTGGTGCTTCTAAATGTTGCCGCATTCAATACATCAAAACCACCGCCTGTGCCTGATATACCATTTTGGTAAACAAGTGCTCTGACACCATTGTTGATGTCTGCACCAGTGGCTGATGTTAATGAATCTCCATCACCAATAACACCATTGATCTGTCCAACATATATGAATGTGCTGGTTCCTGGTGTGTTGCCTGAATCCGCATAAGCCGCCATACCAAATGCACCTGCTGGATTGCCTGCCACAAGTCCTGTGTTGCCTGATTGTGACTGCACCTCTAATGAATAGTTTGCATGTGTTGTTGCATCTCTACTGAATACACCAATGTCCGCATAATCTGGACCACCCACAAACAAACCATCTGCATCATCTATGTGAACATTCTGCATGTTGATCTGGCTACCTTCAATGTCAAGTTGTGGGGCACTGTTTTGTCCCCTACCATTCATTACATCTTTGGTAGATATTCTTACTTTACCTAGTGTTGCTTTTGTTAAACTGCTAAAGTCTGTGGTAAAGCCTGATGATTGATACTGCACTGCCACAGCATCAGTTCCTATTGAAACTACTCCACTGATTGTTCCTGCCACCGGTGCACCTGTTGTTGTGTGTCCAACTGTCCATGTGCCGGATACATCTTGTAGGTAAACAATTCTTTTTGATGTGTTAACATCACATATTTTACCTGTTGCTGATCCTGATGATGTAAGTGTATCACCTGTGCCACCTTGATATGGTGCCATAAGATCCATTGTCGCTCTCGTGCTTCCACTACCATCATCTCTTGTTTGGAAACTTAAACTTGGATGTATGATACCTGAACCGCCCACTGAACTGTGGCCCGAATGTGCACCTGTCAAGTCCTGCACCAATTGGAAGTTCATTCTACCACTGCCTTGATCGAAAAACAATCCTGCCTGTGTGGTGTTTGATGTGTCATTGTCTGAAGCATTCACACGAAGCATTGTGCCGTTCTGTGAAACACTTGTTATGTCTGATGCATTGGCTAGGTCCGGTGCTGTAAGTGTGTCATCACCTGTTATTTCTTGTGCCGCCAAGTTGAGTTGTCCACTCATTGTGGTCGCACCCAATGCCGTAGCACCTGCTGTTGATGTTAGATCACCTGTCATTGTGATGCCAGTTTCAACATAGTCCAACAGTTGTGATGCATTAATTTTCTTTTCTGTTGTTCCGTCTTGTATCAATAATTTGTCTGTTGCGGCCACTGTGATGCCAGTGCCGTCTGTGAATGAATCAATATCCAAACTTGTCAATGCTGTCTTGTCTGTGAATGTCAACACACCTGAACCATCTGTGGTCAACACCTGTCCTGCTGATCCGTCATCCGGTGGTAGTGTCAACACATAGTTGCTGGCTATGGCCGCCGGTGTTTTGATCTGCACATAGTTTGAACCATTTGCAGTTGCTTCATTGAATTGTAGTATGCCGTTGTTGTCAATCTGCACAGTGCCTGTGAGTGTGGGTGATGCTGATGCAACCCTTGAATTGATATCTGCCTGCAACAGGATAAAGTTTGAATCCATTTCAGCATGTGTTAGTGCTGAATTTTTGGCTGATGTTGAGCCTGGATCAGTTGCTGTTGTTGTTGATCTAAGTTTTAAATTTGCCATTACTTACTACTCCAATGTTATGGTCAATGATCCCGCATTGATTTGAAATGTATCACCTGTTGTGACCGTTTTTGCCACTGTTAGTGCTCCGTGGAACAATAAATTGCCACCTGTTGAGTTATCATATATGCCAATATGAGTGACTTGACCGTCATAGTTTGCTGTTGCTTGTGGAAAAGGTATGGCCTGATCGTTTGTGGCCGTGGTTGTGCCACCGGATTGCGATACCGTCCAAGTCAGTGTGTTGGAAGCATTGGAACGAGCATAACTCCCCAATGTAATTTCTGTGCCAGTGCCCGAATTGTCATCTAATGGGCCGGCTGTGGTGTGTAACGAAACATATATTGAATTGTCCGCCGGTGCTGAATATGCCGCACCACCATTGTTTGAAAATATGTGGTTCAGCAAAGCACTTTCTAAATAATTTGAAGCATTGTTTGCCATCGTTTAAACTCCTTAATATTAAGTTTTGTGTTTGATATATCACTTGTATTTATGCTTGGCACGAATTTTTAAAACACGATGGATAGTGGTCCTTGACACTTGATACTGTCTGGCCAATTCGGCCTGTGTCTTGGTGCTGGTGAGTATGGCACTGATCTGTCGTGGATTCAGTTTCCTCACATATCCCTGCCTACCAGCCAGATGCATGTCCATCACATTCTGTTGCTGTGTGCCCGATTTGAGATGATGTGGATTCACACACTGTGGTTCATTGCACATATGACGGATCACTTGTCCTGGGGGTATGTCTTGGCGGTGATACACATACCATGACAATCGATGGGCATACCATCTCCGACCTTTGATGGATATCCTGCCATAGCCATTCACATGTCTGGGTCCATTCCATATCCAACATGATCTGATGTAGTTTTTGGGAACCCGTGTGTGTTTGTAAAACAACCAAGCAGTATGGATATACTGATCGTCATCTGGAACTAAATCTACCATCTTCTCTGCTCGTGTATTTATTAGTTCTAGTAAGGCATATGCCTAAAGGCATATGGTTAATACTTCGTATAACTTTTTTCTTTTCTCATATAGATCATTATGGAAAGAGATACTTTACCCTTTGATCACACGACGGCTATACAGACAACATACCAAAAAAATATATTGCCTACATAACCGCCGCATCATATATGATCTTTACCAAATCACACACGACTTAATCAACCCCTTTGTGCAGACTGATGTATTGAAACTGCAACCCCTAAGGGCGGGTTCGGCCTCATATGTGCATACACTGATTAAGAAGAGTATGCTATGCCAGGGTCATTAGCCGTCATATTACAACCTGGGTTTTAGTTTTGGGTGGTCCCTAATTGTTGCCTAAGTGAGTATATTCTATCTTGCCTATGTTTTATTCGTGTGCCTATGTGAGCCAATTTGTCTAACATTTTTGGTTTTAGAGGTTTTTTCTTGTGATATACAGAACCCCATAATGCACCCCAAGTTGCTTTTTCACTGTCACTGAGGTGAAAACCAAAACTGTCTTTGTATTGTAGTAATAAGATAACATCGTCAATTTGTTTGTGTGATTCTAAATCTTTCAGTGTTATACCTCTGGTCTTAGCCCAATATCCAATCAATTGATTTTGTGTTATCTTTCCCATACTCATATTATAGTTGTTTTAATATTTTTTGTCAAGTGGAATATGACGGATCCAACCTCCTTTTCTAATATTACCATAACTTTCACGGGGAATCACCCTATACAGCCTGTAGTTGTCATATTCTGAATGTTCAAACTTTTTATACACCCAAATTAATTCTTCTGGCGACTGTTGTGCCATCCTTTCAACTTTTTGCTGTGTCCTTCTGTTCCAACTCTGCATGTTCACCTTTTTATTGTTGTTGTGCAGTAGTATATATCAATATTGATCAAAATAACCTGATATATTGGTGTTTTTTGATGTATTTGATAAATACTTTTGTAATTAGACATAGTTACATTCCTATATCAAGAGGATGTTGGGTTATATCTTGACACAATGGCATATTGTATCTTTCCTTTAACTGACCCAGCATCCTTTTTTTATGACTTGACAGAACTGTGTTTGATTTGTTATAATAACACATGCTAATTAGGAAAAACAAATAGAAAAGAGGACGATATGAAATTGATAGCAATAACTTCAATAGAAGACCCAAGACCATCACAACACGGTGGACAATACAGATACATACATGCCAAAGATGCAGACGGCAACAGACTGGAACCTGGTTGTTTGGCCACCAACATGCACAATTACGACCAATGGGAAGATGTTGTTGAATGTTGTGAAAAACTACACAGCACCGGCGAATATTTGGCGGCACCATTCCGCATCAAGAAGAAAAACGGCAAACAATTCATCAACTGTGATTATGTGCCTGATCCAGAAACTTGGGAAATAATATAATGTTGTATCCATCAAAATCAGATGTGGAGCAGATACTCAAGACCAAAGCAGGTAAGTTGTATCCACTGGCCATCATGGTTGGTCGCAACCGAGCATTGCAAAACGAATTTAGAGAATGGGCGGATCAACACAGACCAGGATGCTTTGATAATTTTGAAGATTGGTTTGAAGCCGCATACACTTGGATAGAAATGAACGAACAGAGACTTAGAAAGATGATGCATTAATGGTTGACTTTGCATCAACGAGAAACTATACTAAATACATTAGATAACATGTAGTCATTTTATTGTTATTCCTAATATTTTATATATTGCATAGTTAAACCCTCTAGCATTATAACAAGTGGTGTTAGAGGGTTTTTTTATGGCTATATGGTCGTAAAAATGGTGTCTTAATCCTATTTTAAGCACCGTGTGTTAGTGTTTGTTGAGTTTTTGCTGTAGTTGGTGTATGTCTTGTTCCACAGCATCAATATGGTGTTGATTGCACTTTAAATAGAATGCAATATCTTCCGGATCACGGACTTTGTCTTTTTCAAATCTTCTTTTTTTGATCTTTAGTTCTTCAATTTCGTTGTGTAGATAATTAAGTCTGTCTTGATCAATCATCCTTTTGGGATCAAGTTTTACCATAAATTTTTGACGAAAGGAATGAACAATGATGCCACCAATAACAACAATACAGCCCACAATCTCATGTCTAATTTTTTTACATCATCTGCCAAATGTTTTAAATGATTGTCTCGGATAACATGGATGTCTTTGTGTAGCAATCTAACTTTGGTGTCGATCGACTTGGTGTCTATTTCAACTTGTGTCAATCTGTCTTGTTCTTTTTTGTTCATTGTCTATCCTATGATGCTGATATTGATGTTGATGATATGTCAACCCTCTTCCATGCACTGCCTGTGTATACTGCCAAACACTTGGAACCTGCCGCACCGTTGGAACAGTATGCCACATCACCTTCTGCTGATGTTAGTGCATTCAGTTCTGCCACTGTCTGTGGTTTTAGATTCAATATGTTTTCAATGTCAACTGAAAAACCTGATGCCGGTGCCAGTGTGATATTGGTGCTGGATTGTATGCCTGAGTTGGCAATGACTTTGCTTGATGTTGCATCTATCTTTGCGGCACCACCAGGTTGTCCTAATCCGTTTGCCACATTGGTTAGTTCATCCAATGCTGATTTAATTTCTTCTCTTGCTGATGCTGGTGAATCAGTGCCTGCATTCAAATGTTCTGTTGTTATGTTTCCTGCTGTTGCCCAAGTCATGCTTTACTCCTTGTAAGTATTTATTTTATTCTGCCGCATCTACTGATGTTGTGTAGAATTCTGATGCTGGTTTCCATATGTAGTGATCATCGGTTCCATCACTCCATTCAAATTTGACTCCTAAAATTTTTGGTGTTCCACCACTGGTTATATAACTTTGTGAAGCATCTACATAATAATCTATGTGTAGCAAACTATCAGAACCTGGTGTTCTACTGGATCCAAAATCTGTGATTGTGGCTTGTGGTGTGACATGTAAAAAATTTTCTGATTGGAATACATCTGTGACTGCCACAAAACTGCCCGGTGCTATCAGTAAACTTTCATTGTCGTTGCTACCCAAACATTGTGAAAGTATTCTAAAATTACCACTATACGAACCGCCTCCAGCATCTCCTGTCCAAAACACTTTCCATTTTAAATTTGATCCGTTCCAAGTGTCTGGCAATGCCAATGTGATGTGTATTTGATCAGCACCTTCATCCAACTGCCAAAATTCATATTGAGGTGCATTTGCTGGTGTAGTCGGATGCAACAATTGTTTTAGACCACCATATACACCTCTGGTGGTGCCACTACCACTGCCACCACTTACATTTGCTGGTGTAAATGTAAACACACCTGTTGAATTATTGTATGCTAAATTACCCCCGCCACTTGCTGAAACTACATTTACACTTAAATCAGTTAGTGCTATGCCACTACCACTACCACTATCATCTGCTATTTCAAATCGGCTTGTTGAACTGTTAAATTTTAAAATTTTGTTGTTGGCTACACCTGTGGTATCTACATCTGTCAAATCATTTATTGATCCACTTAATCCTGCCAATGTTGGACTTGCTGGTGTAAATGTAAATACACCTGTTGAGTTGTTGTATGCCAAACTACCTGCTCCACTGGCTGATGCTGTGCTCACACTTAGATCTGTTAGTGCGATACCACCTGCATCTGCTCCCACTTCAAATCTATCTGATGTTGTGTTGTATTTTAATATTTGTCCGTTGGATGGTTCTGATGCTAGATCAAACATGTCAATTATTTCATTAACATTCACAATGTTTTGATTTATGTCAGATCTAGCATCACTGATTTTGTCTGTTGCGGCATCCGTTGTTGTAGTGCCTGCTTTGTGTGCCGAAGGCCAATTGTATGACATTATCTACCTTTTCTCTTTCTGGCTCTTCTACGGATATCTAGATCATGTTTCCTTGAGCCTCTCAATAAACTATTTACTCTACCCATTGCCCATTGTGCCATGCCCACACCTGGCCTTGAACCAGCACCCAAGAATGCACCCTGTCCTCTTTTGTAGACTGCTCTCAAGTCTGCAAGATTAAACCTTTTAGACTTTTGTGCTTTTGCCCTCAATGTTTTGAGTGTTGATGCCGCCAATGGTTTACTTTTTTTTGCCAAGTTTAACTCTCCTGTTGATGAGGCTTTGTGGTATCCTTGCACCTTGTTTGTAAAGCCTTGCAATTTCTTTCATCACTGATGCCAATGATGCTCTTGCACCACCTTTGACACCACTCAAATATTTTTTTGGTATGCCCGTTGATTTATCCTTGGGCACTCTTCTTCTCTTTGCCATTAATCTATTGATCCTCCCAATCCAAAATTAAACAATGTCCTTAATTGTGGTTGCCCCGTGATTGTGACATCCACATTAGCAGTAACTCCTGCTGTTGAAAATGTGTTGGCATCTACCACCCTGATTGTTTTGTTGGCTTTTGATACTATTTGTGGCACCAACTTCTTTTCTGATTCTGAATGCACAGTGACCTGTATATGATCTGCCACACCCATCCTTTGTGTTGGTATTGCTGTGGCTTCTCCACTCACTGCTAGGTCAAATATTTTTTCTTCATGATGAAAATCATCCAATGTCCAATTGAATTGACCTAAACTTGGAACCTCTCTTGCACCATCTCTAAATTTTTCTACGAATGCTGATATTTTTACATATCTTGCTGAAAATGATGTGTAGTCATGATTTGCACTTGAATCTTGATCAGTGTAATCATTGTCATAGTAGTCCAATATGCTGTAAGTTGTGACTGTGCCATCAATTGCATTGTTGGCAGTGTATTTCCCCAATGTTGTGGTTGCTGATGTTAGGTCTGCTGATGTTTCTGAAAACTGTATCACTGGTCTTATGGTGCCATCACCTGAAAAATTAATGCTAGGGGTCACTGATTTGACACTGCCTAGGTCGATAATATCTGTTTCATACAACAATGGTTCTCCTGCACCACCACCAGTGGTATATGTGACCCATCTTGTCCATTCATCCCAACTCAAATTGTTGGCTGGTGTGGTGTTGTCCCAAGTAAGATCACCTTTGTGTGTGATTGTTCTTCTCACTGTGTCTAATGTGCCATTGTGTGTTGCTGACATTATATACTCCCACTGGCCGTTGCAGTTGATTTTGCCGGCATTGTTATGATGTGTGATTCAATTGGATTTGTTTGTCCACTTTGATACACACTGCTTATATTTACTT
>CETN01078799.1_pt1 | contig 11048 bp, 11 predicted proteins | sample 531301 | NCBI WGS metagenome assembly CETN01 (sample SAMEA2622656, study PRJEB7988) | marine metagenome | isolation source: saline water (ENVO:00002010), including
CTTGTTTAGTTTTACTTTGCGTCCTCGGTATTCTGCTTCAAACATGTCAGCATATCCCAAATAACCATACTCTTCGTGAAAGTCTTGATTATCCTCAAGTGTAACACTTTCAGCATAAAAAGGATTTTTTGGATTAGCATCACCACTTTCATCTGGCCACCAATTGTTAGAATAGGTTTTTCCATCTGCAAACATATCTTTCATTTCTATGATACGTTTTTCATATTCTTCTTTGACTGGCTTTGCTCTTCCAGCTACCACATCTAAACAAAAATTTAGTGTAACTGCGTTTGCTGTTAAACTTCCGCAACGAGCTCCAACTTCATTTTTTAAATGGTCTATAATTATGCTACCAGAACATTCTGCAAGTTCGTCACTCATATTTTCTGGTACCTCTAAATCTATGTAACTGTATATAAAGTCATAGTGTGGTGCAGGTGATCCATGTAATATATATTCATCTCTGCAAACAATACGTTTAAATCCATCTTTGTGATGCCATACAGTTTGTTCATTGGTGATTTCGTCTGGTTCACCAAATGTTTTTTCTAAATGTTTACTGTAGTCAGCAGGAATCTGATGATCCCAATTTTCATATCCAATTGACTCAGCTTCAAATAATAATTCTTGTAATCTCATAATAAAAAATCCTTGGCAAATATATGTTGTATGTATTTACCAAGGATAGCGTTTTTACTTTTAAGTAAAATTATGCGTCATCTGTGAAATCATCATCGTCACTACCAGCGGCATCGTCATCACCAGCTTCTTCGATCTGTGCGATCCCAGAGCTTGGTGCGGCAAAACCCCACGCTTGTCTAGTTTGATCAAGTGCGTTTGAACCAGTATTACTTGGCTTAACCAATGTAGCTACACGACCTGAGATTTTACTCAAGCCATATGTTTCATTGTCTGAACCTTTTACGCTAATAATCATTTCACCTGCGGCTAGTGCGCCTTTTAATTTGCCAGTCACTAGTGTACATAGGTGTGTAGTATCTGCTGTTCCTGCTTCTGAACACAAGAATCTTTTACTACCTTTTTGACGTACAATAAAACCTTCTTTAACAGCTGAGCCGTTATGAAAGTCTACTTTAATTTCGTTTCCACTTGCTGTTGGACCTGTAGTGGCATCAGCAAAAAAACGCTTATTAAGTGGTCTACCCATTTGTTTTCTCCTTAAAAGAAGTCCAATGTAGGTTCTAGCTACTACGGGGTGGGAGCCCCATAAGTCCTCTCATGAGTTCTATCGGACAATATTATTTAGTAAGAAATTGGTAGATTTTTTTAAGTAATGCTTTAATTACACGTGGATTATCATCAAACTCGTCTATGTAACCTTTGAGATCAGGACTAAGCAAATAGCCTAGTTTATCTTTCAATTGACTGCTTTTGGTTACTGTACGCAATATTTGCATTGCACCTTGTAAGCCTTGTTTACGTTTGAGTTCATCTGCTATATTCATAGCATATGCTTCTATTTCATCACCTCTGCTATAGTATTCTCTGCTGGTAGTGGTATCGTCCATTCCGTAGCTATCATAGTCATAATCTCTGGCGGCATGTTGATCTGCATGCATGTATTCATGTTTGATTGTGCTTTGCAGTCTACGCAAGAAGTCTTTTCTGTTTTGTGTATTCCAAGTTACTGTATCTTTATCGCTGAACATTAGTTCAACAGTAATATCATTTTCTTCTTCGTCATCATAAAATGCACCAACATTAACAGTATTAGCATCTATTTGTTTGTTTTGTAAACTGTCAACATTCAAGTCAGGAAATGCTTTTTGTACAATCAAACTGATATCTTCTATATCCTGTGTGCCAGTTAATTGTCTACTGAGCTGTGCAATAGCAATGTTTCTTGGTTCAGTAATTTCGTATAACCTCATAAAATTATTTATGGCAATAATTCAATAGATTCTTTCTATACTGTTTGTATAATTGATGTTGTGCAAGATTTTTAAGTTTAGCTTCAACCATAATATCAAAATTAGGACCAAAGCTCAATGCCCAATCGTTACATGCTGTGTTCCAACACATATCACTATGAGCACGTAGTTTTGCTTTTTTAAATCCTAAACTTAGCAATGCATCCATATCTGGCAACATATTTGGATTATGATCTACAAGGATGTCCTCACGACATAAACTATAATGCATAGTAGGACGAACACCGCGCCAGCTTCCAATAACACGTTTGACTCTATCATCATCTGGTTTTATATACTCACCTGTTTTTACCCAGTGATGGTGTATGTCAAGCACTAAAGCACAATGTCCACTGAGTTCGAGCGAGGCTTCGAGTCCCCACGAGTTTTCGTCGTTTTCGATTGTAATGCAGTTTCTTGCCTCCGGCGAGAGTCGTGGGAGGCACTCTTTAATACCTTCTGGACCTTTCTTACCGGAGATGTGGACATTGATTTTGAAGTCCTGGAACTTAACACCGTACCCCATCCAACGTGCGATATCCGCATGATATTCAAACTCCTCTATACTTCTATTTACTATATCTTCGTCAATACTTGCCAAAACAGTAAACTGCCCAGGATGCATAGACACGCGAACATCAAGCTGGCGTGTAGCTTCACCCACTGCTCCATATAATTGTTCCGCTCTTTGTCTGACATCCGGCTTACGCCAAAAATAACTCCACTCGTGCTGAGTATAAGCAGGCAACTGATTACTTCCAAGGCGGACCATTCGTAAACCATCTGGTAAACCTCCTACATATTCTATGAGACGCAATGCCGCCGCACCATTGTGTTCCATAATATCCCACAAACGCTGTTCAGCATCATCTCTTGTTTGTCTATTAAGCCATGTGATTGTTGTACATTTTTCTGTAAGAGGACGTTGGATCTCTTCTAGTTGTTTTTTCTTAAGAGTTTGGTCAGAGTGCATATACTTACATGCAAAACCTAAACGTCTAGTCATATGTAACTCCTACAGTTGTAATACTGTTACTATAACATATACTTTTTAAATGTCAATTGAATTTGTTAATATTTTGACTGTAGTAATCCAGTAGTTTTTTATCAGTCATCATTGGCATACGTCTATAATTTTCAGGTAAATCATCCCAAGGTCTCATTGCAGGGTGTGTTTTTTCTGTAATACTCATGCCTAGACCATAGCGATAACCTTTAGTCATCATTTCTTTAATCCACTCATTGTGTGCTTGTCTTGCATATGAATCTTGTAGTGTTTCTTTTGCTTCTTGTTCAATATTAAAATCTTCAGCAAAAGGATGCATAAAATCTGCATCCGCTCTATAAACATTACTGGTCTCTATATTGAAGTCATGATTTGTAACACGCATATAACCTTCTACAATTTTTTCAGCTTCATCTGCTGTAAGATGTCTTACCAAAGGTATTCTGTAGACAAAATCTTCATCTTGTACTGCAAGTATAAAAGTATTTGTGTCATCATCACCCATCATAATACCATCTGGTGATAGCATTTCCACAGTCAAATACCAACGCTGAATCTCTTCAGCGTTGAGTTGTTGATTTGTCTTTTGTTGTATGTAAAAGTCTTGCATATTATCCTAAGTTTCTTCTTGGTGCTGGTAATTCTTCAACATCATTGTTTGTATTTACACTTTGTACAGGCGCTGTAGTATTTGCTTGTATATTACCTGTTTGTTGCGGTACTACAACTGGATCGTGTTTCGTACTTGTACTATTGACATATAGACCAAACCAAGCCGCACCAGCACCAACTATAACACTGATTAAGCCTGCTTGTGCGTTATTTGGATCTTCCAATGCCATAAACCAAGTTGTTGTTTCAAATAACAAATAGATGTACATGCTTATAAAAGCTCTAGGAAAAAGTCTCCATCGACTAAAGTACTCTGGTGCCACCCACCATATACTGTTCTTATTCATGGTTTCACTCCTCATATTACAATAGTATTTATTGTAAATGCAGTAGGTGATCCACTTTTTTATATTCTCTGCCACCCCAATAGTTTACATAACACACTTCGGCATGATTAATTGGACCATCTATGTTACAGTTCCAAAACTTTATGAACTTGTGTGTACGTGGAAATTTAGGAAGTACATCATGCGTTTGCCAAACAAATTCATTTAACACATTGATATAATCTGGCATATGATATATTACTTTGATTGTGACTAGTTGATCTTCATCAAATAACTTCATACTAGTACTTATAAAAAAAGGCGCACCCTAAGGTACGCCCTTTTCACTGGGGGTAAACTTTTTAAAATGTAAATGCACTGACAGTTGCACCTGAAGCATTGTAGTTGTTTGTACCAACTGTACTTCCTAGTGCTTGCAATGCTGTTTGTAAATCAGCAGGTGTCCATAAACTACCTTGTACCATGATTCTAAATCCACCATTACCGTCTTCTGCACCAACAGCGATAATTGTGCATTTCTCTTCGATAACCCGTACAAAGAAATCCATTGCTTCACCTGGGTTTGTTTCGTTCGCAAGAGTTGCACCACCATCGATTGTAAACATTTCAACATCTTCGCCAATACCATGAGTATGACCAAATGCAATTAAATTATTTGCGGCTCGAGCTACCATTGTGTGTCTCCTTTTTCTATATGTATTTATATAAAAAAAGCCCCGTTGTAATAACGGAGCTTCTTTTGTAATTAATTAAGTAAACTAATATTACTTGTCTGCGAATGTGTGTGCAATTGCGGCTGTTACACCTGTTGAACCTACACCATAGTTTGAACCAGCTGTGATTCCTTTACCTTGTACTGCACATGCCACACTGTTTGCACTTGTTACTTCGATTGCGGCGATGGTGTTACCTTCATCTTCTGCAAATCTCAATGCGGCGGCAATTTCTTCTTCTGTGATTGAAGATTTACCAAAAGTTACGATTTCAGTTCTTGCACCTAAACCGTTAACTGCCTGTAAGTTTACTGCACCTGTTGTTAATGCCATGTCATTTCTCCATATATCTCTCACTCACACCTAAATTTAGTATGAGCATTATACATTTATTTATCACGTATGGGTCGCTTCGACGAGTTTTACAAGGGCAGACCACCGCATTGTTTCACTATTATCGCCAATTACTTTGATAACTATTGCTTTATTTGTGTTATCTGCGGATAATCTTACTTCATATTGGTTATTCAGACCAGATTCAAATATTTCTTCTTGTTCAATTAAACTTACAACGTTTCCTGCTTGATTGTAATCTATTGCTCCTTTGAATGCCCATGCAACATATCTATTGTTTGTATTGCCTCTGCCTATTACTTGAGCTTCATAAAAATATGCAGTTTGATTAGTAAGTGTAAGTCTGCTGTTGCTAGCATCTCTGAAAAGTTCAGTAAGCAAACTATTTGTTGTTTCACCAAATAGTATAAAACTTGTACTTTTAGCGGGTTGTAATCCTTGATCTGTTTCTATTGTTAAGCTGTTTTCTACACTTACATTCACATCTGTAAGTTCTATGACTGGACCCGTAGAAAAATCGTTGATTCCAGTTAAGCCACCGCCTCCACCACCTCCACCAGTGTTAATTACTAATCCACCAGGAGTAACACCATCACTTAGTCTAAATGTTTTTGTATCTACATCAAAGAACAAACGATCTTTTTCACCAACAAAGTTAGCAACTGTTATGTTATTTTTTTCACTTGTTACAAGTTTTTGAATAGGCATCGCTTAGTCCTCTAAATGGCTATCGTCTCCAGCGAATACTACTCCTACCAATTTATTTTTACCATCGTCGACATCTTCAAGTGGATCACTTTGATCAGCATCTTGTGTAATTTTGTCAACAACGTCTCCTTCTTTGCCTAGTGCGGCTTTTTTAAGTTCGATATTTTGTTGCAGTGGAGGTACCATAATTGGATTAGGATCAAGAACGTCTTGTCCAGGCTGTTGCTCCTCAGGATTTTCTCCTGCTACATCAACCTCTGGATCTCCGTCACCGTTGATCTTAATATTAATTGGTACGTTTATTGTAAATTCTCTGGCTTTCATAACTCGTCCTTATGTGTATTTAGCTTTAGAATGGGTTCTCTGTAGATGATTGTGCATTACTATTAACATGTACTGTATGACCAATTGAACTCTCATCAGTAATAGCTCCGCTATCTTTGTTACAAGTCAATAATTTTGTATTTGTTATAGCAGTTAATGGAGTAGTTGACTCTAAAAATGGACTAGAATAAGAAGCACTTACACCGCCATTTGCAGTAGGACTACCTCTGCCTATAATATCTTGAATTTGATCTCCACGATGACAAATTATTAATTTTGTATCTGAATCGTTTTCAAAAGGTCCAGTTGGAACATCAAAGTCAGAAGTATATCTAGCAGTAGTTGAATATCTTACATTTGACAGATATCCTTTCATTGGCTCATTACCATCATAATTTTCACCAATATGTATCACAGCCGCATCCATATTTGCTGGCATATTTGTGGCTGAGTTATTATTATTTCCTACTACATTTACTCCATTTTTATACATTCGCATATTAGTGCCTTGTTTTACCCAAGCTAAATGTACCCATTGATAGCTAGGTATATTATGAGCCGCATTATCTACAAATAAATCACTAGTAGCGGCGCTATACATATACATACAAGTACGTCCACTAGCTTGTTTTCTTCTACCAAATATTATTCTATCGCCTGTGCTAAATTCAAAAATATTATTTTCATCAGTTGGTTGAGGATCTGTAAAATATGCCCAGGCTTCAACAGTAAAATTTGCCGCATTATCTAAATAGCGTGTACCAGGATTATCTTGAGAAACAAGTTCTATATGGTCATTAGCACCATCGAAAAAACATGAACCTGTACCTTGTGGAGTTCCTCCTGCATTACCCAAAGGAGCTGGTGGGTATAAAGCTGTACCAACTACTAATCTAAGATTTGAAATGTATCCATCAAAATCAGCAACATTTACTCCACTTTGATGTCTACCTATAAAAACTGTATCGCCTGTGTAGTTGTTGGTATCACTATATGTTTCAGTATCTTGTATACCATTAAGAAATAATTTTGTAGTTCCAGAATCTCTAACAATAGCATAATGTGTCCATACATCAGTTGATATTCCATCAGCAGTAATCCTATAACCACTATTTGCATATAATCTTAGATTACCAGATGTATTAAAATTTATCATTAAGCTAGTTGCATGACCACTTCTCGTATCATAAATAACACCACCATTGGAAAAGGAATCAGCTTTGATCCAAAATTCTAAAGTAAAATCGTTTGTCCCAATGACTAAATCATTGGATGTACCAGAATTTGGAAATCTCAAATAGTCTTGACCACCATCAAAGACAACCGATCCATATGTAGTAGTTTGAAATGGGTTAAAAGTATCTGCTTGTGCATCACCAGATGCAGTTATAGATATAACACTTCCACTTGCATCTGTAATAGCACCTGTACTATTTTGACAAGTTAATAATCTTGTATTAGATATTGCAGTTAATGGTATAGTTGGTATAGAATAATAATTACTAAATGGGTGCGTAGTATCTGCTTGTGTATTACCATGTACACTAAGACTATGACTATAAGAACTATTATCAGTAATAGCACCAGTACTATTTTGACAAGTTAATAATTGTGTATTTGTTATATCAGTTAATGCTGAAGTTGACGGTGTAAAATTACTAGTATAAACAGCAGTACCAACTACCATTCTAAAATTTGAGATATATCCAAGGTAATCACCTTTATCATCTCCTCTTTGGCCAAAAATTGGTCTAGGACCTCCAGCCCCTCCTGGAGAATAATCTTGTGTATTACTTGCACTGTATTTTGAAACTCCATCTAGGTAAAAATCTAAAGTACCTGAATTTCTAACAACTGCTATATGATGCCATCCACTTCTAATATCCGTATCTAAATACCCTTGATTACTGTTTGAATAAAGAAAAAGATCACCATTGGTTTGATAACTACCATCATCTATACAAATTTGTAAATTATCTACTGCATTACCACCTTCATGCAAAACAAAAATTCTTCTATTTGAGCCACCTTCTAAACTTGTTGTAGTAAAATTGACCCACATTTCAATAGTAAAATCACCTGTTCCAAGTCTAAAACCAGTATTATCAGCTACCTTAATATGATCATCTGTGCCATCAAAATATGTTGAACCACCAGTATTTGCAGTTTGATATAAAGCAGTACCGATGACCTCTCTATAATTTGATATATACCCATCTACATAACCTGAAGCATTAGTATAGTGTTTACCTAAGATAACAGAGCTACCTGAATAATTAGTACTATCACTATATGTTGTACTCTGATATAATTCATTTAACATCATTTTTGTTGTGCCAGATTCTCTAACAATAGCTATATGATTCCAAGAACCAGTGGTTATTGCTGTATCTGATTCAATTCTAAAACTCCCACCAGAGTACCATCTAAATTTACCATTTGTTTGAGTTTCTAAAACTTGATTATTAGCACTAGAAGCTCTACGATCAAAAATAATTGGGTAACCACTGAAGCTGTTCAAATATACCCAAAATTCTATAGTAAAATCATTGGTTCCAATAATTAGGTCTGTATCAGTAGCTGTTGTTAAATAATCTCCAGTACCATCAAAATAAGCGGAACCATACCCGCTACTACTAGTTGACCCAAATGGATTTTTTGGATCTGCTATTGCATCGCCAACTGCTGTAATTGTTCTATTGTTTGAGCTTGCATCTGTAATAGCACCACTACCGTTTTGACAAGTTAAGAATAATGTATTTGCATCACTTGTGAAAGGACTATTTGGCAATGCTACAGAGGTTCCACTGTATCTAGCAGTATTGGATACTCTAACATTTGACACATATCCGTTAAAATTAAATACTTCACCGGCAGAAGAAGTGGCATTATATCCACCTATATATCCGATTTTACCCCCTAAATTAGTGTTCAAAGTTTTAGATGTTGTTATTTCTTCAGTTCTTGTACCATCAACAAATAAACTATATGATGTTCCATTTTTAACTAAAGCAAAATGATGCCAAGCATTATCATTATATATTGTTGTATTACTACTATTTAATGTTTCAAATGTACCGTCAGACATATATAGTCCAATATAAAATTCACCAGCTGAAACATTCCATGCACCATACGCACTACCAGCCCAACCAACCCATATTTGTGAATTTACATTACTTTGTCCATGCCATGGCATTGAAATCAAAGCATTCCAATTATTAGAAGATAATGACATACTAGTACTAGCTTTCCACCACCCTTCTAAAGTAAAATTAGTTAATGCACTCAGTTCAAGTGGAGTTCCATCTATTTGTCCTAGATTTAATGCATCACCAGTACCATCAAAATATGTTGATCCGTAAACAGCACCTCCGCCACCGCCACCGCCACCAGAAAATGCAGTACCTGGATTATGAAAAGTTTTTGGTATTACGGGTGCTGATGTAGGACCTGCCGCCCAACTAACTACACTTATCATAGGCGACATGTATTATACTCCTCCAAATGAGACCATTTGTCCTAGCACAACATATGTTCCGCCATCGTTTAATATTGTAAATGAAAATACATCTGTACCATTATCTGTAGCAGATGGTGTACTATTTCCGTTCCATACTATAGTTTGTGCGGCACCACCAATTTGCACTGCACTAGGAATATATCCTGTGTTACCTTGATTGATGATAATAGCAATATTGGTTGCATCTTCTTGTGCTAAACTTAAATTTGTAAAATTTGCTGTGAAATTTGCCGCGGCACCTGTGTGATAAAACACATGTCCATTTTGTACATTATGAGCTACTACACCTGTTGCACCAGTAAGTGTAAGAAATTTTTCATGTACACCTCTGTTGAATATAGCTCTTGCATTAAATTCTGTTACACCATTCATGTTTACATTGGTGTTGTTTACTTCTGCACCAATATTAACTGTGCTTCCACTACTACTTGCATTACCAATGCTAATACTTAGGCTTGAACCACTAACATCTATCAATTGATTTGCAGTTGATGATGATATAATTAAATCTTTACTTGCATATTGTAGACGTCCGCTGGCTACTCCTAGTGTATATTCTACATCACTACTGTCTACAAATTTCAAACTATTATCACTTAAAAATAGATGCCGTACTTTGTAATCAGCACTACCAATATCATATGCGGCATTTGAAGCTGGTAATAAATGTCCAGCATTGGTAAATGACCATCTACCTGTACCTTCAGTTTGAAATGATATATTTCCATCTGATCCAGTATCAGTTACAGTAACATTACTGTTGCCTTGATTTATTATATTACTGCTACCACCGCCTCCGCCAGTTTGATCGGCTACCCAAGCATAATCACTTCCGTTCCAACTTAGTATTTGTCCACTAGATGCACCGGCTGTATTCAAATGCAAGTCTACGTTTGTGCCAAGATTTGCTGTTGGCAAATATGGACTTAAATCTGTATAGTTTGCCAATTGTATCCAGTTACCGCCATGAGCAAAGTAACCAGCACCTGTTGCATGAACATGTGCAAACATACCGTGATAGGTTGTAGCACTTGGCAAATCTGCTAATTGAGCATACATGTTTGCAAATAATCCTTTGTTGCCTGCTCCGTCGATGTCACCAGACATAGTACCACCTGCTAGAGGTAGCTTTGTGGCAATATTATTTGCTGTAGTTGTTGCAAAGTTTGGATCGTCGCCGAGTGCCGCCGCCAGTTCATTTAGTGTGTCCATTGTACCTGGTGCCGCGTCTACAAGTGCATCTACTTTAAGTTGAGCTCTTGCATCTGCTCTAGCATCTGTATAGTATAAGTTAGTTGTACCTTCTGACAACCCATCTGTATCACTAGGTATGTTACTTGTTAAAGCTAAAGTGCCTGCACCGCCTGGAATAGTATGACCATTTACTGTACCTGCTATTGTTACTCCACTGTGTCCTACTCTTAAACGTTCAACCAATCCATTACCATCTTGGTTGTCAGTTTTTATGAATACTTCGTTTGATGTACCTGACGTACCATCCATCTTTAATTCTGCTCTTGAGTTTCCGCC
>CETN01075468.1_pt1 | contig 11033 bp, 13 predicted proteins | sample 531301 | NCBI WGS metagenome assembly CETN01 (sample SAMEA2622656, study PRJEB7988) | marine metagenome | isolation source: saline water (ENVO:00002010), including
GACTTCGTCGGCAACTCTGGTCGCCACAAGTTGGTCAACATCTTTGACGTACTGGGTGGTGAGCACCCCGGCCCGATCCTCCGGCGAGCCCAGCAGATCGCAGCCGAATCTGATGAAGCGGTAGACATCGACGAGGCGATCGAACTTGCCCGAGAACAGGAGCGGGCGGAACAAGAGAAGCTCGAGCTCGAGGCGCAGGCCAAGCGGGCCAGGCTGCGGGCCAAGGTCAAGCATTCCTCTCGCATGTTCAACCCGTTCGACGTGCTCGACATCGCACCTCCGAAGCAGACCAAAGGCGAAGCAGCGAGCGACAAGCAGGTCGCTCTGCTGGCGAAGTTCAAGATTGACGCGACCGAGATGAGCAAGGCCGAGGCGTCACGCCTGACCCGCGAGGTGTTCCGCCGAATGAACGCCGGCTACTGCACGGTTGCCCAAGCACGGATCCTGAAGGAGCACGGTTACTCGACTGAGGTCTCGGTTGCCGAGGCCAGCAAGATTATTGACGGCATCTTTAAGAGGGGGCGACGATGAACTGGACCGAGTATGCGGAAGGTGCTGTGACTCTTGAGGGCCTGGACGACGCCATCATTGGCATCGGCCGTCAGTGGGGCAGCAAACCGTGCATGATCTACAGCGTTAAGAAGATCATCGACATCCTCGTGAAACGCGATGAGATGAACCCAGATGATGCACTGGAATACTACGAGTTCAACATCATGCAGCTCTACGCTGGCGAGCAGACCCCGGTGATGATGGAAGGCGTAGTGAGGGAGGTGAGCGATGGGGTGGAATAGATGCACACGGAACAAACCGTGTCACATCTGCGGCAAGCCCGACTGGTGCTGCTTCACTCACGATGGCGCAGCTCGATGCATGCGGATCCAGGACGCACCCGACGGCTGGTACATCTGCAAGGTCGATGACCAGGGCGGCACCACGTTCCGCCCCGGTGACGGACCTCGCAAGGCAGCCGCACCACGACCCAAGATCGAACCGCCGAAGGTGATCAAGACCAAGAACTGGGGCCGCATCCAACTGCAGCTACGTTCTGCTCTGGTCACCGATCACACCGACATCCACGCGGAGGGGCTGGGCGTTTCGTCATTGGCGCTCCACCGACTGGGCATTGGGTGGCACGAGCAGTGGAGGTGCTGGACGTTTCCGATGTATCAACCGACGGGCGAGATCGTCGGCATGCGGTGCCGAGGCGAGGACGGGAAGAAGTGGGCGATCCCCGGATCGAGCGATGGCCTGTTCCTGGACAGCGACATTGCCGTGCCCGAGGAGGTCTTCATCTGCGAGGGCCCGACCGACACCGCCGCCCTCATGGACGTGGGTTTCTACGCCGTTGGGAGACCGAGCTGTCGCGGGGCGGTGATCGCGACCAAGGCCCTCGCGCGAGGCAGACGGGTGGTCATTGTCAGCGACAGCGACGGCCCGGGGCGAGAAGGTGCCGAGCACTTGGCGTCCAACCTGCTCGGCATGTGCAGAAGCGTGAAGGTAATCGAGCCACCGTGCAAGGACATGCGCGAGTGGAAGCAAAGGGGCACCTCGCCAGAGGCGGTGAGGATGCTTGTGGATCATGCCAAGGAGCGGCGATATGCAGCGCAACAAGTACAAAGTCGCGCCAGTTGAGGAGCGTCGTGCTCTTGGTCGAACCTTCGCATCGAAGGCTGAGAAGGAGTACGCCTTGATGCTCGAGGACTGGGTGGAGATCGGGATCATCCAGGACTATGTCTGTCAGCCCAAGGTCTGGCTTGGGTGCCACGAGTACACCTACACCCCAGACTTTCTGGTGATCCCCGATGGTGCCGGGCCGCACTACGTTGATGTCAAAGGGATGGAGACGACCTCGTTCAAGAGGACGAAGAAACTGTGGTCCGCTCACGGAAGGCTACCCCTGCACGTCGTGAAAAAGAGAGGCAAGAAGTTTGAAACGTCCGAGGTGCTGCCGTGAGAATGACTGTTGGCAGTGTGCTGCACGACACCAAGATGGCCGAGCAAATCGAGCTCGAGATCGAAGCGATTCAACTGGGCGTCAAGCGTTACCGCCGGCTGGCCGAGGACGCCGAGAAGCGTGGCGATGCCGCTGCCCTCAAGCCCACGGAGAGACTGCTGGTCTATTGGTTTCCGCTCCTGCGTGACGCGATCCTTGCGGAGCAGGACGAGATCCTTGCTGGCAAGCCTGGCCCAGGCCGGTCGATAGGCGGGCCGCTGGTGGCGGCATGCCCGGCGGACGCGGCAGCGGTTATCACCATGCACACGATGTTAGGCAGAACGGTGTCGCACAACACCGGCGACCTAGTGCTCAAGTGCGCGTACGCCGTGGGGTCGGCTGTGGTAGCGGAGCTCCATGCCCAGCAGATTCGGGACAACGACGCCGCAGATTGGAACGCTCTGGACAATCGGTTCCGCCGGCTCACTGCTGCTAGGGTGAACGCCTGGGCGAAGAAGTCTTTGAGCGATCACCTGTGGAAGAGGAAAGCATGCGTGGCTGCTGGGTCAACTTTGATGGAGCTGGCTCGCAAAGTGTGCCTTCTCAAGAACGATGAGGACGAATACGAACCCGTCTTCCTGCACGAGCAGCAGTGGCGTGACCGCAAGCGTAAGGGGTGCATTCGCCTGAGTGATCTGGCGTTCCGCAAGATCGAGGACGGTCACCTGTTCCGGCAGCATCTCCGGCCACGGTTCCTGCCGATGGTGTTTCCCCCGTTCAGTTGGAGCGAGACAGAAGATGGCGGCTACATCAAAGTCAGAACGCCTTTGATCTCGAAGCCAGCGAACGAACAGATTCGTGCGTTCAAGGAGTCGAAGACCGAGCACGTCTTCGAGGCACTGAACTCAATGTCCAAGGTGGGATGGAAGATCAACCCGCGAGTCCTGCAGGTTGCCGAGCATATCTGGGAAGAAGGGGGTGGGGTTGGCACGCTCCCCAAGGCTGACCTCATCCCCCTTCCTGATAGGCCGGCAGACATCGACTACAACGAAGTCGCCAAGAAAGCCTGGAAGTCAGAGGCACATGAGGTGCATGGTGCCAACGCCAAGTTGCGGGGGGCGCGTGTTGAGTTCCTTCAGAAGATTTCCCTTGCGAAGCGGTTTGTCAACGAGCCGACGATCTACTTTCCGCATCAGTTTGACTTCCGGACGAGGCTGTATCCGGTTCCAGTCCACCTCAATCACCACGGGGACGACTTGTCCAGAGGGCTGCTGATGTTCTCTAAGCCAGTGCCGCTCACCGACAGGGCACGGTGGTGGCTGAAGGTCCACGCTGCCAACTGCTACGGGTTTGACAAGGCGGACTTCGCCGGCCGCGTGGCCTTCGTCGAGGACATGAAGCACGAGATTGCCGCGGTCGGCAGGAACCCCATTGATCAGATTCCGTTCTGGACCAAGGCCGACGAGCCGTTCCAGTTTCTGGCGGCATGCTTCGCTCTCTGCGATGACACCTTGGCGGAGCACCTGCCGTGTCAAATCGATGGCACCTGCAACGGAAGCCAGCACCTCTGTGCCGCGATGCTCGATGACGTGGGCGGACGGTGGGTCAACCTACTGCCTGGCGATCACCCCGAGGATGCATACCGCCGCGTCATGCTCAGGGTCCAAGACCGTCTGCGAAACATGGACGACCCCATGGCCGCGATGGTCGAGCCGTTTGTGAAGCGGAAGACGATCAAGCAGCCGGTCATGACCTCGAATTACAACGTCACTCGTATCGGGGCTAGGGACCAGATCAAGCAGCGGCTGAAGGAGCTGGACTTTCCAAAGGACCACCTTCGGGCAGCATCGATGTTCCTGGCGAACGAGACCCTCGCCTCCATCGGCGACACCTTCCCGGGGCCCCAGCTCCTCATGCGGTGGATCGAGGAATGCACCAAGGGGATCTGCGCGAAGTACCCGATGCATGGCCTCGAGTGGACCACGCCCCTGGGGGTCCGATGCGTCCAGCCCTACCGGCGGATCTCGACCGTGGAGGTCCGGACAATCATGCAGCGGGTTGTTCTCGGGCACCGCCGTGAAGACGTGCCGGTGGCGAAGGGGAAGCAACGACAAGGTGGGCCGCCAAACATTGTTCACAGCTGGGACGGTTGCCATGAGATGTCCGTCGCTACCGCCATGGACGAAGATGACATGGACTTCGCCGGCGTTCACGACGCATACTGGGCCCATGCCGCCAACATGGATCGCTTGGCCTACCACACCAGAGACCAATTCGTGTCGATGCACCAGATGGAGCTGGTCGATGGTCTGGCTCGTGAGTGGGCGGAGAACTTTCCCAAAGCCCCGATCCCCGATCCGCCGCCGATGGGCCAGCTGGACCTCAGCAAGGTGATGGACAGTGACTACTTTTTCAGTTGACGGGGACAATGGAAGCTACCTCAAGGTCTACTTTGCCGAGGGCCCGACCCTTTCCAAATGGGTCAAACGGCTGGGCTGGAGCTGGTTCCGCCGGCACCCGCTCACCCTCTGGGAAATGCTCGGGTCCGAGGTGATCGCCAAGGCCTGGGGCACCCGGTGTAGGCATGTCCTGCTGGAGCATGGTGGCGGTGTCCTGGACTACCAATTCTGCCGAATCCAGTACTACCCGCTGGACTCGTTCCTCCAGGGCTACCCCGGGGTGATCGGACACTTTCGTGTACCACAGGCTGACTCTGTGGATCTGACAGAAAAACTTCCAGATCGGTCACATTTTCTTCAGGCTTTTCTGACGAGCCTGCACTACTACGCGATGTTTCTAAGCTGTGGGCTGTATCAGCCAAGGACGTGCGTCTCAGTCGCCTCTGAGGCCCTGAGCAAATGTGGGGTCCAGACCCCCCGATCTGTCTGGAGCCCGCCACGGCTCGCCTGGTGGCTTCTGGAGCAAGGCTATGAGTGGATACCCGAGAACCCTGCCGACGATGTCCGCGGACCTGGTCGAGCAGATGCATGAACGTGTGCCCCCCGCCGTCGTGGAGGGGCCTGAAATGAGCGATCAACAAATCAGAAACCTGATCTACCAAGCTGGCCGGCGATCCGTCGTGGATGAGCTGATCCGCCTGCTGGAGCGTGCAAAGGAGCAATGACCATGGGTGCGCCCTCAATCCCGACCCCCCCACCGCCGCCGCCGCCGCCGGAGCGAGAGGAAAAGGCTGAGTTTTCCGTAGAGGATGAGAACAGAAAGAAGAACCAAGGCACCGTCACTGGCATGCGTGTGCGGACTGACGCGGCGGGAGCTGGGACGAACGTTCCCGGGCAGTGATGAGGGAAGGCCGAATCGCTGAGGCTTTTGGCGCTGAGGACAGCCTCCGCACCGAATCGCTCGAGTCAGCCCGCCATTGTGCCGCGCTATCGAAACCTCACATCCTGCCTCCTGAGGGGTGGGACGAAGGCGAGAGCCTGCCGCAGACGTTCTCTGCCCTGGCTAGCCGAGGAATCACCAACCTTGAAGGGCGTCTGCTCCTGGCTCTCTTCCCGGTCGGCCAAGCGTTCTTCAAGTTGAAGCCGGCGGCGAAATTCAAGTACGACCCCGATATCAACTCGGAGCTTCTCCAGGAGTTTGAGAACAAGCTGGCAATACACGAGATGGTCATGCTTGCGAAGATCGAGCAGGATGACCATGGCGGCAGCAACGCCCGCCGGGCGGGCTTCAGGTCCCGGATGCGGACGGCGATATCTCAGTTGCTGGTCACTGGTGATGTGCTGATCCAGATGACCGACGCCTATCAAATCCGGGTCCACCGTCGCGACAACTATGTGCAGCGGCGAGACACCGGCGGCGACGTGCTGTACATGATCACTCGCGAGCAGATTGATCCGCTCTCGATGGCCCCGGAGATGCTGGAGATCTCGCATCCCGATCCCGAGGCCCTGCACGAAATGTCGGTGTACGACCGGATGACCGAGTTGTACACCCGAATCGATTGGAACCCTGTCACCAAGACGTGGGTCATCACCCAAGAATGCAATGGGCAGCAGATCGTCGAGTCCGAGGAAAAGGTGACACCGTACTTCACGATCCCGTACTCGCTGCCGCCGGGCGGCCAATACGGTCGCGGCATTATCGAAGACAACCTTGGCGATGTCCGATCCATGAACGAGCTCACCGAACGGTTGCTCGACTTTGCCGCGATTTCCTCTAAGCATCTGTTCGCCCTGGACTACTCCTCACAAGTCAGACCACAAGACCTAACTCTTCCTACCGGCTCAGTGATACAAGCGAAGGTCCAGGGCGGGCAGGTGTCTGACGTTGGAATTCTGCGGACGGATCGAGCCGGCGACTTCAACGTTGTACAGACGGTTCGCGAGTCGCTTCGCCGAGACCTTTCCGCAGCCATGCTCATGGAGGCCGAGCAGCTGCCGACATACGAGCGAGCAAGCCGACTGCATGTTGAGCGGGTTGCCATGGAACTCGAGGGTGCCCTCGGTGGCGTGTACGCCCCGATCGCCGACGCGCTGCAGATCCCGCTGGTCGAGCGACTCATGCATCTCCTCGAACGCGACGGAACTCTGCCACCGCTGCCAGACGACACGGTCGAGGTCGAGGCAGTCACTGGCATTTCGGCTCTGTCCCGAGAGGGCGATCAGCAGAAGTTGATGCAGCTGCTGCAGAGCCTGTCTCAGATGGGGCCGGACATGCTCGGCAGAATCGACCGCGGCCTCCTGTTGGAAATCATGGTCAGGCACAGCGGAGTCTACGAGCCCGGTCTCGTGAAGTCGGACGAACAAGTCCAGGAAGAACAAGCTGCCGCAGCACAGCAGCAGCAACAGCAGATGTTGGCCGAGCAACTCACTGCCGCCGGCGGGCAGATGGTTCAGCAGGCCGCATCGCAATCAATGGAGGCCATGAATGGCTGAGGAAAGCATGGGCGAAGCTCCAGAAGTCTCGCCCGGATTACAGATCCAAGCAGGCGGCGAGACTCCCAATACAGGTGCTGAGATAAACCAGGGAGATATCCGCAACGTCGAGGGAACCGCCGAGGCTCCCATGAATGCGAGACAGTGGGCCGAGAAGTACAACTCACCCGAGGAGCTCGAGAAGGGCTACCTCGAGCTGCAGAAGAAGATGTCTGCTGGCCGGCCAAAGACTTCGGAAATGGACCTCGATGGCTTGCTGACCTCCGCGGGGCTGCAGGGCGGTGATCTTGCAGCTCAGTGGGTTGACACGGGCTCATTACTGGACAGCCAATACCAAGCCCTCGAGCAACAAGGCATCAGTCGTGCGGTCGTGGATCAGTTCATGCGCGGCCAGCAGGCAATCACGAGCAACTCCGGATACGTCCAAGCAGAAGCCAGATCCAAAGCCGAGGCTCTGGCTGGCGGGGGTGAGGAGCTTGACAACTTGTTTAACTGGGCGGGCAACCGTTACGCCAACGATTCACAGAAGTTGCAGGATATAAACGATCGCCTGGGTGATCCGTCCAAGTTTGAAGGTGCAATCAAGGAGCTTCTGTACGACTACAAGGTCCAATCAGGTCGTGGGTTCACCAGCCCTCTGGCTGAGGGGACCGCAATGCCAAACGTGTCGAACGGGTTCGGGTCCGTTCAGGAATACCTTGCAGCAATGAAACAGGCTCGGATCGATGGTTTTCCGAAGTCTTTTCTGCGGCGGCTGCAGAACACCCCAACCCACATCAAGCAAGGACTTGACTAATGACACTCTCATCTGGACAGCACATTTCAACGGCACTCCGTATGGAACTCAAATACCGGGTGAAGTTCCACTTCAGCACAACTGCGGATCAGCACGTTTGTCAGATTCGTGACAAAGACAACCAAGTGGTTGCAGAAGGGCGGGGCCTCGATGAGGACAACGCATTTGAAACGGCGTGCAAGCTCTTCGATCCGAACAAGGCGGAAAACGAGCGACGTACCCTCGAAGAACGTAACGCTTTGTTGGAATCCAAGCTTCGTGATCTCGAGTCCGGAGTTTCGTCTCCGGCGGTTGCGGTCAGTCAGGAGCCAGATGGCGATGATCCGCAAGCTGCTGCAGCAGTCACTGAAAAGCCAGTAAGGAAGAAGAAGACCACTCGCAAGTCGGCGACGTTCGACCTGTGAAACCAAGACCTGCATCGAGCCCCAGGTAGCGGGACACCTCCGGCACATTGTGCCGGAACCCTGGCGATATGGGACACCTCCTGCGGTTGCTAACTCTCGTTTTACCAACCTCAACAATGGAGGAGTCACATGACTCTCAATCTTCCCTCTGGAGCAGGAAATGCTCCCTCGGGGTTCGAGGTGCCGTTCGGTGCTACTCGTACCCTCTCCAAGGAGTTCAACGCCGACACTCGCGGCATGGCACTCGATGTGTTCTCGGGGACCGTCCTCGAGCAGTTCTACGACCAGTCGGTCTTCTACGACCGACAGAACCAGTTCATCTCGACGAAGATCCTCAACGGCGGACACGTCGCTAAGTGGCCGATCATCGGCGACGACCTCGATCTGTTCAACTCGCTCAACGCCGACGTTTCTGGTGGTGGGGGCGACTTCCAGGACGCAGCTGATGTCGGTGCCGAAGGCGGAATCACCGCCGGCTATCACACCCCCGGTGACTTCATCACCGGCCGTAAGGTCAAGCTGAGTGAAAAGACCGTTCGCTGCGACGACGTTCTCGTTGCACCGATTGACGTTCCCTTTGCTGACCTTGACCTTAGTTTCTTCGACGTGCTGACGCCGTTCGCGGCCAAGCTGGCTCGTTCTCTCGCCCAGGATCTGGATCGCAAGATTGCGACACAGGTCGCTCGTGCAGCCGACGAGTCTGGCGTGACTGGCGTTTATCCTGGTGGACAGAAGGTCACCCGAGAAGTCTCAGGTGGAGCCGCGATCAGCAGCTTCTTCGCTGATAGCACCAACGGCGCAGACGCCTTCCGCGATGATTGCGCTGCGCTCGCGCAGCAGTTTGATGAAGACAACGTGCCCGAGGAAGGCAGGTTCCTTTTTATCCCGCCTTATATCAGGCGGATCCTGCGGAATGAGAAGGACATCTTCGATCGTGACTTCAACAACGCCTCGGTCGTCGGTTCCATGAACGAGCGTGCTATTGGCCTGCTCGAAGGGTTCCAGCTCATCGTCACCAAGAACATTCCTGGTAACTGGGCAACCACGACCAACGGACGTTACGGATTCATTGACAGCAACCTTGCGAAGTACGACTTCGATCATCCCCTTGGAAGCACCAACGACACCCGCCCTGCTGCGCTGGCTCTGACCAACGCTGCTTCCGGCGTGGCCGGAGTTGGCATGGTGCAGGCCGCTGGCATTCGCACCCACATCGAGGACGATGAAAGGCGCGAGGTCAAGTTCATGAAGGCCCGCATGCATGTCGGTCTTGACACTCTTGCACCTTGGTGTGCCGGCATGATCGAGATGAAGCGTACCGCCTAAGTCTCTTCCTCACACCCTCCCCCTTGGGCCTCGCTCAGGGGGGAGGGTTGCTGGAGGGTTCCATGACCAGATCTTCAGACAATACAGTCCACCTATCGGTGAAAGACTGGTGCGGGATCGTGGGAGCAGTAATAACGATTCTGTCCGCACTGTTGGCCGTATACGTTCATCACGACAGACAACTCACCGAAGTCCTCACCAGACAAGAAACGCTCGTGGATCGAGTCGAGCGTATCGAACGCAGCCTCGATTCAAGGAGTCAATGATGGCAACTCAGAACTACACTTTGAGAACAGCGGAACGAACCTTCACCAGGGTCGGACCGGACGTTCTCGCTTCCGCCGGCGATGTGACCACCGTTGCCGCAAGCTCTTCGCCGCTCGGCGTCAGGGTTGACGGCGCAAACCTAGCGGTTCTGCTGCCGTTCGGAACTGGCAACAACCCGGAGAACAAGACGTTCAACTTTTCAGTCTTCGGGGTTTCGACTGACAACACAGGAGCGGCTCACTACCCCGTGTACATTGCCAAGTTCAAGGCCACCCTGGGCAGCACGACCGGGCTCGCGGGTGCGCCTGACGCAGCCGCGGACGACAGCGACTTCTTTGCTGACAAGATTGAACTCGTGGACGGCGACACCAGTTGCCGGATCGTGAGTGCAGAGAACAACACGATCGCTTCCGTGACTGTAGACCTGGCCGGGGCTAGTCGCTTGCTGGTCACCTTCTCGGATGTTGGCACCCCGCCCACGTCCTACAACTGTCTGTACGGGACAATCTAATGAAGAACTGGCTTATCAAGAACAAATCAGCGACGACTCTGGGGGTGACCACCATGCTTGTGATCTTGACCCTTGCATCTATTTCTGGGTGCCAAGTGGACGACTTCATTAAGTTTGAGCCACCGGAAGAAGTGCAGGCTGCGATTGGCGTAGATGCTTCGGTGCCGATGTCAAAGGCCGACGTGACTTGGGACGAGTGGGAGGCTTACGTCGATAAAAACTCCAGCCGGCTGGCTGCTGAGATTGAAGATGGCAACTATCGCCTAGGCATGATCCAGTCATTGACAGACATGGGATTTCAGGCCCTGAACGACGTAGCTCCCGGCATACCGGGAGGCGCTCTCCTGGTCGGTGGTTTGTCGATGATGGGCGGGCTGTTTCTCAAGAAGCCTGGCAGCGACAAGGCCGTGGCGCGAGAGAAGGAGCAAAGCTACGTTGCCGGTCTCGCGGAGGGTAAGAAGATTGCCATCCAGCTTTACGAAACCGCAAAGGCTGCAGATTTGGTAGCACACGAGCAGAATCATGAGCAAGCTCAAAGTTGACGCCATCGAGGTAAACACCGGCAACGCGCTGCAGCTCGAGTCCAACACAACCGTGGTGTCTGGAGCTGGTGCCCCCAGAAGCTTGACTGTAAGCGGAGCCACCACTCTCGAAGGTCAGGTGGACGTGCAGGCGGCCGCATCGATCCAAGCTGATGTGTCTACGCTCAACACGCCAGATATTGGCACAAGCAGTAACCCGCTTGGAAGTGTGCACGCAACGACGCTCAACGCCACAAATGCAAATTTCGACGCAATCAACATCCAGAATCAATCCGTAGGACTTGTGCTTGGTAGCTGCAGGTTGTCGGTTACGTACAACTCAAACCTCACTGGTTCGAGGGTTCAAGCAACAGGCG
>CETN01020517.1_pt1 | contig 11015 bp, 21 predicted proteins | sample 531301 | NCBI WGS metagenome assembly CETN01 (sample SAMEA2622656, study PRJEB7988) | marine metagenome | isolation source: saline water (ENVO:00002010), including
CGAAGAGATAGTTGTTCCGTATAAGTGTAAAACAGATAATAAACTCCATCGTTACTATGTGGATTTACTAGTAGAATTAGAGAACAAACAAATTATTTTAGTAGAAATTAAACCTAAAAAAGAAACAAAACCACCTAAAAATCCCAAAAGAAAAACTAAAAGATATGTTAATGAAGTAATGACATATATTAAAAATACTTCGAAGTGGGAGGCCGCAAAACAATACGCCGATCACAAGGGATGGAAATTTCAAGTTTGGACAGAAGATACTTTATCTAATCTTGGTATCAAACTTCTGAAAGGATAGTATAAATACTTATATGGCGTCTTTATTCGATACACTACAGGCAAATGCACAAAGGGCTGGGATTACCGCGAGAACTCGTGCGTCCAAGAAGTGGTTTCAAAAGAATATTGAGAAACTAAAAAAACCTTCTAGGTCGGCACTATTAAAGGACGATGCACTTGATCCTGTAAGTAAAGAGTATAGGGGAAATATGTATATGTATATTTACGACCCTAAAGGTAAACAAGAATTACCTTATTACGATAGATTTCCATTGACTATTATGATTGAAGGATATAAAGATGGATTTTTAGGATTAAATTTACATTACTTACGACCAGATATTAGGGCAAAATTTCTGGAAGAGTTAATGAAATTAGCGCCAGGTAGAGTAAAAGATAATACAAGATTGTTAAAGGCCAGATATAGTCTATTACAATCAACAAGAAAGTTTAAAGAATTTCGACCTTGTTTAAAAAGATATTTAGGAAATCAAATTAGGTCTAGATTAGTAAGAGTTCCCATGACAGAATGGGAAATCGCAATCTTTCTACCAACTGAACAGTTTGTAAAACAACAAAAAGGTGCGATTTGGAATGAAAGTATTAGAATCGCGAGAAAAACATAATGGCCAGTATAGATAAATTAAAATCAACAATCACATCTCGTGGAGGAATGGCGCGAAAGAATAGATATAACGTATTTTTTACTCCTCCTACTATGTCACTATTAAATATAAACCCACAGGCGATTTTATCTAATGTGTTGTCTGGTCAGGGAGTTAGTGTCGGAACATTAATAAATGATCCTAGAGATATATCACTACTATGTGATTCAGTACAAATACCGAGTAGAACAGTATCTACTATGGAATATCAAGACCAATTTCAAGTTATAAAAATGCCCTATACTTTTGCTGATGGTGAAGTTAGTATAGGTTTCTTACTAACTAAAGATTATTATATAAAAAATTTATTTGATAATTGGATGGATAGTATTATAAACGCACCTGATGAAGAGGGTAATTCGGTCCCTTATCAGTTGGGATATAAAACCGATTACTCAACGGATATAATCATTCAACAGTTAGATGAAGAAGATGTACCCGTTTATGGAGTTAAGTTAATAAATGCGTTCCCTACCTCTATCGGCCAAATAGATTTAGGAAACGGAAATGAAAATGAATTTTCCAGAGTAGAAGTTACTTTTGGATATGATAAATATGAAGTAGAAGGACCATTAAGTAGTACTATATCGCAAATTACTTCTGGACTTTCTATATTTGGATAATATTATAGGAGAATAATTATGGGATTACCCCAAGTGAATGCGTCCAAGTACGAGGCTACTATACCGAGTACTGGACAGAAAATAGAGTTTAGACCCTTTTTAGTTAAAGAAGAAAAACTCCTTATGGTGGCTTTAGAATCGAAAGATAATAAACTTATCGTAAGAACTATGAAAGATGTATTAAATTCGTGTATCTATACAGATGTCGATATTAATGCCTTTACTACTTTCGATTTGGAAGAACTTTTTTTAAGACTTCGATCCAAATCAGTGGGAGAGAAAGTAGAACTAAAATTAAAATGTGAAGAATGTGATTACGAAAACCCACAAACAGTTAATCTTGACGAATTGAGTGTTGAGATTAATAAAGAAAAAAATAATGTTATTATGATTAATGACGAAGTTGGTATTGAGTTTAAATATCCATCTTTAACTGATTTAGAAAATCTTGATTCAGCTGATGGAAAAGATACAAAAGAACAGCTTAAAGTCATGAGTCATTTAATTATTAAGAGTATTAAAAGTATTTTTGATAATGATAATGTTTATCCGGCAGTCGACCAAACAGACGAAGAGTTGGAAAACTTTATTGATACTTTAAATTCTGGACAGTTTAAGGAGATTACAGACTGGATAAGTAATATGCCTGGATTAGTTCATAACATAGAGTATAAGTGTAATAAATGTGGACACGAGAACAGCCTGGAGTTAAGAGGTCTCCAAAGTTTTTTTACTTAGGCCTTTCACATGATAATCTCGTAAACCATTATAAAACTAATTTCGCGATGATGCAGAATCATGGATATAGTTTAACGGAATTAGATAATATGTTACCATGGGAAAGGGAGATATATGTTGCCCTACTAATAGAACATATAAAAGAAGAGAACGAGCGCAATAAGGCTCAACAGTCAAAAACTAGAGGATAAAAAAATGGCAGAAGACAACAGAAGAAATGAAGTTGAGTTAGACTTAGAAAAGTATGATAGTCTGATTAATAATCTTCATGAGAAAGAAAAAGAAATCGCGAGAATGAAAGCTGATGCACAAGCGCAGAAGAAATCAATTGAACCTAAAAAGAATAGAAGATTTATGGATATTTTCTTAGATGATAATGATGTAAATGAAAAGGCCATTGTTGGTTTTATTTCTTTTGCGATGATGGTTTCATTTGGAATATTTGATTTAGTAACAGCACTGGACGGAACTCCACTAGAAATATCAGACACAATTTATACATCTTTTGTCGTTGTGACACTAGGTTGTTTTGGTATTAGTGAGGCTGGTAAGGCGTTCGGTAAATAAGGAATAAGAGATGGCTGACAATAAAAAGTTAAGACAAAAGACTTCTGATACGAAGAAGGCCAATGACTTACAGAAAGAATTACTTGGAAAACAACAGAAGGAACTTAAACGTCAGTCCGATCTTTCAGAAATTCAGGCTAAAATCCAAGAATCTCGTTTTACTGCTCAAAAGTTAAGAGATGTTGGTGATGTTAAGAATGCAAAATTAATAGAGGATTCTTTAAACTCCGTCCAATCACTATTAGGTAAAAATAAAAACTCAAATTCAGTTGCGGCCAGATTAGAGGAATTAGTTGAAATTGAAAAAAGTGCCAATACGGCCGCCAAAATTAATGCAGCTGCATTTGAAAAAAGAACTAAAGAATTAGAAGATAAAAAGAAGAAGGCCGAAAAGGCTGAACAACTTGCGTTAGAGAAAAAGAAACAAGATGATGAAAACTTTGAAAAATTTAAAGAAAGTTTAAAAGAGGAAGAAGAAAAGTTAGGACTAAAAGGTCTTACTGATAAAATAAAAGATCAAACTGAAACGTTAAAGTCACAAACCACTTTAGGAAAAAGAGAATTAGGAACTAGATTAACTAAACTAAGTCTTGGTTCAATGTCCGAGGAAGAAAAAGAAAATGCACTTGCTTTAAAAGACGCGTTTAAAGAGGCCCAATCTAATTTACAGAAGGCCTTGGAAAGTGGTGATCAAGAAAAAATTAAACTGGCCAGAAAACAAGTTGAAAATTTAGAAGATAGTGTACAAAGTGAAGAAGATAGAAGAGAACAAGCGCAAAAACAAAGGGACTCAAATAGTACTCTATTAAAAATAAAAGATGGTATAGATGGTTTTAATAGTAAATTAGCGGATTTGGCCTCAGGTGGAGGATTTGTCGCTGGTCTCGCCGCTATTGCACTTGCAGTATTTAGTCCAGAAACATTGAGTAAAGTAGTTAATAAATTTATTGGTTGGTTTACCGCAATAGTTGACGCGTTAGAGGCCCTGATTAATGGTGATATGGAATCATTTAAGAAAACTTTTAATGAGAACCTAACTCTATTTGCTGGTCTTGCCGGGCTATTAATATTATATTTTGGTCCTAAACTATTAGGATTACTCGCGACTGTTGCAAATACAGTAAGAACAGTAAGAGGATTTATGATGGTTACCGCATTACCTGCGATATCGTCCTTTTTTACTGGAATGTTTGCGTCAGTAAGTGCAATGTTAGTTCCCATGTTACCCGCAATCGCAATAGGTGCCGGTATAATTTTAGTACTAGGAGGTTTACTCTTTGCGTTTAATAAACTAAAAGAAAGTTTAGGTCCTGGTGCAAGTATTATGGATACGTTAAAAGTTGCCGCATTATTCCTTATTGATTTCTTATCAATGTTAGTAAACGCAATTACATTTATTCCTAGAAAAATTATAGGTCTTATAGGTCCCGCGGCCGCTAAATTCTTATTTGGAGATGATTTTGATACATCTGCAATTGAGGCCATCGCAGGTGGACTAAGAACGGATAGGGGTAAAACTGCGATGGAGGAGATAAGAAAGAAAAATGAGGCAGCTGCAGCAGAGGCGGCCTTAGAAAAAGAAAGAGAATCTAATATTGGAACTGGAGAAGGTTTTGATATGAGTCAATTAGGTGCTGAGAACGCAGATATTATGGCCGACTTACAAGCGCAGGGAATACAATTACCACCAATCGCAACATCTCAACAATCAACTATTAATTCTAGTAATAGTCAAACTACTACTATAATCACTGAAAGACCTTCTCGTGCCGCAAGTGCATTAAATCATTTTAGTTCCGCAAATATCAGATAAAAAAAAGGGACCCTAAGGTCCCTCTTCCATTTTTTAATGATTAATTATCTTGAGCCAACTTGGCAAAATAAGATAAAGTGTCACTATCATCACTAGTTTCTGGATTATCCATAACTGGTGAATCATCAGATGACATAGTAGGCGCTTCCATCACATCAGCGACTTGAGGTTCTGGCATAATAGTACCAGCGTCTACACCTAATACTCTATTTAACTTAGACTTTAATTCGTCATAAGTCTTATAGTTTTTAGGATCAAGGAAGTCTTGAAGTGAATATAGTTTTCCATATACTTCTTCCAGTCTGGCCTCATCGCCCTCGTATAAAGAAGATGGTGAACTAAACTCTGATTTGTCATAGTTTACCCAACCTTCTACTTTTCTGATTTTTAATTTAAAATCAGCGCCTTCCCAGAAGTCATAAGGATTGATAGGTGTTTCATCTTCGAATGCAGGTTGCATTGATTCCATAATCTTATCAAAGATTTTCTTACCAAACTTATAAAGAAAAACTTTTCCTTCATTTTCTGGATTACTTGGGTCAGAAATAACAAGAACATTACTCACATAATGTAATCTTCTTTTTCTTTCCCTTACTATAGCTTTATCCTCGTCTCTACCAGAATTCCATAGAACAGAGTTCATCTCTGATACTGGATCCTGTTGTCCGATGGAGGTTAAAGAATTTTCTATATACCACAGACCATTAGGACCTTTAAATCCGTGATCCCAATATCTCACCCAAGGAAGGTCCTCACCTTCTTTTGCTGGTAAGAATCGGACTACGGCATAACCGTTTCCTGCCTTATCTCTGGTAGGTTTCCAAAATCTAGTATCTTCGTAAGAAGTACTTTCTTTTTTGGTAGTGGACACAGCTTCCGCTGCCTTTACGAGTTTGTCGATTGACGAGCCTCGTGAACTCTTTAGATTTTCTAATGACATATATTTCTCCGTTTCATCATTGTATTTACTGAATTATCCACTTACACATAATATAGACTTTATATTATAACACATTACGCGTTATTTGTAAACCCCTTTATTAATAAATTTTTACATTTAATACTATCAAAGTTTACGAATGGTTTATACTTTTCTATTCTCCTTTTTATATCTGGCCAAATAATTGTATCAGATATTTTTTTGGATTCAATTTGTATAAACCCTAGTAATGAATCAAGAATAACCACTGTTTCCAATGATATATCTTCTTGCATCATTAACTGTATCACGAAAGGAAGTTGACCATCGTAAGAGATAAAACACTTATCGAAATCAATTTCACTTTCAGTTATTTTATTTATATCGACCGAGAACACTCGATGGATACTTTCTTTAACTTTTATATATTTATTATAATTATCATCTCCAACTTCATTTACCATGTCTCCTATATACGAAACACCTTGTGTGAAGTTTGCAAGATAATAACTCATTAAATCATTTCCATAATTTTTTGCAACTTTCGCAAAAAAATATTTATCTTTTCTTTTAAAGAACGATTGAGGACTTACATTTGATTTATAGTTATACTTTACTGCATCGTAGTCTGTTTCAAAATGAAGTCTTAATGCATTATATAATTTGTATGATTCAAATGGGTCCGTCATACAGGTAATTTATTTCCCTTAACTTTACCTCTAATGAGATTTAGGGAAGAGGCCTCGTGTTCTATTTTGGCCTTTAGTGAATCTGTAAGTAATCTTTTTAGATTTGCATAAGGCATTCCTCTTTCTTCTATTACCATTACTGCCGCGTCAATATAAGAAACATTATTTGATTCGGCAACTATCTTTTCTACAGCCAAGGAAAATCTTTTCCTTGTCATTATTTTATGTTCAAATACTTTCTTTTCTTTTTCTATCATATAGTCCTAAGTAATATACAATCCGCATTAATTCTTCCGTTAGGAGAACTAATTTTAGTTGTAATTTTATCATTCCAAATTTTCTCAATTTGTCTTTGTGTCTTTGTTAATATTAAAGGTAATACTGTTTCTGGTTTTCTTAATTTTGCACACCTTGATAATTTACTATCGAAGTTTTTTATAGTAGTACCACCCACCTCAAATCCAGCCGTAGAAGTTGTAACGTATTCATAAAGAGTCCTATTCTTAGTATTAAATACAAAGAGAGTGGACGAACCTGGTATACCTACAGGATTTATAGAAGTAAGTTTATATTCCATATCTTCTGTTTTATATTTTAACTTCTTAACTTGTACATCAGTCGCCTTTCTCTTTTTAATTCTAGGACCTCTTTCAGCCTTATATGATAGTTGTAACTTTTCTAAATCAGAATATATTGTGTCTATTTGTTTTATCATTTTCTTTTTATCTGATAAACTAATATGTGATAATGCCTCTATCGCCTGGTCACAATTTTTATTTACTGCGTCTTGTATTAATTGATACTCTTCGTCTATTACTTTTTTAAATGGTGCAATTGCATTACTTTTTAACCCAGCCTCTTTAAATGCGGTATATACATCTATAGTACGAGTAAAATCCTTTACCATCCAACCCTCAACTATATTTGTGTCCCATAATTCAAATACAGTATTCATAACTTTTCTTCTTGTTCTTTCTGCGATTGAGATAGGTTTAGGTGCATTTTTCTTTTTCTCTATCTTTTGATCAATAAGTGTTTGACCATATTTTACTACACCGAGTAAATGAGTTCTTACTTTTTTGTGCTGTTCTTCGGTATGTTCCCAACCTCTAAAATGTAATCTACAGACAGCTTTACAGTGTTGAATTAATTTCCATTCTTCCGCTTGTTTTAGTGCCTTTATTTGATCTTTATTAAATTTACAATACTCTTCTGCGTATTGAATAACGAAAGGAACATAATCCTTTGGTTTATAAAAGTAGTTATACCACTGAGCTCCTCTGGCCCAGGCACTATCCTTTTCGTTTTCTGGAATATTATTTGATTCTCCTGGCTGCCATAGAGGTTCAGGACCCATTTTTAATGTGTCTATCGTAACTCTATTTGACTTTTTCTTTGTTCTTAGTATTTCTTTTTTAGTTGCCATTATACTTACTTATATTAAAATGGGGGTAGCACATCAAGGAGTAAAATAAAGGAGTATGATGTACTGATCCCCCGAAACTTATTTAACGATTGGGACCTCTTTTATACCCATAACCCAATTTTCCGCAGCATTTTCTGCGTATATCTCACTATGGCCTTTATACCACTCTATTCCTACCTGTTCGTTACGATGAGAAAATTTAACTCCCCAATTATCTTTCACAGTATCTCTAATTACATCCGCTTTTTTATCACCGTCTATATACGATGAATATTCCATATATTTTACCATTATTTATCCTCCTTTTCCCATGGTAAAGGTATTCGTTTACCTGCTTTTCTTTCACTATTAATATGACTTGACATATACATAAAGAAGAATGCAAATATTGTAAAAACTATTCCAGTAAAGTATTCCATATTATTTTCCTATGTGTTTAATATCCTTACTTGGTATAACTTGATATGCACCTTTATTATATGCAGGTGCAACCGTAAAGTTCTGTGACTCTTTTGCCTTCCAAGAATTATCTTCCAGTGGATTATAATTCATAGTAATAGGCATTGATGGATATTTTTCTCTATGTTCGTCCACCTGTTTTTGTGCATATGTTTTTGACTTAACATAAGGTTTAAATATTGGTTTAGTTTTCTTAGTTTTCATGGAATTAGTTTTGCGTTTTCTTCCATGCATATCGTATCGTAAACTACCTTGATAAAAACTTGTCATTCCCATATTATAATCCTAAATCTGTTGTTGGTCCAAACCTTTCCCATTGTGAAACAAGTTCGTCCCCTACTAGTGCATTTTCTCCAAAGGTTCTAATAACCTTTCCATCTATTGTCCTTTCTATTCGACCATCCATGTATTCTGTATCTGTAACTCTTCCATCTTCTGTATGTGTATCGTATGCCATTGTACATTGTGTAGTATCAAATATATGAATACTTTTGACCTCTTTGGCCCACTCTTCGGCCAATAATAGTTTGGCCTGTTTTATTACTGCGTCTTTATGTTCTGTCATGATATAACGTCCGTATTTCTTCTAGGGTCCGTAATGTTTTTCATTAGTTCTTTAAGTTTTTTACCCCACATCATTTTAAATCCAGGATCAGCCGCCCTTTCTCTTACTTCTAATAATGCCTCTATTCTTTTAATATCTATTTGCATCTGTTCGATACTAATATCTAAATTATTAAGTTGTTTTCTCCACTCGAGAGCCTTTTTAGTTCCAATCATCATGATCCTTCATTGCGTTATATGTTTCCATGTAAGAAGTACCAGCAAGATAATCCTTTGTTTCTTTCTCGGTATAATACATGTTCTCTTCTTTAAAACATTCTAAAGAACCTGGAGCCTGTTTGCCAGCCTTCTTTACTTGTTTAGTTAAATAATTTTTAGGTCTTGAATAAACCTTCTTTACTGCGGCCTTGAACTCTTGTTCTGCCTGATACTTTTCTTTTTCCTCTAATAAAGCCTTTTTAATATCTTTAAAATCCATACATAATCTCCTTCATTTTTTTATATAGTATATTATAACACACTTTTTTGTAAAAGTAAACACTTATTTTGACAAAAGTGTTACTAAATTATTAATTAGAAACATTAATCCAACTCCATTAAGTAAGATTAAGGCTCTATCCTTCCATACAACAGATACTATCAACCATAAAGTAATTCCCATAATTGACAAGTATAAATCATAAATCTGTAAACCATCTACACCACGTATACTCATTGCGATTAAAATAAATGCTGACGCAACCCATTTTAGATACCATGTTAAATCATATTTAGGTGTTGCGGATTTAAATATTCTTTTACTGTTTTCTAATTCTTTTTTATCAAACTTACTCATTTAAAAATTTCCTTCTACCCTATCTACTACTTGAACTACTTCAATACCTTCATTTCTCCACATATCAACAACTCTATTTCTATCGTCATAAACAAGGTCAGGGTCACAATTAATAACTTCCCTAATAACTTGAAGTGTATCTCTTTTAAATTCATCGTCGGGTCTATAATCTCCATCTGGTCTCATGAAAAGAATTGGATCATCAATTCCAATCCACTCTCTAATTTGGAACCTAGTAACTCCTCTTTCTGAGTTATTTCTTGCAGACACAAACATAACATTATCACCTGATTGGACATGTTTTTGTGCCAAAGAACAAACCCAATTAATAGGAGTATCATTTACAGTTTCTGCTCTAAATGAATCCCAATCTACTGGACCACTTCCGTCTACAAAATGCCTTCTATGATTACAATCTGCAATTGTACCATCGACATCGAAAATAATATTTTTCATAATACTTTTCTACTTCCTATACTACCAAATTCCTGTTCAACTATTTGTACAACTGAACATCTATTGTCTCTTTTTATATCTTCTTTTGAACATTCTTGTTCTACTATCTCTTTGACAGCCTCATCGTTCTCTGCCCATACATATTTTTCAATCTGAACTACATATCTTTTCATTATACGGCCTCCTTCATTTCTTGTTTGATAATCCCGGCGACATTAAATGCGTTAAAGTCTCCCTTTGCACTTATACCGAAATCAAATCTATTACACACTAATTGGTAATACCTAGAACCTTCTATAAATGGATAGAAGTTACCCTTTTCCCATTTTCCATTTAACCAGAATTTGTTGTCTGAACCTTTTACAGGGGCAACACTATAGTTTAATTTATCCTTTATAAAAGAAACTACTGCGTTTTGGTCCACATATGATAATCCATCTTTGGATTTTGAGATTATATTATAATTTTTCATTTTACTCCTTTTCTTTATTTTATATGTATATCATAACACACTTTTTATTAAAAGTAAAGTGTTTATTGAAATTGTAACATGATTGTAACATAGCTGTAACACTCCTGTAACAAATCAAATTATAAACCTTTATTTCTTCTAAATTCTTTCCAATAGTCCGCATGTCTATCAATAGAATTAGGATATATACTAAAACATTTTGCGTCTTCCATTAAAGTACTCATTCTCATTGAATCGTACCTAGGACCTCTATATCTGATCCTACCCTTTCCTTTTGCCTTTAGTACGTCAGGGTGATATCTATATTCCATAGGTATACCTTTATGACTGGCCTCTTCTCCTTGTTTTGGGTTAATGTAGTTATCTAAATTAAACATATTTACTCCTTTTTTTAATTTATACTGCCATTATACACTACTTTTAGGTATTTGTAAAGTGTTTTTTTAAAATTGTTACATGATTGTAACAAAACTTGTGACTGAATTAGTCGTTTAGGTCAAT
>CETN01078975.1_pt1 | contig 10992 bp, 30 predicted proteins | sample 531301 | NCBI WGS metagenome assembly CETN01 (sample SAMEA2622656, study PRJEB7988) | marine metagenome | isolation source: saline water (ENVO:00002010), including
TTGTAGTCTGTGTCTGCAAGTTTTTGTGGAACTCCCAACCGTTCAATGACGGATTTGATAAAAGCTGGTGAGCGATATAATGCTTTTGCAATGTTAGATACATTTTCTCCCTCTAAGTAATACTTTACTATCGAGACTTTTTCTGCTTCTGTAACGCCTTTGCCTTTATTTTGTGCTTTTCTTCTTGCACGAAATTCTACTGTTTCTTGATGATCTGCTATGATCTTACTGAGACGAGTTGTATTGTATGCTATGTTTAGTATCTCACACGCCTCTTTCTTTGTAATAGGTTTCTCTGCAGCGAGTAGTTCTATTACTTTATTAATGTTAGTTTCGGAAAGTTTTTCTTCTCTTTTCTTTCTAACTGCCATGCTTGTTCCTTTATTTGTTTTAGTGAATTAAATAGTTTGTTGTAGTATTTATAGTCTTTTTTATACTCTACAACATAGTAAAAAGTAGTCTCAAAAACTCGCACCTGTCCATTGACTTCGACCAGTTTTAGCACTACTCTTCTTCTTGTGTTTCTTTTCCTAGCAATATGATACCATAGTGAAGAATCTTCAATAAGTCATCAGTATTCTTCCCACCTTTCTTTCCATATCGCTGTGCGTATTTAATAATGTTTCCTATGCAGAATCCTTCTCCATGACCTGAATCAAATATAAACTCTGTAGATTGTGTCTTGCCCATACTGTAATGACCTTGATATGTCGATATAATATGGTTTCTTAGCATGTTTAATGCTACTTCTTCGTTAAATTTATCTTTCACTACTTTCCTTTTTGTTGTTTTATCCACTCTACGAGTGTTATAGGTTCATCCGTTTCAATTAAATACTTTTGGTATTCTTCTTTCATTTCTTTGGACTCGGTCATAGACTTTACCCAACCATCAGAATTAGTTTGCCACCTTTCTGTATTTTGCATATAGTCGTGCCATAGTTCTTTCATCTTGCTGTTATCCTTTGCTCATAGTCAGCATAGTCCTCATTCCACCAATGTGGTTTTTCTCTGTGAGACCAAGCTGCAAATGTTGCCTTGTCCAAATGGTAGTAATCTCGATAGCTTTGTATCGGATTCTCATAGTCTTTTAGTTCGTCTGGCATTGCTAATCCAAACTCTGTAAATCCTACTCTTTTTAGATGCACAGGTTCAGGTAGTTTATTTACTACTTCCATCACTGATTTGTGCAGTTTGCCATAGCGATAATGATATTCGTCATTCAATGCGTTTGCATAGCAATGAACCCATTCATGATTATCCAATGACTCCCTTGCCCAGATTGTGCAGGGATGGTTATACATCATCGGAAGGTAGGGGAAGGGTCGCTCCTCCAATGGTAAATGCTTAATTTCAGCTTTTACTTTGTTCAGAACTTCTCGTTCGTCTGCATTTAACGCACGAGGAACATACCCTAGAAATTTGTCAATATAGATTGTTGTGCAAAGAATCTGGGCAGCTTCCAGTGGCATCTTAACAATATGCTTGTCAACATGATACTGTGCTGCCTTATCGAGATCCTCGTCTAAGTAAAATAAATTCATAGTTTACTTCCAACACTTATATACGCCACAAAGACCGTCTGCATTTTCTGTAGTCTTACAGTAAGGGCAGACCTTTTCTTTCTTTGACGGCTTGATTTTTTTAATATCTTTAAATTTTTTCATAATTTATATTATACTAAATGTATGAGAAAAAGTCAAGAATTATTTTTTTACTACTTATTCTTATCTCCGTTGAATGATGCACTTGATTTACTTGTTCCAGCATATAGACCAAACCAAGCGGCACCAGCACCCACGATTATACTAATAAGTCCTGATTGCTCAAGTGAGGGTTCTGGCAAAGCCATGAACCACATGGTAGCATAATAAAGTAAAAAGATATATACACTTAAGAAAGCTCGGGGAAAAATCCTCCAACTATCTACTGCGGCGGCTAAGTGTATCCACTTTTGCCACGGATTTACTTTATCTTCGTTTTCAAGCATGAAGATTTTTTGTTTCAATTCATTATTCTCTTGAATCATCTCCATGAACTTACTAAGGTCAATCTCGACCTCGTTTCTATCCATATCCCCACTAAACTGTCCACTAGGCATGTTCATTTAGTTACCTCAGCTGTTCTTAGCGTTTTCTTTCGCTTTACCAACATTGATAGCAAACCAGTCAATAATCTTATAAAGTTTACCAACTATCTTGTCATCTGCTGGAGTAGGCGTTAACGCTGCTATGATTGAAGCACCCATGACTAGCCATGGTATTACTTGAATCCAACCGATTACCCATTGTAAGAATGATAACATTCTCCTCTCCTAATCCTCTTACGAGGCTATCCCCAAATCAGTTGGGGTCTTCAAACTTATCTTTTAATAAGTTTTCTATCTCTTTTAGACGCTTCATTATAACCTTATGGTCTTGAAGAATCTTGTCCAGTTCCTCTTCAATTTCTTCGAGCCAATCTTCATTCTCCTCGAATCGTCCTTGAACTACTGGATTTTTATCGAAAAACCTTACGCCTTTCATCATTATTCTGTAGTTTCTAAATGTATTCCACCAGTTCGATACTCTACTTAGCATGTTTTGAGTATGCGTTGAACGTAGAATATTATATCTCCTGGTGTGCGAAGTATTTTTATATCTTCGTCTGGTATCTCTATACCAAAGTTATTTTCAATGTCTATTATCATCTCAAAGATGTCAAGACTATCTGCTTTTGTTTCGTCAATAATATCTGTTGTTATATTCAAGTTGTTTATATCTAACTGATCTTGAATTATGTTCATTACTGTGCATCTAATTCCCACTTTCTGTTAAATCCTCGGTTGTAACTTTACGATAATATACTACTACATCTTTTAGTTCGGTAATATATCTTTTTAATTCTTGTGTATTATATGCCATCAACTCATAGTCTGGTATGGTCATGGCTAAAAATACTAGTTCGCCCTCTTGTTCTTCTATTCGGGCAAGTTGATCTTCCCAGTTATCTGGTGTGACCACTATCCAAGTAGGAGTTTTGAGATCAATCTCTCTTGGCATTATTGGTTGAACGATTTTTCGTTCTATGGGTTTTGCACTTACCTCTACTACTTTAGTCGGAAGTAGGCTGCAACTGGAGCCCATCATCAAGATTGTCAACGGTATCGCTAAGTTTCTCAATATCTTCAAATGCGTGTTTTGTTCCATTATTTATTTTCCTCTCCATGTCTACTGGGTCTGTTAATATTTTTGCTGTCAATTGATAGTTTTGTATGAACTGTGTATATCTACTTAACTCTCTTTGAGCGGCTTGGCTCTTGATTGTCATTGACTGCAACTGTTCTGTTTGTAAGCTAAAATCATTTTGCATAACTGCAATAGTTTCCTCTTGGGTTGATACTGCTGTTTCAAGTGCCGCATTATTCGCTATGAGTGTTTTGTTTTCATTCCATAACCAATAACAAATCCCACTTAATACTAATAATAAAGCTAAAAAGAATTGATTCATTACATTTCCTCTATTTTATAATTAAGTCCTTCTGCCCCTTGAAATTCTACTATTTCTCCTTTCTCGGTTCTGAACTTAAGATGATTTGGTTTCTTTACTAGGAATTTTCGCACTATGAATACTTGATCGTCATGGTCTCCCCAGATTTGGTTGTAACTCACAGTCAATGTATACAGGGTGATAAACTTGCTTTTTAATGCAATCCACCATTTTTTCACTATTGCGAAGAATTTTTTGATCTTGTCCATTTATTCTGCTCTCCAACTGGTTTAGTTTTTGCCAGTTTGCTATTTCTATTCCTCTACTTATTTCGAGTTGTTTTTCATAATATTGTCTATCATGCATCACCGAGAGAATAAGTGCTACTAAAATAAGTAGCACTGTTACTCTTTCAATTAAGTTCCAGTTGATGTTACTGTTGATGTTACCGTCCCCGTTGTAGTTGTGGTAGCCGTAACAGTAGTAGTCACAGGCATTGACTCAAGTTCAGCTATGATATCTGCTTCAGTTGATGTATTTTGAGATTGCATGTCTGACGAATCTGCACTCACTATTGTGGTGGATGTCGCAGGTGTGCAATTACTTTGACACTCAAAGCCGACTGCTTGATTAAATGATGTTGCTACTGGTGATACTGGATCGGCATCTTTTGGTTGGTTGTTATACCCCCAAATTAATGCTAATAATAATAAAATATCCATGATTTCCTAAATGTGAGACCAGTCCTTTCCTTCGAAAAGCAGAGCTTCTGCGTTTCGTCTGCGAACTAATCCTTGTAATACTTTGCCTCCTGCTTTGTTCCAGCGTTTGATCTGGGCAGGGACTCCTTCGTAATCGCCACTATTTAATACTTTTAAAAGAGTGGAACTACTTAAATTGGTCGGACCGAGGTTGAATGTCCATGATACTAAGGCATCGAACATACACTGGTCGAGTGAGATGGTTACTTGGTTAAGAACATGTTGTTCATACTCTGCTAGTTCATGCACTAGCATTTCTTCGGCTTGAGGTTTTGTGATAGTCATTCCTTCTTTGACACCTTTGATATGTCCATAACCTATAGTCCATATTCCTACTGCGTCTTGGTATGCTTCTAACTCGCAACCTTCAAACTTCTTGATAAGGGATATACCCTCTTGTGATATCTTCATAATGTAAAACTTTCTCCACAGCCACAACGAGCTGTTTCTTGTGGGCTTCTAATTTCAAAATATTCATTTAAGCCATCTTCTGTCCAATCAATACTTATTTGATCGACATAACTAAATGTCATGGGATCTACGGCTATCATACCATAGAACACCGCATCACTTGAAACATTTGGTTCTTCCAAATAACTCAGGTCATACGACCACCCATTACATCCGTTTGGTTTCATGCCAAGACGCAATCCCCAAACTTGTTTATTTTTTACTTTTTGCTTTAGCCTTTCTAAAGCGTCTGCACTTACGATTACCATATAATAAATTTATGCAAAAGGGCAGTTACCTGCCCTTCTGACTTCGGTCTTGACTTATACTAAAATATTCTGCCTGTGGTTGCTACTACAGCAAACCCAAACAAGGATATTAGAGCAAGCATTGTTGCTGCGTCATGTATATCCTCATATTTCTGTATTTGTCTAAAACTATTTACTACATATTTCATTTAATATCCAATACTTTACGATTGGAGTTCGGAGTTTTAGACAAGGCGATAGTCAATAGTCCATCTGTTAGTTCGACATTGTCTACTTTTAAGTCTGCGTTTAACATAAACTTACGCTCAAAAGATTTAAGACTAAGACCTTGGTGAGAGAATCTTTCACTCTCACTTAGTTTTCGTTCTTTTTTCCCCTTGATGAGCAGTTCATTATCCTCATGAACCAACTCAAGTTCTTGTTTAGACCAACCTGGCACTGCAACCTCTATTCGAAAGTTGCCTGTGTCCACATTCTCCACAATGTTATATCTTGGATATGATGTATCAGTGTTGTGCAACAACCACTCATTATTCATACCAAGCCAAAATTTACTAATATCAATCGTCATATTATTCTCCTAATTTCCTTTTCAGTAAAACTATGCCCACCCTTTCGGTATGGACGCCAGTGTGTAAGAACCTATTTCCTACACTTATCTATATTATACTAAAAAAGAGACCAAAAGTCAACAACTATTTTTTGATTAGTCCTCGAAATCGATCTTCCCCTGCTCTTTCATATAGTCGAGCGTGGCACCGATGCCCTCTTGTTTACCAGTTCTGTATGCTAAATAAATACCTGAAATCAGTATTATTAAATATGCTATATCTACATTCATAATTTTTTCTCCATAACATATATTATACTAAATTTATAACCTCATGTCAAGTAAAAAATTATGGGTATCTAAAAATAATTCTTGACACATGGTTTTTATTTTGGTATAATAATACTATGATTTATAAAAGAGGCAAATGGTCTACGAAAGAACGACAGACATTAAAAGACCTCTACAATATAATACCTTTAACCGAGTTATCAAGTAGGCTCATGAGAAGAACTACGAGTATAACCTCACAAGTAAACTATCTTCGCAAAAGAGGATGGGCGTTTCACAGGAGAACTGATGGAAGTAATAGAGTTTCCACGAATGAAAAAAGCTGAAGAGTTAAGCGATAAACTTACTGCCGCTGTCATTATAGAAGCAAAAAGACTTGGTTTGAATACTACTGACCAAGACTTTGTGTTCGACATGGCATGGGTTCATAAGTTTATCAAAGCTACTGTCGATAATCAATGCAATGTTGCAAATGATCTGTGCCGTCTAACAAGAGCACAGGGTTTAGATTGAGGGTAGAGGTTAAAGGACAATCAGTTGAACGAGCAATTCGTCAGCTTCGAAGAAGATTAGATCGAGATGGACTGAAAGAAAGAATAAGAGAACTCGAGTTCTATGAGAAACCAACAGCTAGAAGAAAGAGAATGAAAGCTGCAGCACAAAAACGGCAACAGAAACTCACAGCCGAACATAAGAGATACTTAGTAAGAAGACCACGGCATAAGAGATAGTCATTTTATCACTATCATTTTACCACTATTGGTTTTCGACTTTGCACTTATAACATCCCACCAATACGACTAGCAACCGCAGGCATCTCAAACTCACAACTTAGAATTTTTTCCTGAAAGCAGTTTCGAAAGAGAGTCTTTTTCTGGTAGTAAAAACACTTAAAATAGAACATAAAATGCTTACTACGAAAAGAAAAGTCAAAATAATTTATCATTGACTGGAGGTATTCGAAAACACAAATTCATACACCTTCAAAAAATTTTTCTTTCATTTTTGTTAAAGTTGTGGTATAATATTATTATCTAATTAAGATAGTTACTCCGACAATCATTGATTTATCACTCATGCAAAATGAGCCTCAAGCATCATTACTTCGTAAATGAGATCTGGAGGTCAGCGTCAGCGCAACCGTAAGATCACAACTACGGAGTTAATGCTATTTAGGCGATTGCTTACGATATATCTTATGTCAACCATATCACACCAAAAGAAAGTCAACTATCTTACTTCGACTTTCTTCCAATCCCACATTTTTCACACAATTAACTACAATTGCGTCCGATTCGCAAATATTTTTTACCGATTATTAAGAGGTTTAAGTCATTTTGTTACTTATTCGTTATTGGTATTCATATGATTTGATGGGTAAAGGATCAATTTATTGCAAATTACCCCTAGTATGTTATACACCCGCTATGACTTTGTCATGAAAGGCGGATTGGAACACCCGCCCTGACTTTACTGTTGTATCATTCTTAGATTTGTTACTTGCGTTGTGAAGGTTATGTTCTCATCTTGCAAGGTTACTGCTAGTTGATTCTGCAGTTGAGGTTCTGGTTGTGGACTAGAGATAACCTCAAAGTATTCTCCATGTTCTGCTATGATCTTACGAAGTTTCTCATTTCTAGGAAATATCTTCGCATATCGTTTATCTCTCCAGCCCATTCTAAAACCTCTCTCGATATATTAGTTGATATCCGTCATGCCCTTCTTGACCATTACTTTCATACTCTTGTAGAGTTAATACTAAGTTCTTCAAATCTGCCTTAGGCGACTTCTCCAAACCTGCTATAGAATTTGCACTTATGTCCAATATACCTGCTAGTTCTTCTACTAACTCTTTCTTTGTAATGGGATCTTCACCAGTCTTTGTTTTATAAACTGTTTTCTTATACACGCCTTCTCTACTTAGCTTTCCTATGATAGATTTAACACTCTTGTTAAGTTCTACTGCTAATTCATCAACTGTTTCCCTGTTTGGGTTATCCTTGTAGGTTTCGACCATGTATTTTACTTGTTCTTCAGTATAATTTACACTCATATTACTACTGCCTCACTCATTAGATCTAGTTCGTCCAGATCATAGTCTTCATTTAAAACTACTTTAAATCCGCCCTCTACTGGTTCAGCTGTATAATCTAAGCTGATCCCTTTTGTTCTGAGCATATCTCGTCTCAACTCAAACTCTTGAAATTCTTTTGCTGTTAATATTCCCCAGCTCATACTATGTCTCCCTTGGTTTCCCAAAATTTTATTACTTCTTGTTGCTCTTTGATAATCTGTTCGACCTCTATAGGTTTCAAACTCCACTCTTTACATAGAAATCGCACTATTGCTGGGTGCTTCATGCCCTCTGCTTCTTTTTCTTCGTAGTCAATATAGATACATACTTTGCTTCCGTCAGAAATTTGCATCAGCTTCCTCCCTTGCCATTTGGTCAATACAGTCATCTATGGTTAGCGTTGGATTAGTTTTAATAGTCTTTTCTACAAGATTATCACTATTCCAATACTCAGTCATAAGACTACCATCATTGTATTTGGTTTCCCAAATCTTTGTTCCGTTTTTGTTAGCTGTCATTTGAAGAGTGCATACTTTCTTTGCCCATATTTCAGCATTTAGAACCTTTTTTCGATACTCTACTAATTCTTTATGTTGGCTCATCATATGTCTCCTTGCTCTCTAACTTCACTTCTGATTGTCTCAAAGCCATTTGGATATCTAGCTTCTAGCTTTTTAATGTTCTCGTCCATTACTTCGTTTGGTGTATAACCTAAAGCCATACAACCTTGTATCCAATACCAAAGTATGTCGCCCAGTTCTCGTTTCATATGGAAACGATTGTCTTCGTTGAACTCTTTACCTTGAAATACCATTTTCTTTAGCACTTCTGTAAACTCTCCACTCTCTGCTAACATTCCTATCGCTGCAGTCAGAACTCTCGGCACATTGATATTATCTTTTGCCTCTAGTTCGCTTGTGCTGTTAATGAAAGCTAAGAAGTCCTTAGATTGTCTACTTGTTGTAGAGTCAACAAATTTTGCATAATCATTGATTTTACTCATGTCATCTCCCTAGTGTTTTTAAATCCATTTCGGTTATATACTGATAACCACCCTTGTTGTAGGTTATTCCTACTTGCTTTTTGCGTTGATTTGCTACTGCTTTTGCACTTTTCTCCCCACATAACAAGCATACTCTGTAGCCAAGTTCTGCTCTTGCTGGGGGTATTCTGTTTCCACACCTACACAACATCTTGAAGGTCTCTCTTGAACTCTGTGGATTTGATAGTTTTACCACTAGCTAAATGAATGTTCATGTATCGTGGGTTCTTTTTGATCTTATGTCCGTGCCATTGATCAATGTAAGCACCATCCTCCTCAATAGCTGGATGGGTGATGCGTGTTATTGTGCTACCATTGGCTTTCATGCCAACAGCATAATGTGTAATTTTTCTTCTATACATTTTTTACTCCTGTTGTTAAGTATAATACTAGCTTTTCAGAACTTGATCTTTTAGCTTAGAAAGTATACTATTATACTCAATGGTGAGGGCTACAATTTCCTCATTCAGTTCATCTAACTGTTCAAGCATAATCTTGAGGTCGTCTTCGACTAATTCAAGATGACGATTTAACATATCAATCAACTCTTTCTCGTTTAGTTTCTCCTTATTTGGAAATTGTATTATCTTACCCATATTAATATCTCGGTCGGTTGTTGAAATATATGACTACTACTATCAGTATAATTGCTACTGCGATCTCGGTTTCCATACTATCTCATATCCTCTTCGCACTAATTCATTTCGTGCTTTAATTATTTTCTTCGGTTTAGAACTATAGTCGTTTAGATACTTAATTAGTTCCTCTGTTGGTGTCTGCTTAAGATAGTAATGCTTATACTTCTTAATGGGGTTATCTGTTCTCATCATGCGACCCCTTGCATCTCTTGCATGAATAACTTCACTTTCTTTCCACTTAGCTGGCATTGTTTCCTCCTCTTGTCTGATCGTTAGCAAGGACACCAGTGACCATACTAACAGGGGTTTTACTTTTAAGTTCGTGTTTAGTTCTGTAAACTACATCTTCTACAATCTTATCACGCATCTCTGACCAACTATCATACTCATAGCTAAAGTCGTCTCTAACGCCAAGTATAGCCTCTTCAATCCATAGATTTGATACTACAGTATTTGGGTCGCCAAGATAGGTTCCCTCGTTGTTATCTGGATCAAACTCCCACACATATTCACTAAGTTCTTCTCGGATCTCAGCCACATTGAAAGATATGAATATATGCTCTTTATCGACATCTACCATGCCTTGTTTCATTTCTTTACCTGTAATCATTACTTCACCACCCTAACAGTTCCAACTGTTGATATTGGTTCATCATCTTTGATTTCGAATGTAGCGAACTCTCCTTTCCAGTAGCCGATAGCTTCTCTACGCCTAAGTTCTTTGCGTATCATCGCCCCGACACTACCTTGCTCGCCTTCGCGAGAAATCAAGTCCAAGCTATCCATGTTCATAACTTCTAATAGTTGCATTTTTCTTCTCCTTTGTGTTTTGCTTTTCGGTTGTATTTAGTTTTATCACGCATAGTCACTGCTCTTACCACTTTACGGGCATACTTTGCGACTAAATTGCGTTGTTTTTGTTTTTTCATAATAGATATATTATACAGACATTTGGGATAAATGTCAAGAAATTTTTTTGATTTGGGTATAAAATTTTGATGTGGAGGAATAGTAGGAAATAAAAAACCCTCTGAACTTGCTATCATGACTAACAAGTAAAGAGGGGGAAATGTTAATATTGCATCTTTCAATATGGTTTCACTTCTCCACTAGAAACCATTGTAAACTTAGTGGTATGTATCGTAGACTTATAACTCTGTTGGAACAGTGAATGTCAATACCAAACTAACAACATATGCATCGGTGTGCAGGAGGTAGTCATTTACTTCATTCCATTAACCAGAGGGTTAATTATCGCTACTTAGTTATTGATTACGCAGTTGCCTGCGGGTGTCGATTTAAAGGCTCTGTCACTCTCTACCTTTTACTTCCTTACTCGTAAATAAGTTGGCATCATCGTTAAGTATGCCGTTTTGAGGGTAGCTTACTGCATGTGGCTTGCATTGCTCGCCCACGCCTTACTGCCTCGTTTTTGCACTCACATACTGCC
>CETN01160326.1_pt1 | contig 10989 bp, 1 predicted proteins | sample 531301 | NCBI WGS metagenome assembly CETN01 (sample SAMEA2622656, study PRJEB7988) | marine metagenome | isolation source: saline water (ENVO:00002010), including
ATGCTGAAAGAAGGCGGGCCGCCCTTCAGGGCATTATAGATAGGCAGAAGACGTCAAACGAGGCTCCCAAAAAAGTACCCAAGGGGAGAGGCGGCAGGGGTCGAGACTTTAATAGGGCATTCAACAGGGCGATTGATAGGTTAATAGATAAGACAGAAAAGACCCGAATAAAGAATAATATCACATTGGCGCAGCTAGATGTCTCAAGAAACAAGAGCATCCAAAAGAGAATCGGCTTAATTAGAAAAGAGTTTATGGTTGGCCGGTCATGGTATGGAGAGCAGAAAGAGCTTCTTAAAGAGATACTTGGTTCATACGATGATGAGCGTAAAGCCATAGAAGCATCAGTCGAAGCGGAGAGAGGTCTCCATGAGGCCAGAAAGCAGGCCGCTCAAGACCAATTCGACAGAGAGACTAAGTCTGAGAGGCTGCGCCTTAAGAGACTTCTTAGGGGCAACGCCGCAAGGGGAAGTAGGGGCAAAGCTAATCGAAAGAAAATGGAGGACGCTCTAGACAAGTTTTCCAAGGAAAGGGCGATAAAGAGGGACGCCGAAATTTCAAAGCTGGATGACAAGTATGAGCAGCAGTCTGAAGCTAGAATTAGGAAACTCAGGTCAGTAGACAGGAACATTGCGAAGACCAGGCAGAAGCAACTACAGGGGATACTGAAGGAAATCACTGATGCAAATCAGATGATTCAAGAACAGTTAAACCTGGCATTTAAGCGTTCAGATCGCGCTGACTCCTTAGGGAAATTCTTGGAGGTGCAAAGGGAGATACTTCGCCTTTCTGTTCAGTCAACAGAAAACCTAAAGGAGCAAATCAGGCTTAAGCAAAGGCAGGCCTCAGAGTCAGTTACACAGGATACACGGATCTTGGAGCTTCAAGAAAAGCTGAAGGAGGCCATTCTTGTTGAAAAAGCGGAGCGCGAGCTTCTGGCCGACATGGGGATTAAGGGTAAAGGCTTTGGTGAGATCGACATAGGAATCTTAAAAGGCGTGGCTGTCGCCGCTGAAAATGTAAAGGAAATAAGGTCTGACATAGCTAAAGAAAGGAGCAGGATTAGAGCGGGAGAGTCCTTTAGGCAGACTCAAAGGGACATTGAGTCACTTAGGCGTCAGTCAGAAGACAGCGAGAAGCAGATGCAGGATGAAACAAGGAAGCGCGTTGTTTCCTTTATTGCATCAATGAGAGACGGGTCTGACATTGTATCAAGCCAAGTAGAGTCCGCATACGCAAAGGCGACCAAGACAGCCAGGGAGGCGGCCTTTGGTTTTGAGCTTCTTGGGGAGAGACTTGAGTCCCTACCATTGCACACGAGGAAGGCCCTGGAGGATCTTGGGTTAATAACATCAGAATCGAAGAGAATGATTGATCTCGCCAGCAGGGGTGTCATTTCAGATAGGGGTGGAATCTTTCAGCCCATGCTTAATGCCCCAATGAGGTTTGGCCAGAGTGTCTCTGATGCTGCTTCCGCTATCTCTAGCAAGAGCTTCCTTGAGGCGTCCAAGCAGGGCGGTCTCGATCTTTTTGATGCATTAAAATCTGGATCTGTTGAGGTTCTTTCATCCTTTAAGGCTGCACCCCTTGAGATGCTTAGGGCTGCAGACATGTTTGCCCTTGAGTTTGCGTCAAAACTGAGCGGGCTTTCTGTCGGTGAGCTTGGGTTTGTCACAGACGCTGCCCTTGCGTGGGCTCAAAGGTCAACAAAATTCCTTACTGATTCTATGGATTTTGTGGGCAGCAGGCTTGGCACCACAATAGGAACAAGGTTTGGCGAAGTTACGGGAGAGGCGGGGAGCCTTATTGGCCACAAGGCGGGAACCGCGTTTGGACTGGTTGCAGGAAGTCTGATTCAGGGAGCCCTTCAATCGGTATCAAGGTTTGTTGTATCGCCAATTCAGGCAGCAATAAGTAAGCCCTTCTCAATGCTTTCAGACGGATTCTCTCAAGCCTTTTCTGCGATAGGGGCAGAGGGTGCTTTTGACGAAGAAGTTTTCAACAAGCGCATGGAGTCAATCCAAAGGGAGCACGAGCTTCGCTTAGGGCATATAACCGATGAGGCTGATAAGAGTGCGGCCCAGATTGACGACGAGCTAAGTAAGACATCCGATCTAAATAAGATTAAAGAGCTTACAGCGAAGCGTGAAGAGGTCAGGGCAAAGAGGGATGAAGAGCTTTTAGAGGCAAGAAGGGCTGCAGCAGAGCGAGAGAGTGAGCTACTCACACAGCGCCAAGAGCAGGAGAAGAAGAAGCCGGAAAACATTGTTGACGAGTACATTGAAAAAGCCTTGGAGCTTGTTAACACTTTGGTTGAAGAATTGCCTGGAATGGCAGTTAAAGCAGTCCAGACACTTACTGAGCAATTGCCCAAGATAATTATTGGTGCCGCCACTGCTCTAGGAGAGACACTGTCTGCAATTGCCCCGTTGATGGGTGATATGATTTTAAGTGTAACTAAGAGCCTGATAGATGCACTTCCGCTTATCCTGGAGGGTGCAGCAGATTTTGTTGTGGGCCTTGTTGAAGGTGTCCTTGAAGGGTTCATTGAGATCCTGGGTAATTTTGACAAGGTCGCAGGACCGTTTATTCAGTCAATAGTGAAGGCCACCCCAAAGATAGTGGGCGCACTTATACGGTCCATACCAAGGCTTATTGGTGCCACAATCAAGATGCTGCCGATGCTGGTCGTTGAGGTGGCTAAAGGATTGGGTCAGCTTCTAAGAGGTATATTTGTTGACGCAGGCGAGGCGCTTTTGGAGGTGATTAGTCTAGGAATATATTCTGCTGATGGAGAGGGTACAGCACTCGGTGGCGCCGTTGGGGGCGCTGCCCTTGGCGCGGCAGCGTATTATGGGCTTTCGGCTCTTTTTGGTGCATCTACTGGCGGGCTAGGGTTTCTTGCTGCTGGTGGAATCGGCGCAGGCCTGGGTGCGTTAGCTTCCATCTTTCACAAGGGTGGAATTGTTTCTAATTCTTTAAGAAACCCCACCGGGGCAGCACTTCTTGCGGGGCTTGGTGCCAGAGGTTATGCAACGGGCGGCCTTGTTAGTGGAATGCAGAATTCTATTAACGGAAGCAGGCTTCGCGCATTCAGGAGGGGTGTTGATGACGTTCCCGCTGTTCTTCAGGCGGGTGAGGCGGTGCTCAATAGACAGGCGGTGATGAATCTAGGCGAAGAAACAATTACTGCGCTTAACTCTGGTCAGACAATTGAGTCGGGTCCGACCAATGTTAATGTTAGTATCAATCCAGATGCCGGTGGGCTAAGTAGAGTCGTGAGTCAGCTCTTGCCTCACCTCATATCGGGCGTCAACGCAGAGGTGGATAGGCCTGGGAGCAGGATGAGGATTGAAAACATGAGGGTGGGCAACAGGCCAATGGGAACCCTTAGCCCCAAACGAGGTTAACATGAAGTATACACGCAGGTTAATTATCATACCGGACGCAGAGATAGGCCCAGAGGCGGTTGACGATGTAAAGTCAACGTCTGCTTCTGGTAGTAGCTCAAGGGTTTCCGATCCTGGTGAGCCAGAGGCGTCCCCTGTCATATCCAACCCAGAGAGAGGCTCAAGATACAGGCAGTATCAAAGGCAGCAGAGTGGGGTGCTTACTCCAACGAATTCAAGCGGCACTGCGGTAAGTGAGCCTGTTAAGAAGTTTTCAAATGACACCGTGGTTCAGCAGTCGGGGAGAAATTCTGCCGGTGGAAGCCAGGCTGACTCTAGGGAGGGTGAAAGTGCGGTTGGTACAGGCGACATATCTCCAACACTAAGTGGGATCCCAGAGTCCAAGCAAAAATTCAACCTTCTGGTGTCTGGTTCAGGCTCTTCTGAGGGGGCCAGGTTTTCATTTAATATGGCCGAAGAATCGAGAAATGTCCGCGTTTATTCTGATTCTTCAACATCATCCCTGTCTTCTAAGGTTATGCCTGGAGACGCCCAATTCAGGTGCCCGCCTACGATATTCAACAAGGCTCCAGATGTTTTGGTCAGTACAGATGGTCGCTCTGCAAGCACATACAGCGAAAGTCCTGCTGTTACTCCAGCCCTGAAATCTAACGGAAACCCGCACGAGAGGCCGTCTGATCTTTATTACTGCAGGCCGAAACTTTTGCCACTAAAAGACGGAAGGCTAATGTCTGTTTACATACAGGCGAGCCTCCCCCCTCATCACTGGGCCATTTCAAACCTTGGGTCTACTGTGGGCTCAGGTGCTTCAGGAGAGACGCTTTCCACTCGAGTTTTGGCAAAGTATCTAGATCACAAAAGCATGAAGTGGGGGCTTCAGCAGGAGGTCGATCCAAGGGATGAGCTTATCTCCCCGTATGGAGACATAACCACTCACGGGGATGACTCTAGGCCCTTTTCATCTTTCGCTGATGTGGTTCAATACGATGACACAGGCGAGATAGTGATGGTTGTCGGATCTAATGCTGGCACTCATTCAGATACAGATCTTTTTGCTCACCAAGATTATCCCCCTTTTGGCAATTCAGATCAGCCCCCAACAGCGAGCGATGAGCCTCGGGTTAGCCCATCCACGTTTGGTGGGTCATGGGTTGCCGATGATAGGCACCTCGCTGTGCTTTACTCTACAGATGGCGGTCAGTCTTGGGATAGAAGATCTCTTGTATCTCTTAAGACAAAGTCTTCGCCAATAATTGGAACATCCACCCTCTGCGAGGTTCCCGGAATCGACCCGGACGACTCTGGAGTAATACTTGGCGGTGCCTGCGAGCTTACATCCACGGGAAGGCTTCTTGTTACGGTTTGCACGGGCGAAAATATTTACGTTCTAAGCAGTGACAACCGAGGGGAGTCATTTAAGGCGTCTCTAGTAAAGAAGGTAGCGGTTGGCCATGAGGAGATGTCAGTAGTCGCAATACAAGATACACCGCCACCAAATGAAGAAGCCATCCTTGGCCAGCTATATATACCAACACCTTACAAGTATAAGGTCCAGGGCGTTGTCAGCTCTTCTAAGGTTACGGAGGAGATGGCTGAAGAAGACGGAGATGTTGGCGATGTCCTTCCCTCTGGGGTTTATATCATAGCGCCTGGAGGTAAGGAGTTTATAAATGAAGGTGGCGTTGATGCTGATAGAAACCTTTTCTTCGGGATGTCTGGAGAGATAGTAGTCTGGGAAGGGTTTTCTCAAGATAACCCAGACGGTAAGATTGTACAGACCTTTGCACCCGCGAATGGGGATACTGCCTTTGCGGACGGGACAGTATCAGAGCCATGGAGAACCTTTCATGGGAATGATGCGTACAGCTACGGAGAGGCCACCCAGGGCCTAATATATGACTCTCAGGCTACGTCTGGAAGCTCATCTGGATCCTGGCTAGTGTGGGATGCGAGAGGGGAGTGGAAGGACTTTTGCAATGCGTCAGTGGTTGAGTATGTCAGAAGCCCAGATGAGTCGGCCCCAACGGGATGGACAAGGGTATGGAGAGAGGCGAAAGACATATTTGGCAACATATCCAGGACCGGGATAATTTTAAGGGTTCTTGGCGGCAGCATCCTTAGCGGTCTTAGAGTCACACCGAATGTTACAAGACAATTATCCCCGCTTCAGCAGGGCTATACTGGTTATGGCCCGATTAGCTCCACCTTTGACTCCATCGGGTGGGTAGAGGTTGAGGATGACGCTCAAAAGGTTACCGTCATCACAGGCAGGGAGAATCCAAACGTTGTCCGAGAGGCAGGGGTTGAAGCCCGCAGACAAGCGCCCAGGGCTGTCCGAGTCAGTATGCGCGGCGAAGGCGACGGGCCGCCTCCACAAAATATAGCAGCACCTGAAGCTCCACAGCGAGAAATCATAAACAAGCCAAGACTTGCGTCAGAGATTAAAAGCGTTGATCCTACAATTTACAGCGTGAAGGCCAGAGACACTCTAATGTCTGCAGGTATGACGAGGACTGACTCTGGCGAAGTTATTATTTCTGTCACACACACAGACTTCTCATCCGTAATGGAGGCCCCAACATTCTTGAGCGGGTCTGCAATGTTTCAATGCATGAAGAAGAATTGGGCAGATGCTGGGGCTAGAGAGTGGATAAGGCAGGGAGAAGACGGTGGAGAAGAGTCCTCGACATACATAAACCCAAGAATATACTTCACGGGCAGAAGGACTTCTGTATTTGTGACCTCCAATGGTGAAAATTTCTCAGAAAGCGTGGCATGGCAGTACTCTGGCACTGGAACAAATGTCACCCAAACGGACACGGACAAAGAGAGCGTAGTTTTCTCGACCAAGGACGGAACAGGCTTTTCAGAGAGCCAAGACCTCATCTTTGGTCCATCTTGCTTTGAGTCCGCTGTAACAATTAGGCCTGACGGCTTTGGCCAGGTTTACGGGGCGTCACACAATTGGATGGGTCCACAGTTTTTGGGCCCACAGGCCGATCGGGCACTTAATGGCTACCCGAACAGATCCGCCCTCCTCCCAAGCGATTCCTGGCCTCAGAGCTTGGGCATAATGAACACTGTTGCTAGTGCAACCTTTTCCAAGACGGGGTCTGTATCGAATGTAGACTCTGGCGCACAGTTTGCTTCTAGATCTTGTGACATCCTTAATGCAACAAACGCAGGGTCACTTTCGAGGGGAAGCGAAAGGGACAAAGGGTACGACCTTCAGGAGAATGAGGTTTCTAGCGGAAAGACTGGGACTCTTGGTGCCGCGTTTTTTCAGGGTGCAGATCCGAGAAGAATATCCAACGCACTGCCCTGCCACGGCACGACATCACACTATTTGCCTAACGGGATAATTCATCCAGGCCTAGTAGAGTTTAAGAAGTACGATGGTACGACGTATAGGTTTTCGCTCTTGTGGGGAACGGGCCCAATGCACACAGCGGGGGTTTCTGACGGAAACGACGACCAAAGAATTATTGGCTACCGATCAAACATTACAGACTCCATAGCTGATAACTCCGGGGTTCACTCTACGTTTGGTTTTTGGCAAGACATGATCTCTCAGAATGACTATGACCACCCTGATACGTTTATTAACTATTACGGATGCGCTCCTCAGTTTGGCGCGCTCTTTTATACCAAGAAGGACGGCAAGGCGTTCTTGAGGATGTATAAGTCGGGTGAATATAGAAACGCGTCAAGCTACGTGGATGTTGAATTGCCTGAAGGTGAAAAGATTTACGATGCTCAGTTTAATCTTTTGATTGAATGGACTGACGGGAATGGCTCAGTGCATGGCTTTGACCCGGTCGAGAATGTTTATAAGAACATTTATGCACCGAATTATACCCTATCAGACTCGGGGTCATCTCTAAACAGAAAGAGTTTAGGAAAGTACTATGTTGGACTGGCAGGCGGGGTGACAGGGGTTGATGCGGTTCAATGGAGAGGGGAGACAGTAATTATAGCGGCACATACAAGTCAGTATAATGTCAGAAGCTCTTCATGGGACAGCACTGCGGCGCAGGGAGGTGCCGTAAAGACCAGAATGCTAATGTCGGACAGTATTGATGGATCTTCTGGAAATGAGGGGTATCTGTACGACTACAAGTCCAACGATAATAGCTCGATAGTCATATATCGAACCTCAAACTGGTCTCCGGTTAGAGAGAATCTGGGCCGGATTGATAATTCCTGGGATATAGGAATGGGTACTGGATGGCCAGACACCGTATCCTTGTACTCTGGTCAATGGAACAACAGAGAACAGGTTAATCAGGTAACCGATAAGTGGGCATTTATGGGCGGGAACATGCTTAACGGCAGGCACCGCCTTGTAAGGATGATGAGTGGCAGGTGGTATCAGTCAACCTTTGACGGACAGAGAGATCCAAAGAAGCTGGGCTGGAATTTTGAGTCAAGCTCTAACAGCGAGGCGTCTGCTGCGCTTTACCTAGTCGATACGGGAATGATTGTCGCACAACCGCAGTCAGGCAGCGCCCCGCTTCAGGACGTTCTTGACGAGGGTGGCGGCTCTGTAATGTGGAGGGGCGGCTTTGAGAAGAGTGGGAATTGCCTCTATTTAGGCGCTGTTGAACACTCACCCGCGTATGCAGACTTTGGGTTCCTGCCGTTTTCTGAAGGCAGGCAGTGCTCACCTGTTTCGAGAGGGATGGGGAAAACCCCGAACGGCGCACCCCTTGTTGGAGGGTTTAGGGCTGTTTTTTCACCGTTTTCTGCTGAAAATTTTTCTCACGAGGACTTCAAACTGTTTTTTAGTTTAATGCTTACAAACAACGAGTGGCGAGCATATGGGGAAAATGTCCAACCAAATTCTGCAGGGATAATTGTAAGCATCGGAATGGATGTTTCGACCACTCCAAAGATGGAGATGCAATGCTATGACGCTGCGTTAATTCATGGAATCGGAACCGCTAACGCAAACGTTCAGGCCGCAAAGATAGGAAAGCCCGTTGAGTTTACGCTGCCTTCATCTGGAATAAAGTTTATCGAATTACTTGCAGGGTTTGAAGAGACAGCCCACAAGACTGGTATTGATAGTAGCTCATGGCCGCTCCCTATTTGCTATCACGGATTCGCCAGGGTCTGGGATAAGGATTCTGATCCTGATTGGATTGGCAGCTTTTCCACATTATGCAATTACAAGACCGTTAGTATTGACGATGGGAATCACGGGATATTTGACGCGGTGACTCATGGGCCAAAGGTCACGGGTGGCAATGTGTCTTTTGGGTATGAGCACTTTGCCGTGGGCAATCTTGCCGCTGGCCTAGATGACTCTCAGACCCATTCAGGGGAAGCCGGAATTGTAATTAAGAGTGTTTCATTGCACAGGCCAGGCCAGCACATTAAGGGTTTCAACGCTACACCGACAAACGCCTTCAATGAGAGCCATAACTCCGTTTTCGCTGGTGCTGGCATCTATGATGTTCGCGCATTTGGCACAGCTAAGACTTTTGATGACAGCGAGGCGGTGGTCGGATTCGACGGAGAAGTCAGCAATTGCCTGACGGGAGATGTTTCTAGCTTCGGTGTGGGCATAGACCCAAGGTCTATTATTGAAGACACAGATACCTCCAATTTTTATTATGGCGCACCTCTTTTTAAGACATCTGCAGGCGGGGCGGCCTTTTCAAATAATGATTCAGGGCTGCTGAACCCGTCTAGAACCCAGATCGTCTCACCGTATAATTCTTGGATAGCGAGAGGCGTAAAGGCTGGATGGAGGGGCCGCGCTCAAACCCCTTCAACATTCGCTGTCGAAACATCGCACTTATTCTCTGCCTCAAATGCACTAGAGGGCCCGGTGACAAAAACGTGGAGGAGTGAAGACGGCAAAATTAACAACCAGAGCGCACCAGGCACCGTCCACAATTATCCAATCGGCAGAGTCCAGAATTATGGCGGCGCATCTAGTGACAAAAGATACGCACTTCCTGAAGCATACATCGTTGAGGATATTGAGATAGTGCTGGACTCTTGGGGGGAGTCTGGCGATGCGTCTTCTGGCGACTACACAAATGACATCTACAACAGCATTGGCACATCAAAGCAATTTTCCCCGAACGGGATTGCCATCTTTGGCAAAAACTTTCCAGCCTTTGAGATTTCTTTCTGCAACAGCAAGTCAGGGTTTGACGACAATTCTGAGTCTCACAGCGTCTCTTTTGGGCTTCCTGGCGACGGAAGGGTTTCTAGCAATTCTGCAGACTGGTTCTCGCATGAGCCTGATAAATATATACACATGTGGGCATGGACCTCAGAGTCTTTCAGCGTTGGTTCTTCTAACGTTTCGCCATCTGTGTCGGGCGGTAAGGATAAATTTCCGTATTTCGGTGATTACACGTTTACATATCGAAAGAACGTGTCAGATGAAGAGGTCACCTCGATAGATAACATATACGCCAAAAACAATATTCAGGATAAGCTGACCCCCTGGATGCCTCATCAGTATAGAAGTGATTCAAACGGGCCATCTTTCTATCTTCAGGTAATATCTGAATCTATGGCTGGGTCTGGAGATCAGGCCTGCCGATTTGTCTTCAAGATTAAAGACAATACTGAGGATACGCTGATACTTGAAGACAACCCGCTAAGAACGCTTTCGCAGTTTTCTTACGATCAAAACAACCAGTCACCATTTCAGGGCGAGTATCGCTCATGGAAGGCTGTGGCGATCTTTTCTGACAGAATGGCTTCTGAGATTGTGTACAACGTGCTTACTGATGAATCAAAGCGTGTTGGACCCGATGGGTTCCCAGATAGCCAGGTTCCATCACTGCCTGGATCTGGATTCCGGTATGCGAGAATAAAAATCCGGGGATGCACAAGGTTTGGCAGCGAGAAGTCTCAAAGGATGGGTCGCCTTGTTTTGGGCAGACTTTTAGATCTATCAGGCCCAGACTTTGAGTGGGGATGGCAGAGGTCAGAACAGTCTGGTGTTAAAGTTTTGACAACAAGGGGCGGCCAGAGATACGCAAGGCAAAACCATGCCCCAAGAAGGGTGTTTAACTTGTCTCACCACCCCCTTGAGCCACCTTTTGATCTGCCACCTGGGAACCAGGACGGCCCAAACTACTTTGAGTCTCCCGTTCGAGGCTTTGGTAGCAGTTTTGGACCAGGGTGGAAGCAGGAGAAAAGAAAATGGGAGGAGGTTGTAGCCCTCCTTAGATCGCTCGGGCCGGGCTATGAGCAGGCTGCCCTTGTTTTTGAGGGTGATTCTGCCCTTGCATCTAAGCAGCCAGGATCGGATAATTTCAGTCGAACAAAGGTTCCCACTGACCCAACCTCACTATGTCTTGTCCGGCTTACAAGCTATGGCCAGATGACTCATAAGGGATATGTGGGCAGAGAAGTAAGGGTGCCAGAGGGCTCTCAGTCTGATGCTACGACATCTAACGAGAGCTTTGGCAGCACAGTTTGTAGGCCAAGGCCGATTATCGAGGTAACGGCAATCCAGTTTGAGGAGGAATTTTAATGGCGACAATACCTGAGTTTTGGACCGGTAATCAGCCCGTTGCCCCAGAACCCTCCGCATATAGGGTTCTCA
>CETN01075239.1_pt1 | contig 10955 bp, 15 predicted proteins | sample 531301 | NCBI WGS metagenome assembly CETN01 (sample SAMEA2622656, study PRJEB7988) | marine metagenome | isolation source: saline water (ENVO:00002010), including
GCTCAGACCCAACCGTTGAAGATGATGATGTACCTATTACATTTGAGCAAGTATTTAAAGATCAGCGTGAAGTAGATCAGTCGATCAGGGCTATTGCCAGTAACAACCTTTTCCAAGCAGAGTCATTGCATAATATTTTAGAAAAAATAAAATCTGAACAACTTGACACTTTACTTTATCCTATAAAGGCAGATAATTATGAGTAATGGTAAAGGAGATAGAGCTAGAAAAGTTAATGGCAAAAAATATAGAACTAATTTTGTAGAAATATTCAAAAAATTTAAGCCAGAAAAAAAACATACTAAAAATAAAAAAAATGAAAAAGATTGAGTATAATTGTGATAGTCAAAGTGCTAAAAAAGCACCTGAAAATGGGACATCCTTCTTTAAATAAATGTCCACTCAGTTTGGCTTTTCAAGAGAAATTTGGATTCACTTCTAAATATGATACAAGATTAGTTCAAGTAAGTAGGAAATGTCTAACTTTACTGAACTATAATGGATTGTACGTTTATACAGTTAAACTTCCGCCTATAGCAGAGCAATTTAATGATGCCTATTGGAGACATTACGAGGACGCTAGTAAATTTTCAAGACTACCAAAACCTTGTGAATTTGAGATAGGAGTAGTTGATGGATACGATGTGTTGCACCAAGTTATATTTAATATAAAAAACTGGCATGGAGATATGGAATATGAGTACCCAAGTTAAATTGAAGCGTGGTCAAAAGTTATGTACCGAGTGTGGTTCTGTAAATGCCTCACGACAAAGAGTGTGCAAACAATGTGGTCATCAGTTTATTTCTAAGAATACCCCGATAGCTGGGGAAGTAAAGGATTGGAAATCATTGAAAAAGGGAACCTTAATTAAGGTAATTCAAGGGACCGGACCATATTTTATCAGTAAAAAAGATTGTGATGAAGCCTTTGCTGGTGAAAAAATTTGCATGGGCAATACTGGTGTATATAAGGTAGTGGGAGTTGATGATAAGGGGATAATGGCCTATGGAGCATCTCCAAAAAATGCAGGCTTTACTTATCTTTACATGGGAAATGCTAGACTATCGCAGACTACCGGAACTTACCTAGAACCATATAGAATAAAATTTGTTAAGAAATATAAAAGGAAGAATAAATGAGCAATTTAACAACAACAGCAACCATATCAAATGATATATCATACACAATAGTAAAACTTGGTTCAAATACCCAAAGTGAATCTGCATCTTTGTCCTATAGTCAAGCACTCAGCACCTCAACTGTAGATCCTTATTCGCCCGCTGGATTACAAATAAATTATGGAGTTTTACAAAGTGGTATTGTTCCTGCTAGTGGGAAAGTATCTTTTGACTTACAGGCACTCGAAAAACAATCATTCGGTGCTACTGCAAATATTTCATTTACTAAAATAAAATCAATAGTTGTAGAAAATAAAAACACAACCTATGGTGAAGACTTAGTTATTGGTGCTACAGGAACTAAAGCATTTACAGAACCTTGGAATAATTCAGGTGGAGGTTGTATTAAACCTTATGCTGTTTGGCAGTATTCTGATCCAATATCAGGTGCGATTGTAGACGCTACAAACAAAGAATTTGTAATACAAAACAACTATGGAACTCCAATTTTATTCACAACAATAGTTGTAGGAGTAACTGGATAAATATGAAAGTTTTATGGATTGCAGATTTTGGACTCCAGCATAACATAGGTGGGGCACAAAGGACAGACTCGTTTGTAATACAAGAAGGTACGAATAGAGGTCATGAGATAGTTTTTCTAAACTATGATACTCCAAGCGATGTATTGAATGATACATATGATTTAGTAGTTAGTGGAAATTTAGAAAACATTAGTCATAGAAGACCTGATGTATTTCAGTATTTATTAAATCATCCCAATCATGTAAGGTTTGAGCATGACTCAAATTCTTATTTGTCTCAAGATGCAAGAAAAGCATTATTTAATTCTACAAAAAAAACTATCTTTCTGTCTGAATTTCATCATCAAACATTTGCACAGCTATATGGAAACATATTCAAAAATGTTGAGATAGTCAGACCTTTTATTGACTCAAAAGTATTTTATGATTTCCAGCAAGAAAGAGAAAATAAAACTTTGTATGTTGGGTTCTTTCATTTCCTTAAAGGTACTGTAAAATTTTTGGACTTTGTTATCAACAATCCAGACAAGAAGTTCGTAGTTGCCGGATGGGGAAGTAAAGGCTTTGAAGGGCACATTGAGCATCTTCATAATGTCGATTATATAGGCAAAGTGGATCATGATGAAATGCCAAACTTATTTAATAAATACAAAACCATGTATTATCATCCAGAAAAATTTGAGCCATTCTGTAGATCAGTAGGAGAAGCAATAATGTGTGGGATGCAACTAGACGTAAGTGATAATATTGGTGCTTTTCATGATCTTCAAAAGTATGGCATAGAAGAATTAACACAGATGTGTTCTGGTTCTCCTAAGATTTGGTGGGACAAAGTTGAATAATACCGAGTATAATTTTATATAACGTATTATTTTTTATACCACTAAAAGGATGTGAATATGAATGTTGGAGTTATTGGAAGAGGTTTTGTAGGTGGCTCAATAGAAAGATTTTTGAAAACAAGAAGTAAATATTCTGTAAAATCTTATGATTTAAAAGATGATACAGATATGAATAATGCCTACAGCAACATTGTAAAACGCAGCGATCTTATCTATGTCTGCGTTCCAACACCAATGGATTATGAAGGAAATTGCTATACTGGTATAGTCAGGGGTTGCATACAACTCCTAAATTTCTATGCAGATGTACATAAAAAAAGACCTGTGGTTTTGTTAAAATCAACTATGGTTCCAGAAACAACAGAATCTTTTAAAAAAGAATTTAAAAACTTAATCTTTGTAACTAATCCAGAATTTTTAACAGAAAGAACCGCATATGATGATTTGTGCAATAGTAAGTTTCATGTTATAGGCATTGATGATTCTGAAACTGAAACTAAAAAACTACTGCTTGATTATCATAATTCGATGTGGCCTGATTCTAAATCTATCTTTGTAACTAATACTCAGGCAGAGATGATAAAGTATCTTACCAATACTTATTTTTCTGTAAAAGTTTCTTTTGCCAATCACATCTATCAGCTTTGTCAAGCTATGGGAATGGATTATAAAACATTCATTGATGCAGCTACACAGTCAGACCCCAGACTTGGGGAGCTACACTGGAATGTTCCCGGTCCCGATGGTCTTATGGGGTTTGGTGGAAAATGTTTTCCAAAAGACTTTAATGGAATGATTAAATTATTTGATGAAAATAATGTTAATTGTGAAATTTTAAAGATGATTTGGAAGTATAATGTAGATGTTAGAGGAGAAAATGACTGGCAAAAAATTGAAGGTGCGGTGTGTCAAGAACAGGATCAATAGTATTTGCAACTAAATCTGGACTAGGCATACTAGCTAAAAATTTATATGAATCAAAAATAATAGATAAAGTCTTTATAGCTGGTCATCCTAAATTTGAATCTCATCCAGAATGGTACGACAGAAAAGATGTAGCTCTTTCTGAGAAGGAGCTTATTGATTCTGTCGATACCCTTTTTATATTGGAAGCTCCGCTACCAGACCCATTTGATTGGTCTATAGTTGAGTTAGCACAATCTATGGGCAAGCGTGTTGTTCTTATGCCAATGTATGAGTCAACACCACGATCTCATCTTGTGTTTATGGATAAGATTATATGTCCATCGCTTCTTGATCTTGAATATTATGAAGATTATGACTCATGCTTTATTCCTGTTCCATCGCCAACAGATGTGGAATGGAAATTAAGAGAGCGTGCAAATGTATTTGTTCACAATGTTGGGCATGGTGGAATATACTCAAGGAATGGTACTGCTGAAATAATCAAAGCTCTGCCATTGATAAAATCTCAAGATATAAAAATTATCATAAGAGTACAACCTGATGCCAACCCAGATATAGCACAACTACTAGATAGTATATCGGATCACAGGGTTTCTATAGAAAAAAGACACGTTCCTTTTAAAGAACTGTGGTCTACTGGTGATGTGTTTTTATTTCCAGAGAAGTTCAATGGACTTTCTCTGCCTCTGCAAGAAGCCCATGCTGCTGGTATGCTCGTTATGGCAGGAGATCGCTCTCCAGTTAATACTTGGCTACCAAAAGAACCACTGATACCTGTGTCTGGTTATTTTAATACAGAGCTTCCTTGGATTGGAATAAAAGTAAGAAATGCAATCATGTCTCCAGAAGATATAGCAAAGACTATTGATCAATGGGCTGGTAAAGATATTTCAGAATATTCAAAAATCGGACAGTCATGGGCATCTCAGAACACTGGAGATTTATTAAAAAATCGCTACATGGAGGTTCTTCACTGTGATTGATGATAAGTTTTTCTGCACTTGTCTTAAATGTAAACAGGAAAGATACTATATTCATTTAGCACAAGAATTTAATGCAGGTAAATACACTTTAGATTTGTTAAATGACAGATGGCATCAATCTATGATGGAAAGGATACCTTGGAGATTCAGCATTAAGATTGAAACTGTTTCAGAATGGATGTATTCTGTTCATTGCCATCATAATATATTAAGACATACAATACCTGAAGGTTCTAAGGTTCTTGATCTTGCGTGCGGAATAGGACAACTAGCATCATATTTTAATGAAAAAGATTACTTAGGGATTGACATATACATTCCAGCAATCGAATATTGCAAGATTATGTATCCAAGGCATGAGTTCTTGTCAATCGACTTATTTGATGCTGATTTTTTAGAAAATACTTTTGATTTTATAATTGCGAGTGGGTTTGAAATAAACAATAAAATTTTTTCAGCTATCAGTAGTTGGGGCAAAAACATATTGCACTTTTCATATACACCTCAAACAAAATACATTTTGTGGAACAAAGAAACTAATAAAACAATAACAGAAAACTATTCGGAGAAATTACATGTCAAAAACTAAAAAAAGTAAAAATAAATTTTGGATGCGTAAAAAAGAACAAAAATTTTTCTTGAGTCATATTGAAGAAAGCCATAGAGTTTTAGAATGGGGATCTGGAAAATCTACATTGTATTTACAAGACAAAGTTAAGAAATTAATATCTATTGAGCATGATCCTAAGTGGTATGATGAGTTAAAAGATAAGCTAAAAGAATCTGTTGAGTATATTCTTGCAACACCAAATATACCAGAATGGGAAAATCAATTTAGTATTGTCGGTGAAGATGAACATGGAAATACTCAAATAGATAAAAATATAAAATCAGACGATGGATCTTTTGAAGATTTTTGCAATTATGTTGCAGCACCATTGTTAGCACAACGCATGGGTGCGATATCAGATGAGAAATTTGATATTATTTTTATTGACGGCAGAGCAAGAGTCGCTTGTGCGTTTATGAGTATGTTTTTACTAAAACCTGAAGGCAAAATATTTATACATGATTTCGGACCCGAAGTAAATCATCCTACTTTGCCATATAGGGTATATTATGATTTGGTGAATAATTTTCTTGAGCCAGTTGATAATGTTAAAAGTATGTATATGTTCAAGGTCAGGAGTTAAATATGAAAAAACAAATGACTAACTGGTTCAACGATATGCGAAAACTCTTCATAAGAAGAAACAAGATGAAGATACTTTATATAGCGGAACATGGACAACAAAATAATGATGATGAAGGTTCAATATATAAATCATTGACTTTATTGGGACATAAAGTTGATAGATTTCAGTTAAATTATTTCAAAACAGATAAGCCGATATTAGATCAAGTCAGTAAGGATTATGATTTTGCTTTGTTTCATAAACTTCCAGATGCAGATTATGTAGAATATGTCTGTAATAAATGGAAGGGTATATGTTGGTATTTTGATGCTATCGGTAAAGGGTTTGATGGTAATGACAAATATGCTAATTTAGTTAAAGATTATTTTCATATAGGTTTTTTTACGGATGGTGATTTTGTAAATAGTCAGAACAAAAATAATATAAAACTTTTGAGACAAGGTTTGGACTTAGTTGATGATAATAATATATTTGTTTCTAATGTAGCACATAGATTAGGACGTGAATCAATACCTTTTATTTTTATTGGAACTATTGGTCATGGTGGATATTTAGAACGAGAACAATATCTTAAAGAACTTCAAAATGATTTTTTAGGATGGAGACCGCACAATAAATATGAGTTTTTTAAAGAACATCTATCCTCTGTCTGTCGCCAAACTAGAATTATGCTTGCAATGCCACCAGCTACTGATCACTACTGGTCTAATCGTGTTTACTTACTAGGAGGAAGAAGTGCTTTTGTTCTTCATCCATATTCTTCTGAATTACAAAAACAATTTGGGGATAGTATGGCTTTTTATAAAGACTATGAAGAGCTAAAAGAAAAGATAGATTATTTTTTAGTAAACCATGAAGAAAGGCAAAGTATGTCACAAAAAGCACACAGTGTCATAATCAATGAACATTCCTATTTAAATAGATGTTATGATTTAATTAAGGAGATACAATGAAAATACTATATATTGCAAAACATGGCCAGTTAAATAACGACGATGAAGGTGCAATATACAAAGGTCTTACTCTTCATGATTGTAGTGTTGATAAATTTGATTTAGTATCATTTGAAGACGATAAAAAACGTCTTGATGAAATAGATGAAGCATATGATTATGTTTTATTTCATAAACTTCCATGTGAAGATTACGTAGAATATGTCTGCAATAAGTGGGATGGTATTTGCTGGTACTTTGATCCAATAAATAAAGGTTTTTCATCAAACGATAAATATGTATCCATGATAAAGGATAATATTAAAATTGGTTTTTTTACAGATGGCGATTTTGTAAAAAAAGAAAACAAAGAAAACCTAAGAATACTAAGGCAAGGTCTCGATGATTGTGTGCCAACATGGTCAGATTCAAACAGAATAAAAGATTTTTCTTTTATTGGAACAACATGCCCTAATAAAAATTGTAGTTGTGGATATAGCACAAGATCAAATTACATAACAAGGCTGCAATCTGATTTTAAAAACTGGAAACCAGACATTACAAATATATACTGGAAAGAATCTCTTACCAAGGTTTGCCATTTAAATAAAATCATGCTTGCGATGCCGCCAGCCACTGATCTTTACTGGTCAAATAGACTTTATCTTTTGGCGGGCAGGGGTGCTTTTGTATTACACCCAGAGTCTTACGAGTTAAAAAAACAGTTTGGTGAAAATTTAGCAATGTATAAAAATTATGAAGAACTAAAAGATAAAATAAATTATTATATCAATAACCATGAAAAAAGAAATAATATGGCTAAAAAATGTCAAAGTATAATTGTAAATGAACATTCTTATTTCCATAGATGCAAAGAATTGTCGGAGATTTTAAATGACTACAGATAGAAGCAAGCCAGTAGACACATCTGAATTTTGGAAGCAAAGAATAGATGATTCTAAAACAACCGGCGATATAAGACACTCTGTTTTTAGAGCACCAGAACAAGAGTGGCAAAAGGTGTGCGAAGATCATAAAAAAATAATAGAAACATTTGTTCCTCAAAACGCAGATGTGCTAGATGCTGGTTGTGCATACGGAAGAGGTATTGATTTACTTCCAAAAGACTGGTCTGGTAGATATGTTGGAATAGACCAATCTCAAGATTTTATAAATTTAGCAGAATCTAAATATCCAGATTATGAATTTTATTGTGAAAACTTAAAGTCTTTGCCGTTTGAAGACAGTGAATTTGACGTGGCGATATGTACCAGTGTTATGATTATGGTCGTTCAAAATTTAGGTTGGTTTGAATGGGAAAAAATACAAAACGAATTGCTTAGGGTTTGTAAAGCAGGTATTCTATGCCTTGAATATGGAATAACAGATACAGCCACCGCATCATCTACATTTTATACAATAGGCAATCTATCATGAAAATATTTGCATTTTGGACAGGTGCTCCTTACGTGGAAAGAATCTTAGAGGAGTTTGAAAAACAAGGTCATGAGATAACAGATACACCATCAAAAGATTGCGATCTACATATATGTTTGCAAATGGGCGATCAAAATACACACAACTCACTTGTTGAAATCAAAAAAAGATTTCCAGACGTTCCATTTTTTACTTATGTATGGGATTGTTATGAGTGGATACATAACCAACAGGCTTATCTGCACCATCTTGCGATAGATTTTAATAATAAAAACAGAAATGACGGTTATGATTGGCGTGGACTCGGCAGAGTTTGCAATATAAGTGAAAAAGTATTTGTTCCTTCTGAGGGGCAACGATACAGATGTTTACAACATTGGGAAGTTGGTTTGGAAAAAACAAAATCAATACCTGCATATGCACCATTTTTTAAACGTAAAGTATCAGATCGTGATTATGTTTGTGATCCACTTAGGTCAATCCCGGATAGACATGCTGGTTGGGCAGAACGTGCTTGTTCAGAACTAAAAATTCCGTATCAGCATGGAGGAAGAGGAAAAGGTAAAACCATAAAAAGCTGGAAAAAATATAAAAAATGGATTTCTAACTCTTCATTCGTGATATGTCCTTGGTACGAAGCATCAACAGGCGGAATGTCGCTCCTAGAAGCGTATTATATAGGCAAAGAAGTCTTGATATGTAACTCTCCATATATGGGTGCAAAAGATTACTTTGGAGATCGTGCAAACTATTTTGAACCAACATATGAATCAATGAAAGAATCATTGCAAAAAATGTGGGAAGAAAGACCATCAAGATATTCTTTAAAAGATAGAAGGAAATTTTGTGAAAGATTTAGCCTAGAAAATTTTTGCAAGAATATAATAAAGGAAATTGACAAGTGAAAAAGGTATGCATTGCATCATCCAGAGAGATAGGATCTAGATGTACAGAATGGGCTAAGTCAAACATGCCTGATGGGTTTGAATTGGGATCTATAGATAATTCTGAAATATTTATATCAACACTGTACGATACTCTGATAGATAAAAAGTTCATTGAATCTAAAGAAAGATGTGTAAACTTTCATCCGGGTATTCTTCCAAACTATAGAGGTGCAGGAGCATATAGCTGGTCATTAATAAATAAAGAAAAACATACAGGCGTAAGTCTTCATGTCATAGATCACAACATTGATAGTGGTCCTATAATTCAAATAAGAAAAACATTGATATATCCAAGCGATACATCTCAATCTTTGTATGAAAGATGTATGGATTTATTGTTTGATATGTTCAAGAAAAACTTTAATAAGATACTAAAAGGTACATATAAAACAAAGCCTAACAATGGTGGTAACATCTATTTTAGAAAAGACCTTGAGGATGCAAAAGATATATCGCATATAATAAAAGCATTTACTTTTGAAAATAAAGAATCTGCTTACTACTATAATAAAAGTGGCAAAAAAATATATATACAATACGGAGAATAACATGGACCCAACACTAAATAAATCAGCAGAAAAATTGATTTGGGTTGCCGAGCCACAAATCGGGAAAGAAGAAGAAATTGCATTAACAAGATGCATAACAAATGACTGGATTTCTCAAGGTCCAAGAGTGGCTGAATTTGAAGATGCAGTAGCTAAAACTTGTGACAAAAAATACGGATCTGCTTGTAATTCAGGGACTACAGCATTGCATCTGGCACTTCATGTTGCTGATGTCAAAGAAGGTGACGATGTTGTTATACCCAATCTGACTATGGTTGCTTTGGGAAACTCTGTTCTGCTCGCTGGTGCTAATCCAGTTTACTGTGACTCAGATCCTGAATCTGATGTTGGAAATATTTCTTTAAATAAAATTAAAGAAGCAATAACAGACAAAACCAAAGCAGTCATTGTTGTCCATACATATGGTGAGCCTGTATTGGATATACAGGATATAGTTGATTATTGCAAAGAAAGAAATGTAAAAGTAATAGAAGATTGTGCTGAATCACACTTTGCTACATTAGATGGTAAGCCTGTAGGATCTTTCGCTGAACTTGCCATATTCAGCTTTTATTCTAACAAGAATATTACAACTGGCGAAGGCGGTATGATTGTAACAGATTGCAAAGAAGTCAAAGATAGACTTGACAGAGTAAGAATGCACGCATTTACTCCCGGAAAACATTTTTGCCATACCGAAAGAGCGTTTGGTTATAGAATGACAGACATGCAGGCGAGTATCGGCCTTGAACAACTTAAAAAAGCAGATGCATTTATGGAGAAAAGAAGAAAAATTAGGTCATTTTATGAATGGATGCTTAAAAATTCTCACATGAATGTTGCAAGAAGAAGCGTCCCAACAGAAAATTCTGGAGTTTGGGTTATGCCTATACTTACAGACTCTGAACAAAAAAGAGATGATATTAGACAGCACATAGCAAATTATGGAATTGATTCAAGAACATATTTTCAGCCTATGAGTGAGCAATCTTTTTTAAGGTCTTATGCCACCTCTGACTATCCTATATCTTCTAGTCTTGCTAGGTGCGGTTTCTACGTTCCTCTGTATCCTAAACTATCAGAATCTGACGTAGAATATATTGTAGATAAGCTGAACTCGTATGGAGGTTAAAATGAAATATGTATTTTGCATTGACAATCAAGAAGAAGATTTAAAGAAAATACAAATTGGAGAGATTGAAAAATTTACTGAAAATGAGAATGTATTGATCATTCCATTGAATAAAACTAAACAAAAAGAAACAATTCTAAATTATTTATCTGAACTTGATGATGAATATATAGTGTTCGTTCCTGACAATAATTTGTTAGTAGAAAAAATAAATTATGTTAATATAAAAAAACTAACAGAAGACTGTGTTAATAATGAATTGTATTATTGTAGATTGACTGAAATGGGAAATATTGATTGCGTTGCTGATAAAAACTCTGAGATACATCCAGATAAAAGTTCTATAT
>CETN01028392.1_pt1 | contig 10891 bp, 8 predicted proteins | sample 531301 | NCBI WGS metagenome assembly CETN01 (sample SAMEA2622656, study PRJEB7988) | marine metagenome | isolation source: saline water (ENVO:00002010), including
TCTTCATCGTATCCTAGATATGCTTTAGGGATCTTGAGAGCAGAAAATAGCTTTTTCTGGATATATTCTACATCTTCAATAGCAGTAGTATTTGACCCTCCAGCAAGAGAGTCAATTCTTGTTCCACTATCTCCTCCTCGTACTGGCAAGAAATAGTCTTCATCTACTGAAAGCGGATTGTATCTTAAATCTACACGACCTGTTGTCTTATCAATAACTGCATTTCTTTTTAATGATGTTTGTGCTTGTTCTAGATAATTTGCAACATTTTCTGGTGGTATATTACCAACATCAATATAAAAAACGCGTCTTTCAGGTGATCTAATAATTCTATAAACTAACATCGCGTCTTCAATTAGAATTAATTGACGCCAAATTCTTCTTGCACCTTCTAAAACAGAAGATCCATAAGGTAGAAATGCATCACTACCTAATAATCTAAAATGCGATACTTGCCAGTTTTCTAATACTCTGTTTCCTTGTGTAACCCAGCGAAATCTTACAGCAGTCATTTCTTCTGGATCAAAACCTTCTTCTCTTTCAATCTCAGCAATTGGAATAGGAAATGCATTAACTACGCCATACTCAGGTGAAATATCATTAAATAGAAAAAAGTCTCCATATTTACATAAATTTCTAGCCCACATAGAAAGATTAAATTCTATATTAAGCGTGTCATAAAATAAGTTTTCTAATAACTCTTTTATTTTTCTATTTTCTGTAAAAATATGTAACGTTTTACCTTCAGAATCAGCTGCTGTGCATTCTTCTGAGTAAATGTCTAATGCACTACAAATCTCTGGAGTTGCCTCCATTTCAGAGAAATCTGAGTATCTTGCCATTCTATCATAAGAGCCATATGCGCTTATTGTGCTATTATAAACGTCACTATGTGCCTTCTTAAACATTTCAAGGGATGTAGGTGAAGAACTTCCTTTAAATTGCTTTACTTTTCTTCTAATAGTTGGTCCAGATCTAAATAATGTTGTTAACTTTTTAAATAAATTTTCTTCTGCCATTAAAATAACCAATCAAATTCTGTTCTTCTACCAATTAAACTGCTACCTGATAATTGGTTCTTTATCCCGTCAGTCATTGTAACAGGCATAAAAGGATTGAAGTATGTGTTTATGTTCTTATTATAGAAAGGGCTAATAATTGTTTCATTAATTTTACTAGAATTTCTATTCATTCCTTTTAATAAAGCAGCAGACATTTCTACTTCACTTCTAGAATATCCTGTAGTCATTGTACTTGAAACCCAAGCACCAATTGCTGCTGACATTACTAGGTCGTCATTTTTGCCTTTCATTGCTTGAGGCTTATTATTCTTGTATACGAAAGTCTTTAATTCATCGTACAATCTAGTTGACCTAATTTTTAACTTTTTATTTCTTACTAAGTCTTCAAAGTTGGATAACATTTTAGGTCTTGTATCTGCTCTAGTAATATAACCTGCTTTTCCTATATTGTTTTTATCACCAAAAAGAAATTTATTTTTTTCTTTATTACTTTCAAAATAAATATTTTGGTATTCCATATCACGAATTTTCATTAAAACTGTATAGCCATATGCATTTTGTTCAGGACAAATTACAGCTTTATTATATCTTCTTGCAATGTCATATAACAAAGAAGCAAAATGATCTGGCGGAATCTTACTTTTAAATTCGCAATCTATTGTAAAATCTTTGCAATTAAAAACATGAAAAGTAGAATAATCTCTTCCGTCACCTCTAGCAACATCAGCTGATACTAGATAACTTACACCTTCTTTTGGATATTCCCAATACCACACAGCATTGTCTGGGCCGCTAGTTTCAATTGGAGCTTTATGCTGCATTTGAAGCTCCATCATAAATTCGCTAGTAAAGAAAGTTTCGCCACTTGTAGCAAAGTCACACAAAAGTTCTTGCGCAATTTGTCTTGCAGACATGTTTTGTGTTTCTTTGTCAAACCAAGTTTGATCTCTTTCAGGATGTACATCCCACATTAGTTTTATAGGATTAAAGTCATTTTTCTTTTTATCAGCACCTGTATAAAGCTTATAATATTGCCCGCCCATACCATTAGGTGTACTTAGGACTATTGCTCTACCGCCTGTTGAAAGTGTCGGGTATAAACCCATCCAGAGTTCGTCAAAGTTTCTAACAAAAGCTGCCTCGTCAACAATAAGTAGTGAAAGCGCCTCAGAACGTCCAGCATCTTCACTTGTTGGCACAGCTTTTATTTGTGAACCATTTGTAAATTCTACTTGCTGCTTATTATTAGCAGATATTTCAGGTAGAACTAACCAGGAAGGCAAGCTTTTGATAGCAGCCTTTACTTTTCTAATAAAGTTTTGTGCTACAGCAAGCTTTGTTGCAATTATTAGTATGTTTTTTTCTTTATAGAAAATTGCTTGCCAAACTGAATATGCTGCTACTAATGTTGATAATCCTAGCTGTCTTGATTTAAGTATTATATTAAACCTATGATCATTAAATTCTTTAACGCAATCATCTTGAAATGGATATGTCTTAAAAGGTATCAGCCCTTTTATCGGGTGCTGAATTTTAAGATACTTGTTCATAAAATAAACGGGATCTTTCCCACATTTTACGATTTCTTTGATCTGATGTTGCTTTGAATTCGACATTTTAATCTATTTCATATGATACAGACATTGAATATTTAATAATTCTCTTAGGAGTATAAGGGCTTGTTGAGATTGTTTCAAAAAAGTCGCTTGAATTAATCTTTTTAGCTTTTAAAGTTCTATCACAGCATTCTTTAAATTCTTTTTTGATTAAATTTAGTCTACTCCTAATCATTTGACTAGACTCGTCTTTTAGTCTTGGCGTCTGTAAGTGCATACCTTGATCTCTTGCAATATGAACAACTGTTTGATATGTTAGTGTCAAACAATGATTGTCAAGTTTTGCTGTTACTTTTTTAGCGCCATCTTGTGAATAGTTGTTATAAACACCATCAATACAGTTGCCTAGTGCATGTATTTCTTCGTAAGTCATACTAAACCTCTTTTATATAAATATCAATCTCTAACTATATCTGGACGCCACCCTTTATCCCATTTTTCTTTATTAGGATAATAATATGTCAGCTCACATTCTTCACAACATCCTTTTTCTTTTAATGACATCACGTCTTCAATAGTAGAAATTAAAATTTTGCATACAGGACAATCAATTGATAAAACTTCGCCATCAGTTTCGTCAATCCATTCGAATTCAATATTTGACATAAGCATCTTTTCCTTTTGATGTTATTTCAATTGTATCATCAACAATATCTTTAACAGCATCAACATGTGATATTATAAGAATAGTCTTAAACCATTTCTTTAGTGACTGTAATAGTCTACTGCATGCTTCTAAGTTTGTATCATCTAATGCGCCAAATCCTTCGTCAATTATAAAGATATCAGACTTAGGAAGGGAACTAATATTAATCAATGCAACCCTAATAGCAATTGAAGATATCATTTTTTCCATTCCGCTTCCACATTCTATAATTCTCCTAGAGTCACCGTAATTAATAAAAACATCCATGGCATTACTGCCATCTTCAATACATAATTCAACTGTAAACGGTACAACAGTAGATAAAATTTGCTTTATTTCATCATTAATGACAGGCAACATATCTTTAATAAGAGTTACTGGGATACCTTTCTTAGACATCGCAGAAGAGAAAATGTCATAAATTTTATTTTTTTCGTTTAACTCTTCAAACTCTTCTCTTTCTTCTTCATATCTGAAAATTGTATCTTGTAAGTATGAAATTCGTCCTTCAGCTTTAGACCAGCTTACATTAGTACTATTAATTTCTGTTTCCAATACTAACAACTGCTTTTTTAAATTATTTAATCTTTCTTGATCTGACGCTGATACTAACTCTAAAGCATTATTATAGTCTTTAAGTGCGTTATTGTAATCTTCTTCTTTGTTGCATAACTTTTCACTTAACATGTTTAGTTTGTCATTCATAGATTGTTGCTTTATAGACAAACTTTTAACTTTTAATTTATTGTCGTCGTATAATTTAATTTTTTTAGTTATTTGAATGCTTTCTAAGTGTGTTACAAAATCTTTGATTTCTTTTATAGAATCTTGCAATTTATTAACATTACTTTGAAACTGTTCTTTTTTATCAACACTTGCATGTGCTCTTGAGATAAATTTACAGCTAGACAAGTCTATATTTGACTCCAAAGCTGCTTTGCTTACACAAGAGTTTGTGCAAGGAACAGAATTTAATATTTTTAAACTTTCATTTGAATTTTTTAGATCTTTTTTGTTGTTTTGAAGTTCATTCAAAAGCGTACTTAACTTAAATTTAGCCTCGTCAAAACGCTCTTTGTCAGACTTTAATGAATCAATGTTGATTTTCTCTAAAGCATTGTTGATTTTCGCAATCTGTTTTTGTAACTGACTAATTTCTTCTTTAATTGTGCTTATTTGATTTTTAATATTGTTAGTTTGGGACTCCAAAGTATTGCATTTATTTTCTAAAGTCTCAATATCAATGTTGTTATATGCATCTTGATTTTGTGAAATTAAAAATCTTAAAGCGCTTTCTTTTTCTTTTAACTGTAATTCTTGTTGTTTTAACTTTTTCTTTTGAATTTCTTTTTCTTGAATTTCATTATAAGCGCTATCTATTTCATTTGACCAGTCTCTTTGCTTTCGAGACATTAGTTGACCTTTTAGAATATTATAATGATCTCTTGAAATCTTATACAAGTCTTCAAAAATATCTAAACCAATAAACTTTGTTAAGATTGATTTTCTTGAAGACGCTTTTTCTTTAATGAAAGAGTTAATGCTACCTTGCGAAGCAAAAGAAGTCATTAGAAAGTCATCAGATGTCCCTACAATTTCTCGTAAAACTTTTTCTGTTTCTCTACGCTGTTCTTCAGACTCATCAACTGTAATTCCATCAATTTGACGTTTTAGGTCTAAGTAAGTTGTTGCTGATACAGATCCATTTTTATTTTGTTTTTTAATTGTCTTTCTTTCAACAGCATATTCATTACTATTTGCTTCTATAACAGCTGTTGATTTGCAATTACCTTTTCTAGTATTAATAACATGAAGATTTTTCAAAGCTCCTCTATCTGTTCCATTAAACAAATTATACATAATTGTTCCAGGAATAGAAGATTTTCCACTAGCATTTTTTGCAAAAATACCTACTATGCCATTCATATTATCAAAATTAATTTCATTATCTTTGCCATATGCAAAAGTATTTTCAAAATTAAGTTTTTTAAGAGACCAAGATGTTGGCTTTTTAGCAGACTCTTCTGGAATTTCATCAATTGTTTTTGCAAAAAGATTCTTAACTTCTTTTAGACTGTCTTCTTCTAAACTGCCTTGAAAGTAGTTTTCAATAATTTTGTTTCTTTGGCTCTCTTCCCAAAGATTTAAGCTTTTTATTTTTGCTGTTTGATTTTTTGCAAAGTCTTTTTGAGCATCAATTTTAAAAACAATTTCTGCTGCATCTTTTTTATCTCTCAAATATGAATAAATAAGTCTAATTTCTGCTTGTGTTAAAGCCATATCAGACTTAACTCTAAATCTTGCTCCTTTTGGCTTGTTTCTTAAAGAAGAAACTGTTGTATCATAATCATCTTTCCAGTCAATTGTAATAAACGGACATAAATTTTTAAGCTGGTGGAATGTACTTTTGTAATCCCATTTACTATTAATTTTCCAAAATAAAAATCCTTTTTTAACATCTTCACCATAATTTTGTTGAATTGTTGATCCTGGATAAGCTATCCTTTTTTCGCTATCAACGTATTGATATTTGTGAATATCACCTAGAAAAGCAAAGTCATAGTCGTCAAAAAAACTTTCTGCTACTTCACCACTAATATCCCAATCAGTATCTGTCTTACTACCTAATACGCCTCCATGAAAAGTAGCAATATTAATATCACCTTCTATAGGTTTGACATTTTCCCAGCCTTCTTCATCAAAACAAGAAAATACACACCAATTATAACCGTCTTTAATAGGATAGACACCACTATTTTTATACAGATGAATCTTTGGTGAGTTAATTGCATTAACTATAGGGGTAATAGCATCTTGTCTGTCATGATTCAAAATAAGGCCGTCGTGATTACCTAAAACAATATGAACAGGAGCAATTTCTGCCATTGATTTAAGCCACCAATGAAGAACATCAATAACTTCTGGTGATATTCCTTGAGTTTTTGAATGAACTATATCTCCACCTATAAATATAACGTCTGGTTTTAATTCCCTACACTTCTCAAAAAATGCATTAAAAACAGCTCGATATTCATCATGTCGTTTAAGACCTCTAAAATGAACATCCGCTATATGGGCACATCTAAACGTCATTAAATCCTCATTTTGCATATGAGAATATTATATTATTATTTTTTTTATTTTATAAACTTAATTTAGCTAACAACAACTGGCTTGCTAGTACCAAGACTTCTTTCTGTTCTTCTTGTTGAAGTTGTAAAATAATTACCGATTCTTTCTCGTGTCAACTGAGGATCGTTTACGTTATCTCCAGCAACTTCTCTTGTTCCAAATCCTGCTTCTTTTCTTTCGATATCTGAAGTAGTTTCTCTTGCTTCAAAAGGAGCATTGACATTAGGCGAAGTAATATTTGGAGCACCATACTGGGGCTTATCTGTTACTGTTTCATTTAGGTCGCTAAGATCTGCACCACTTAATAATGGCTCTCTATCTGCTGCACTATAGTTTAAATTTACACCCTCTAAAAAGTCTGGATTGTCATTTACTCTGTTACCATCAATAACAGCTTCATAAACTACTTCAGGATCATACTCGCCAGAACTTATAGGACTATCTGGAAATATATTTTTAGATCTACTTACATCTGAAATTCCAAATTCAGATTCGCCTTTTTTAAAAGCATCTCTTTGACCTGGGCCACCTTCGACACCATCTGCCTGAAGATTAGTAACTGTTGCATATCGTCTAGACATTTATATGCTCCTATCTTTTATCGTATATAGCTATATATCTATCATTAAAACTTATTATCGTTTTAGCTTCCTAGAAATTATCTGCTTTTCTCGATAAAACATATCATGATAAGATTGCATCATTTCTCTTACAATATCTTCGATCATTTTATCAAGATTTTTATTTTTTAAAAGATTTTTTTCTATATCTTTTTCGCTTTTATTAAGCTCTTTTCTTATAATACGTCTTATAGCAGCCTCTTCAGACCTGCTAAATTTTTCATTCAGCATAAAAACCTCAATACTTTGTATCTAAATATCTAAAGGCTTCTTATTTTTTTTAGCAAAAAGTCGTCTTCGTACCACTTTTCAGCATTACTTAGTCTTTCTTTGAACTCTTCTTCTGACATGTCACCAACATCTCTTGTCTTATCAGCTTTAACAATCCATACATTAATGTCATATGAAGCTAATAGTTTAGCAATATCTTGAGCTTTCCAATAAGCATCATAGTCTAAAGCAAGATAAACATCAGTTTTATGCTTGACAATTTGTTGAAATAACTTAAAATTTTCACCTAAATGAGAACCTAGTAAACATGTTGCATTATCATTTGTTTTTAATAGATCAAGTGGCCCTTCTACTAAAGTTAGAGGTAATGTCCAGTCAATAAGATATTCGTTGAAAATAATTTCACTTTTAGGCACTTCAGCATTAACATATTTCCTGCCACTGTCAGACATTGCATCAATTTTACGACAAGTATAGAAGTTAATATTGCCCTCGTTATCAAAAGAAGGAATAATAAGACTTCTTATAAAATCACCTTCATCTGATGCACCTAATTTCAACATCCACTGTTTATGCTCAGAAGCACCTCTTAGAGCAGCGTATTTTTTTACTGCCAGTTTATTTGGATTAAGTCTTTTGGTGATATTAGGGCACAACTCAAAGTCTGCTGGAAGACAAATTTCAGCTACTTCTTTATTGTCTTCACTAATTGCTAACTTTTTAAACTTAAATAACTCTTTAGCTTCTGATAAATAGCGCTTAAAGAATCTTGAAAAAAGATACGTAACGTCTTTGCCACTTTTTCCACAGACCCAACAATGAAAAACAGGATTGTCTACACGAATAACTAATTTTGTTTTGCCATTTTTCTTATTACAAAAAGGACATTCAATGTTAATATTAACGCCATCTTTTGATCGACGTGTATGTCCACAAGCTTTTTCTATTAAATTAAGTCTTTTTTCTAGAAGAAGTGTCAATTAACGTCCTTTTGTTTTTTAATATGTATCCACCATATGCAATTACATAAGAGTCAGACATATCATAACAACATTCCATCAATTTTACATTTCCTTTATTTGGACCGCTTTTTAAAATCTTTGTAGGCCAATCAAATTTAGGCAATTGTTGCTGTACCCACTGAAAAACCTGTTCTTTTATCTTTACACCACTTTTTCTATCAATCGGCATTTGACATTCTTTTCGTATAGAATTAACGTTAAGAAATTGTGGCTCTAAACCAAATATCTCAAAGGCACAAAACGAAACAATACCATTGATTCTTGCAAGCTGCAATAATGTTCTTGCCGATGACATTCCTGTTGAAAAACTTTGCAAATTTTCTTCTACAAATACTTCACTAATCTTCCACCTAGAAGATATTTCTACAAGCCTGTCTTTAATCATTCTAGCCTTGCAGAATAAACTTTTTTCTTTTTTTGTATCTACATACATCATTTCTTCTAAAGTGCCCGCAGAGTTTAAAATAGTTATCCCGGTACAGCTAGTTGATATATCTAATCCTAAATAATATTGCATTAATAATCCAATTTAAGTCTAAAGTTATATTTATCAGCCAACCTTTTTGAAAGTGGCTTAGATAAATTAGCTTTAGCTACTATATTAAGATTTTCATCATGCAAGTTAATTGTATCTATAAAAACAAAGTCTTTATTTTTATCAGCAAAAGAATCAGACGGATTTATTTTCTTAAAAGACTTGTTATGTGATACATTTAAAGTACCTTCTTCACATGGTACATTAATTTCAAAAACGTTTACACCTTGTGTGCTTTTAAAATCCATTTCATATGATATTGAACCAAAAGTTGAAAGTCCAGGATGTAAAACGTTTAAAATTCCTTCCCTATAAAATACATGACCTACAACATTCCATTTAGCAGGTTCTGTAAGTGAGTCATTTCTGTAAATTTGTCCATCTTCATTATCTTTTAACTTAATAGATAAAACACCTGCTGTTCCATGCAAGTCTCTGTCTTCTATTGTCAAAGACTCTTTTTTAATTGTTGAACTATAAAATGTATTAGATATATCGAAATGGCAAGAATAAAGTTCACCACTGTCGCCTGTTATTTCATAAAAAGGTAAAAATCTAGTAAAATTATTACTACCAAGACCACTTGTATTTAAGAAATTTGGATTGCTACTTCTAGCAAATTCATTTAATCGTCTATTAACAAATACATGTCTTTCTATATCGCTAGAAGAATCAACAATTCTATCGTGTCTATAAACGCTGTTGTTGATTCCACTTATTACGCGCGGCCCTGTCAAACCATCTTTATTAATATCATCTTTTTCAAAATCTAATAGAGAATGAACAGAAACTATACCGTCTGTTTGATTTCCAAAAATATCTTTGCTAAAAACAAAATCTTTAACATCAGAATACTTTTCAGAAATCAATTGCCAACCTGGCCTAGTTAAGCCATTGTCACATGGCAAAATTAAATAATTCCTTAGTAATAAATTATCTTGCCTTCTATCGTTTGTAGTTGTATCATCACTTAAAAATAAGTTACAAAGTTTTTCATTAAAGTTAAATGTTTCTGTATAACTACCTGTAAATGGTGACTCACCAACGTAAGTGTCATCATGTATGCCATTTATATAAGGTCTATAGTTTTTTATTAGTTCTTTTACAAAATGTTCTACAGATACTTCATGTCCTATTATTCTATGTGATAGAAATGGATTAACAGGTGATGAATATGTTATTGTTTGACGAGGCCCTGCTGTTATGAATCCTTTACGAGAAATCTTTTCAGGCACATAATAAACAGGAACATAAAATATTAAATTCTCATGCTCTGGTGTTAATATTGATTCAACAAACTTTGTCCTGTCTAATAAAATTTGTGTCTTGAGCCTTGAATCTTTGTATAGACGTATATCATTTATCTCAGCATTTAAAGCAAGAGAAGTAGAACTTGAAGTATCTAAATCGTTATCAAAAGCTGCTGAAGGCCTTAAAGAATTTGGCGCTGAATCTCTTGTGCCTGCAGCTGCGTTTGTTAAAGCATACTCTTCAACAATATCAGTTCCAAAATAATAGTTTAACAGATTATTTTTATTTGCATTCCAAAAATCATCTGTCGTATCTTTAAATCTATTACCAATTGTAACTACAGAATTGTGTATATCAGCTGGAAATTCAATACTATGAGAAACTGAATTATCAAATACTTCATTGCCATCAACGTAAATAGTTACAGATCCATTATCGCAAACTATTGATAAATGATGCCAGCTATTTTTATTTAAACAATTATCTTCTGTAATTATTTTTTTATTGTCATGGTATGCTGTTACTTGACTTAAAAGGCTACTATCAGGCAAGTTTATTGACTCGGAACCAAATTGTGCTTGTATTCTAAATTTGTCTACATGGCCAAATTCATCTTTTGAGCTACCTTTTGTTAAATAGACACCAATTAAATATGGTATATGTATTATAGTTCCATAATTATAATCATAATTGCTAATATTTGATCTTTTTGGATTGATCCAACATTCAAATGTAAAGTTGTTTTCTATTTTCTCTGGCGTATAACAGCTAGCAGTATTTTTATATATCAAACATGTTCTATGGGTTTTATCAGGA
>CETN01160323.1_pt1 | contig 10864 bp, 10 predicted proteins | sample 531301 | NCBI WGS metagenome assembly CETN01 (sample SAMEA2622656, study PRJEB7988) | marine metagenome | isolation source: saline water (ENVO:00002010), including
CCTCAGACTCCAATATATTTTCTACTCTCTTCATGAACTTAGCACACATCTGAGAGTGATCTTTCTTGGTGAACTGGAAGTTAATGCAGGTACACCTAGAGTGGATGGGTTCAATAATTCTATTCTTGAAGTTACAAGTAAGGATGAATCTGCAATTATTGGCAAATTCTTCAATAAACCCTCTTAGGGCTGGTTGCATGCTCTGAGCATTGGCATAATCAAACTCGTCTAGGATGACCACCTTCTTGCCTCCATTCAGGGACACCGTACTGGCAAAGTTCCTGATGGTGGTTCTAAGGGTATCAATATTACCATCTTCTGAGCAGTTGATCATCAACCAGTCAGTATCTAACTCGGTGCACAATGCTTTCGCTACCGTGGTCTTACCACAACCAGCAGACCCAGATAACAACAAGTTCTGAGATTCCCCAGATTCTACCATATCCAAGAAAGTCTTTTTGATCTTATCGGGAAGGATACAGTCTTCTATGCAGTTTGGTCTGTACTTCTCTACCCACAAATACTGCTTTTGGTGGGTTTCATTATCAATCATCATCATAGTCATAAATTTCTCACTGATACATGTTCTGTTTAATGCTTTCAATTTCCACTTCTACCATCTCGTCCATCATAGATCTAAAGTCATATTCTGGTTCCCAGTTGAGTGTCTCTCTCAACTTGGTTGAGTCTCCCTTCAGATGTTCTAATTCTTCGGGTCTGAAGTATTTCGGATCTATTTTCACATAATCTTTATAATCCATGCCCAATCTATCAAACACACACTCGCAGCAATCTCTAACGCTGTTAGATATGCCAGTAGAACAAACGAAGTCATCTGGCTGGTCATGCTGGAGCATCAACCACATTGCTTTAACGTAGTCCTTAGCATGTCCCCAATCCCTAGTGGCATCAAGATTTCCCAACCTGAGTTCATCGGCAACACCATTCTTAATCGCTACCGCACCCTTAACTATCTTGCTGGTCACGAAATTGGATCCTCTCCTAGGAGATTCATGATTGAATAATATCCCATTGGAGATGAACATATTGTATGAATTACGATAGTTCCTGCTAATATTGTATGCAAATACTTTAGCACACCCATAAGGACTGACAGGGTTCATCGGTGTAGTTTCCCTCTGGAAACCGTCTGAGTCTATCATATTCCCAAACATTTCAGAAGATGATGCTTGATAGATTCTAGCCTCTGGACACGTGAGCCTACATGCCTCCAAAAGATTGAGGATTCCCATGCCCGTGGTAGCGGTAGTATAGATGGGCATGTCAAAACTTATTCTGACATGCGATTGTGCTGCCAGACTATAAACCTCGTCTGGTTTGGACTTTTGTAGTACAGAAATCAAGGATGAAAGGTCGTTAAGGTCCCCATAATGCAAGATCAACCTATCAAATATGCTATCTAGTCTAGCAGTCTGATTTTCTGCTACCGAGTTCCTTTTCAGAATCCCGTGAACCTCATATCCTTTGCTCAAGAGAAGTTCGGCGAGATAAGAACCATCTTGACCATTGATACCTGTAATCAGGGCAGTCTTCTTCAATCCTCTTTCCCTCTTCCATAACTCTCCACCATACTTGCCATCGGAGATGTTAGTCATTTTCTAGCCTCCTGATAATTATCTTCAAACCATTCTATAGTCTTGGTAAGACCTATTTCAATCGGAACGAATTTATAATCACCCATCAATGATAGTAGCCTGCTATTATCCGATGGTTTACGCATTTGACCATCCATTTTCTGGTTGAATACTATATTGCCATCGAATCCCATTCTATAACAGATCTCTTGTGCTAAAGTCGCTATCGATATCTCTTCGTTAGGGGAGATGATCAGTGGTTCTGGATCATCATAGTTATCTAGTACCCATACTGCCACCTCTGCAACATCCTTTGAATAGACGAACTCCCTATAAGGCCTTCCAGTACCCCATACTTCTAGGTCTGTACCATTCTCTCTCGCCATGTAGCACTTATGAATGAGAGACGGGATCACATGCCCTGAGTCTAGGCTGAAATTGTCGTTCGGTCCATATATATTGCATGGAATCACCGTAACGAAATTGCATCCGTATTGATCTCTGTAGGCTCTGCTTTGCACCTCTAGCATTCTCTTGGCATAAGCATATGCGTAGTTGGATTGGTGAGGTTCCCCATTATGCATCTCACCCGATTTAAGTGGGTACTCGGCATCGGCGGGGAATACACATGTAGACATGAAGGATACCACCTTGTCAAGTCTACAAATCCTTGCAGCCTCTAATAGGTTAGTGTTCATCAGAATATTATCATAGAAGAAGTCTGCCAACTTTTCCGAATTAGCCTTGATGCCACCTACCTTGGCAGCACAATGAATGATCCTATCTATCTTATTGTCTTGAAGATATTCTATGATATCATTCAGATTGAATAGGTTGAGTTCCTTGCTGGAAGGCTTATAGTCAGATTCGATGGCAGATCCTACCAGACCCCCACCACCTGTTACCATGGTACGCATATCAAAATCTCCCTATTCATCAGAAGCACAGTCTATCTGAACCTATGTCGTTTTTGCATCCTTCATAATAGATGTCTAGACCTAAAGAGCATGCTAGATAGAACTCAGCACAAGCGCCTTGAGACATTTGCCATCCCTTTAACATGTAGATAGCACAACATTCATCACATATAATATCCAGATCCCTCTTCATGATCTTCCTATTCACATTTTTGTGCTTATCATTTCCGTCTGGATCAAACTCTTCCGCTTCACATCCTAGGTCTGCTGTATCTTCATAATTGGTATCTAGTGTAGCTGGATTTACCACCTCCCAGCCGTTTCCAATCAAGATCTTCTCGGTCTTGTTAAATTCATCGTAGTTCCAATTAGGTCTCCCCCTCATGGGACCAGCGATATATATTTTCCTGTGCTCATCCATCATTCTACCCCAGAATAAGAAGAATCTGGTTCCATCGCAACCCAATATCTGAGACCCATATTCTTATTGCTGAATCTGGCAACTGCGGTCTCACAGATGTCAACATCATAGTCGCCTGGAAGCATCTTCATATTTTCTACCTTGAAGTAGAAATTGAATTCAGCACCATCTGGATTGTCACCAACCTCGAAGGTGTAACTATTAGATGAAGAATCCTTCCGATCATGAATGGTCAAAATGGAGGAATCACCCATAGATGAGATCTTGAGGTCTGGTAGTTGCAGAACAGAGGATGCTCTATGGATCTCCTTGAAGTCTTCCTCTTTAATGGTGCATCTCACGGCTACACTTGGCATGTTGATTTCCTTGGTGACTGTCGTGAGGAGCTTAGGTTCGGAATAATAATACCGAACTGTAGCACCATTATCACCTTCAATCGTCATATACTTATCATCAAACTCGAACTTGGGCGATTCGAATAGGGAGATAGTACCCAGTAGTTTGTTTAGATCCCAGATCCCGAATTCGGTGTCGAAATCTTCCCCCAGATCTGCTTCTGCCAACACATTCTTATAATTAGATATAGTCCTGATTTTGTTACCAGGCTTAACTAGTATATTAGAATTAATTGAGGCGAAGTTCTTTAGGATCTCCAGAGTATTTCTAGAGATTTGCATTTTGGTAGCAGTTGTCATCACGTTTCTCCATAGTATAGGTTCTGCTATTCAGCGTCATAATATTCTAGATATTTTCCATGTTCCTTGAAAAATTGCTTGTCGCTATGTCTCTTCTTCCTTCGGTCGTGCTTCTTAGTGCCCCTATCCTCTTGATACATATCATCTTCATGAATCTTACTGGTGCACTGCCTGACCTTATTGTCTCTCTTACTCTTACTAGGCATCGATCTTGTTATGGAACTGATCCATCTCCTTCAAAATGCTCATTAGTCTATTACTGGTTAGATAATCCATAATCTTACCATCATCCTTCCATTCTTTTCGAGAGGACACCTCCGTCCTAAACTTATTTATAATAGCCTCTTTATTCTCGCTACTTATAGAAGACAAATCGATCAAGTCCCTGTTCCTCTGGAAGTTAGTGCCGAATTCGCTGTCTAGGATGGTGTCATCTTTTACCCTAGATAGTATGGTATTAAATCTCTTGGAGTTCATGATTTTCTGCTTTTTACCGTCCACAACGAAAGTGTCGGAATCCGACAAGACATTAGGGATTCCATCGGAAGAATCCCCCTTGATAATGTGTTCTACTAGGTAGGAATCTGGGTCATCACATACCAGCATATCTTTATGTGCTGGACTATACTGATGCACACCTCCATATGATTGTAGTTGCTGGAAGTCCTTATCGGAGGATACAATCATTATCTCTTCATCATCATGGTGCTCAGATACAATGGCATAGATTAGATCATCTGCCTCCATAGAAGGAACCTCCATAGAGATATATGGAAAATTCTCGTCTACCTCCCTCTTAACAATATCGAAGAACTTGTATATCTTCCCCCACTGAATGTTACTAGAACCCTGCTTGGTCTTTCTAGCAGCCTTGTAATGAGGGAACAGGGAAGTTCTCCAATAGTTGTGAGAATCATAGCACAATACCATATCTCCATACTCTCTGAATTTATTATTGAAGTACATGATACCCTTTAGGAGAGAGTGTCTTACATCGTTGATGGTAAGATCATCAGTCTTTTTGCCGTAGATGGCAAATACATTAGAAATCATTGTTTGATTAGCGTCTAACAAAATCATATTAAAATGCCCTCAAAATGATGCAATTTTTATTAATTCTAGGTCTGACGGGCTTCTTGACCGTCTTAATACCATCCACATGTTCTATAGCATGCTTTTTATTAAGCCTGCCTATTAATCGGATGGTATGCTTGGGGTTCCTGCATTTCTTTACGAAAGATCTAGCAGGGTCGAAATGGGTGATCGAAGCACCCTTAACTGAGAGACCACCATTGTTCTCGAATGACCTGTAGACACATATTAGTCTACTGGTTTCATTATATACGAACAAGGTAGTACATCCTAGTATATCTGTCGGTTCTATTGAGTCAACACCTAACTCGTCGCTGCTTTTCTTGAAGGGGAGCCTCTTTACGACTGACTCTGGGTTAGTCTTCCGTGATGGTCTCTTGGGCTTCACCTTCTTCAAATGCTGATTGATCTCTTTCACCATTACATCTAGGAATTCTACGAATTTGTGTAGGTGAGACTTACGCATAAAATCATATGCTTCTGCCAACTGCTCGTCTTCATTGTTGTAAGCAGCAGACACTTCATTGTATATTGGTTTGATTTCCTTAAGGATCGCCATAGTCTGGGTTGATTTGACCTTATTATCGGACAACCACTTCCCTATACTGAACCATTCCTTCTTTCTAATCTTAGGATTGCTAGTGAAGATATCTATTGCACGATTTATGGCATCCATATATTCAGATAATTGATCATGCATTCTATCTTTAATGGGCACCACTTTGGTGCTCTTCTTAGCATTTTCTTTAGATGTAGAAGAGTATCTGCTACTCTCCTCCTTTATCTGGTTGAGGAGCATTCTAAGAAGATTCATGAGCTTGTGGTCTTCTGGACACCCAGTCTCTAAGACTCTACATAGAGCACCAGCACCTTCATACATCCTCTTTTTGCCATGACCATACTCTTTTGGGTCAAGACCTTCATTCTTAAGATAATTGTCTACCCAAGACTTTTGTTGCTTAGTATTGGAGTAAAGCCTGTACCAATACATATTCTTCAACCATGCCCATTCCCTGTCGCTTTCATCGGTAAGCTTGCTCCAGTCCGTGAGTGGTTCTTCAACGCCGTGTAGTTTGAGTCTCTTGAATTTCATAAAATCATTATACCATATAGGCTGAGTGGAGTCAATCCCTCTTCCTGAAAACGAATACTGGCTCGTATTTGTAGTATTTGTCACCTATTAGACAAAAGTTCTTAACATGAGGCTTTCCATCCTCTGTAAGTCTATTGGAGCCTGGCATTCCCACCTGAGCCATCTTAAATGTCATAACATATTCCATCCCCATAGACTCTAGTATGTCAACCGAGTCTTGTTCTAGGGGTAGGTATTCTTTGTTAGCCATCCTGAGGTCCGCTATATTCCACAATAGATATCTGTCTCCCCTAAGGAAATCATAACAGGTCTCAAGTGTAGGTCTTAAGAATCCTTCTTTCCACGATTCATAAGACGACCCATATTTCTTGTACGATTGCTTAGGATCTTCGCTATATGCCTCTCTGTTGAAATAAGGCGGTGAAGTGAATATGAGGTCGATCTCTCCGTGGTATTTTCTGAAGTCTGGGTTATCCCCAATTTCTTCTGAACATTCATGGAAAATCTGGTAAGTATTGGTATGGGAAAAGAAAGGATTTCCCCTATAAGTCCTGGAATTGTAGAAATCAGCAAGATCAGCATACTTACTGTCAGCAAAGTCATTATAGAAATTATCAGGATTAGGGTCAGTACCAATATAATGGATCCTGCGATCATCCCTAACAGACATAGCACCGAGTATCCTACCACCCCAACCAGAAGAAGGATCGTATATATTAATGATATCTTGATCTTTGATATGATCTGTAAATCTTTCATACAGGTATTTAGCAGTCATGGGAGGGAAATTCACCGCTGGTTGGACGTAGCCTATCCTAAAGGGTATGAATCCTTTAGGAAATATTCTCCTCCCCTTTTCATATAGTCTTATTCTATAGAGTCGTCTGGCATCAAGGCTAGACAGATCAATATTAGAAGTATGGCGATGCTGTAAAATTCCTCTATCATTGTAATACTCTACCTCTTCTTTTGTCAAGTGTAACAAATCCGTTTCATCCAGCTGAAAATAACCAGCATTCATTCCAGTAGGGGGTTTTACCTCTTCCAGAATGAAATCGTGGTCTTTAAATATCTTTTCATTATTTATAAAGGCTTCCATCCATTCTTTGGCACTGGATACAGACACCAAACCAGACTTCTTATCATTCTTCTTAATGGATTGGGCATGAAGGTAGAAACCGTCTCTCCTAAAGTGCCTGTGTGATCTTTTGACCACGCTATCTAGGTATTGGTCATCATTGAACAAGTCATAAACGGAATGACCATCATCCTTGTCTGATCTGTTAATCCTAGTCTTGTACATATTGTCGAACCATTGGTCGGCCTCTACTCCTAGACCAGAAGTATTCAATATTGTGTCATCTACTTGGTCTTCCAGAGCATCAGTATAGATGAACTTGTTGATAGGGTACTCGCTCATCTTATTGAACTGGGCTATAATCTCTTGCTCTGATTTACCACCAGATCTAGGAGGTATACTATAATCATCCCAAATCCTTAGGACTTCCCTCCTCATCTCCTTCACCCAGTCAACAAATCCTTCGTCACTAAGACCTACTAGTTCCTCATATGTAATATTTACATGAGATTCCAGTATATGTGTATTCTTCTCGTAGAATTTATTAGGCATCTTTATGCATCCTAAAAGTCATGCTGCTGAAGTTGCCCTTCTTGGTGAAATGAAGATTGTTGTCGAACTTATCAATCAATTGGTCAGTCTTATGTGTTATCACGAATACGTTAGCCTTCTTGCCCAGACCTCCCAAGATCTTAAGGAATTCTTCAGTACCAACTGCATCCAGGCTAGAATCAAAGACCTCATCAAGCAGTAGCAAATTGCAGTTAACACTATTCTTTAATCTAGCAATCTCCCTCCATGCCAGTAGGAGAGAGAGGTCTATTCTCAACCTCTCTCCTTCGCTGAAGTTATGGTAACTGAAGTCGTCTCTGAATCTGCTCTTGATTGTCTCATCGAAATTCTCGTCAAGGGTAAATTGGCAAAAGAAATCCATGGATGATAGGTATTGATTTATCAATCTGTTCATCACTGGTAGATAGTACCCGATTATCTTAGATTTGATACCAGAGTCTCTCATCAAACCACCTACTATCTCTAAATCAGTCCTATCTTCTACTAGGCTTCTCATCTTGTCATCGAATTTCTTGTACTCATCACCAGTAGTTTTCAACATCTCCTCTTCTCTTTCCAATTCTCCTACATCAGACTCCAATGCTTTTATACTATCCTGCATTTTATCTACGTAGATGTTGCAAGCCTTGAGTGTACTCTTCTTGTCTGATATTTCAGACTCTAGGTCGGACACCAGATTATTCACTCTATTGATCCTGCTGACTTCTTCTTCTATCGAGGCTATATTATCAGATATAGAATCTATAGCCTTCTCTATCTCATCCATTTTTTCTTCTTTAGCGGAGATCTGCTTGCTTTTATGATCGCTGGTAATATCCTGATGACAAGAAGGACAACTGTCGTTCTCTTTATAAAAGTCTATTTCCTTCTTTATCTTCTTAACGTTTTTCTTCAATTGGTTGTCTATTGACTCCATCTTGTTCAATCTGCTGAAGGACTTATCAGATTCTCTGATGGAAGAAAGATGACCTGATATCTCAGATTTGATCTTAACAATTTCTTCCTCAATAGATGCTATTTGGGACTTGGTAGTGTCTATTTCTTCTTGATATCCTTCAGAAGACTCTTTAGACTTCCTCTTGATCCTATCTATTAGTTTCTGATGATTCTCAATTTTGTTCTTCAGGATCCCAGTCTTATTAGATAAGATCGATATCTGATCCTTATTAGAGGAATATCTAGCCTTTATCAGGTTGTTCATGATCGAAAATATGTTGATATCCAACAAATCTTCCACGATCACTTTCCTGTCTTTGTTGGGCAACTTCATGAAGGGTATATAGCTAGAAGAACCAAGCAATACAACCTGACAGAAGGCCTTATATGACATTTTAAGTATTTGCTCTTCTAGGACATTCTGATAGTCTTTTACAGTGGCATTCTGAGGCATCATGGATCCATCTTTAAAGATTTCAAATACCTTGGGTTTAATACCCCTCCTTACCTTGTAGTCGTGCCTGTTGATGGTGAACTCTATTTCCACTAGACATTCATTATCATTTACACTGTTGACTAGATTCTTAATGTTGATGCCCCTGAAGGACTTTCCATATAGGGCAAAAGTGATAGCATCTAGCATAGTGGATTTACCAGATCCATTATCACCAGATATCAGGGTGGTATCATACCTGTCCAGATATACCTCATTGAAATTATTACCAGTGGATAGAAAATTCTTCCACCTTATCTCTCTGAAAATCAGCATTTATGCCCCTTTGATCATATAGTGATCTCTTATCTGGGAGATCACCCCATCAATATACTCTTCAGTCTGCTTTTTAGCCATACCTGTATAGTCTTTATCCATTCTATCCGAGTAGAATTCATCAAGGTCTATGCCCTTGAAGATCTGCTTGCCCCTGTCGACACTATCTCTATTCCCAATAGAATCTATGTTACCAGAGAGAAGACCCTTAAGAAGCTCCATATCTAGAACTCCATTAGGCATAGACATATTATAGCACTCGCTAATAAACGTATATGCTGTATCTCTATCACACCCATTCTTGTTAACAGATTCCAATACAAGATCTTCTGATATAAAGAATGGTTTGCTATCGGTGTAATTGGTGTGGCATACCTCCAGATTGGGCATCAGACTGTGAAAGATCTTAGTGCATGTATCCAGCACCTCATCTAGTGATAGAAATACCTCTGGAAGGTATATCCTCTTGCCCGCAGAATCATCTAGACTCCTTTCCAACCACTGATTGGCAGCAGTATGATATGGTTCTTCTATGAGAGATATGATGTGTCTGGAAAGAGAACATACCTTTTCAGCATCAATGGGGTTGTTCTTGTAAGGCATGGCAGAGGATCCTATTTGGTTTTTGCCCTTAGGAGCAACCAATTCTCCTCTGCTGCATAATAGTCGTATGTCGCTACACATCTTATATGCTGCAGATGCTGCTAGCCCAAGAGAAGAGATGAGAGAGGCATCAAGTATTCTCGGGGAAGTCTGCCCGCATATAGTGATAAGATTACTCCTCTTACATTCTAATCTATCACATACAATGCCCTCAAGTTCAGACACCTTAGACTCGTCACCATCAAACAATTCCAAGAATGAATATAAAGTTCCAGTGGTTCCCTTAATCCCTCTCATCTTGAGATTGTCAGTCTTGTGACCCATATCCTCTATTGCTATCACGAAATCCTGCGCCCACATGCAAGCCCTCTTTCCCACGGTGGTCGGTTGGGCTAACTGTAGATGAGTCATACCTACCGTGGGAATGTTATTCCAACTTGATGCAAAGCTTCCTATACTAGATATCAACTTAGCGGTCTTACCTAGTATCCTAACCATGGATTCCCTAAGGGCGCAGTATTCATGATTGTCTACCAAAAACTGACTTGTGGCACCGATATGGATGTAGGGTTTGGAGCCTTCCACCATATCGCTGAAAGCAAACATATTAGCAACAACGTCATGCTTAGTTACCTTTTCATGTTCTGCTATAGCACTTTGATCGATGTTGTCTATGTTCTTTACTAGACCGTCTATTATCTTCTGTGGTATATCAACCCCTACATCTCTCTGGGCCTGTGCAAGGCAACACCACAACTTCCTCCAAGTGGATATCTTATAATGGTCAGACCATATGTAAGACATCTCATCAGAGGCATATCTAGTCATGAAGGGGGAAGTATAGAAGGTGGGGACACTACTACTCATTATAAATCTCCAAATTTCATTCAATAGGACGGGTGAGACTCGAACTCACGAAAACATCGTTATAAGCGATGCTGCTGATGCCATCCGCTTCCGTCCCATAAATCATATGTCTATCACTGTCTTCTTGTTAGACACGTGACCATTATCATTTATGTTCAGGTAGTTGGATTTTTGTCTATCATCATCATGACCTAGCCTGATACCGATTTTATCAATGCCCATGCT
>CETN01009241.1_pt1 | contig 10861 bp, 17 predicted proteins | sample 531301 | NCBI WGS metagenome assembly CETN01 (sample SAMEA2622656, study PRJEB7988) | marine metagenome | isolation source: saline water (ENVO:00002010), including
CTGCGTAGGCGCACACAGTTTTAGCGACACCCCACCCCCCCTGTACGCATGCGGGACTCCGCACACACGCACATACATACTGTTTCAAATTTTCACACAGTAAAAAATGAGTTTTATTTAACAGAGTATTTACATACCCCACCCCCCTAAACACAGATAAACGCTCTAGGTTCACAGGGCTAGAAAAATTTTGCATATAATTTTGGGGATTGAGGCTAGTTCGTGCGCTCGAGAATAACTAACTAGCCTCATGGGGTAGGTGGACAGGATTGTTGAGAGTGTAAGACTGTCCTCTGGAGATACCCTTGCACTACAGTATATAGAGTTGTAATATGGTTGACAATACTATATATGGGTATATCACAGAAACAGTTGAGAGAGGTTATGAGTCATCTTACAGATGACAATCTTGCTAAACTCAATGGACCGCAACGTAAAGAACTAGACAACCTAGTTGTTAGTTTAGAGAAGGCTGTTGTCAGAGAGAAGTCTCAAGATAGTTTTTTACACTTTGCTGATACTGTTTGGCAAGAGTTTATGTGTGGATCGCATCATAAAAAGATGGCGCAAGCTTTTGAGCGTGTAGCTAATGGTGAGTGTAAACGCTTGATGATAAATATGCCTCCTAGATTTGGTAAGTCGCAGTTAACATCGTGGTTACTACCAGCATGGATAGTTGGTAGACAACCGCATAAAAAGATTATCATGGCTTCACATACTGCTGAACTGTCTCTCCGGTTTGGTAGAATGGTGCGTAACTTAATTGATAGCGAGGACTATCAAGAAATATTTCCGGATGTAAGTTTGAATCTCGACTCTAAGGCAGCTGGACGATTCGACATATCGGGTGGCGGTGAATATTTTTCAATCGGAGTTGGCGGTGCGGTAACAGGTCGTGGTGCTGATTTGTTAATTATTGACGACCCACATTCAGAACAACAAGGACAGTCTGCTGATCCAAAAATTTTCGAAAGCACATACGATTGGTATTTATCCGGTCCGAGGCAGCGTTTGCAGCCGGGCGGTGCGATTATAATTGTTATGACTAGATGGGGTAAGAAAGACTTATGTGGTTCTATATTGAAAGACTCTGCTACTAGAGACAACAGTGATGAGTGGGAAGTTATAGAACTACCAGCTATATTACCATCAGGCAGAAGTTTATGGGAAGAATACTGGAAGGTAGATGAACTTGAAAAGATTAAGGCAACTCTACCTATATCGCATTGGGAAGCACAGTATCAACAGAATCCTGTATCTGAAGAAAGTGCTATCGTAAAACGTGAGTGGTGGCAGGAGTGGGAATATAGAGAGCCACCTGCATGTGAATTTATAATTCAATCATGGGATACTGCTTTCTTAAAAACACAACGCTCTGACTTTTCTGCATGCACTACATGGGGTGTATTCTATAAAGAAGGTGAGAATGGTTATCCTACTCCACAAGTTATATTGCTAGATGCATTTCAAGAAAGGATGGAGTTTCCTGAACTAAAACGTAGAGCATTTGAAGAACATCAACGATGGATGCCCGATGCTTTTATTGTTGAGGCAAAAGCTGCTGGTTCACCTTTGATATTTGAATTGAGACAAATGGGTATACCTGTACAAGAGTTTACACCTTCTAGGGGTAACGATAAGATAGCACGTGTAAACGCTGTAGCAGATTTATTTGCATCAGGTTCAGTATGGTATCCCAAGAAAAGATGGGCAGAAGAAGTTGTAGAACAGTTTGCATCTTTTCCTGTAGGAGATCACGATGACTTGGTTGACTCTGCCACACAAGCTTTATTGAGGTTTAGGCAAGGTGGATTTTTACGTCTTGAGCATGACGATGATGACTTTGAAGATGTATCTGACAGGGTTGCTAAATACTATTAATGTAATTAAACTGAACTAAATGGCAGAAGAAAATGTTGATATAACTATTGTCGATCCTGAAGTAGTCGCAATAGAAACAGACGATGGGGGGATGCTAATTGACTTTGATCCTACATCTTTACAAGAAGAAGTTCCCTTTGATGCAAACCTTGCAGACTTTCTATCAGAAAAAGATTTATCTTTTTTAGGTCACGAACTTGTATCTGCTTATGAATCAGATAGAGACTCAAGGTCTGATTGGGAAAAGACTTACACAGAAGGATTAGATAATCTAGGATTAAAGATAGAAGAACGTAATGAGCCTTGGGCGGGTGCATGTGGTGTTTATCATCCATTGTTATCAGAGGCAGTTGTACGTTTTCAGTCGCAAGCTATAACAGAAATATTTCCAGCAGCAGGTCCAGTACGAACTAACATAGTTGGCAAGATAACTGACGAAAAAGAACAACAAGGTAAACGTGTTCAAGACTATATGAACTATCTTCTTACAGAAGAAATGAAAGAGTATAGGAATGAAACAGAGAATATGTTGTTTAGTTTGCCTTTAGCTGGCTCAGCATTTAAAAAGATTTACTATGATGTGAACATGCAAAGACCATGTTCTATGTTTGTACCAGCAGAGGACTTTGTTGTTAGCTATGGAGCATCAGATTTAAGAACCGCTGCACGTGCTACGCACGTTATGAGGATGACACTTAATGATATTCTGAAGCTACAGTATGCAGGTTTTTATAGAGAGGTGTCTTTACCTCAGTCTAGTATAGGTGCAGATAGAATTAGACAGAAGTATGCAGAGTTATCAGGAGACAATCCTAACTTTGAATACGATGTTAACAGTTATAGTAAGGATGGATTGCACACTCTTTTGGAAATGCATGTGGATTTAGACCTTATAGGCTTTGAAGATGAGCGTGAAGGTAGGAAAACTGGCATAGCATTACCTTATGTAGTAACTATAGATCAAGGTTCGGGTGAAGTTTTATCAATTAGACGTAATTATTTAGAGTCTGACCCCATGAAAATGCGCAGACAACACTTTGTACATTACAAATACATGCCGGGATTAGGGTTTTATGGCTTTGGATTGATACACATGGTAGGTGGATTGGCAAAATCTGCTACTTCTTTGCTTAGACAGCTAGTGGATTCAGGTACATTAGCTAATTTGCCGGGTGGTTTAAAGACTAGAGGTCTAAGAATCAAGGGTGATGACACTCCAATCTATCCCGGAGAGTTCCGTGATGTAGATATTCCGGGCGGAAGCATAAGAGACAACATAACTTTTCTTCCATATAAAGAACCATCAGGCACTTTGTACCAATTATTAGGGAATATCGTTGAAGAAGGGCGTAGATTTGCTTCTATAACTGATTTAAAAGTGTCTGATATGAACAATCAAGCACCAGTTGGTACAACTTTAGCGTTATTAGAGCGTAATATGAAGGTTATGGGTGCGATTCAAGCTAGATTACACGCATCTATGCGCCAAGAACTAGGTATTTTGTCGGATATCATCAAAGATTTTATGCCAGCAGACTATGAATACGAAGTTGATGGCGAATCTGCCATAAAAGCTGTAGATTTTGACGATAGAGTAGACATAATTCCTGTATCAGACCCTAATGCAGCGACTATGGCACAAAGAATCATGCAATATCAAGCTGCTTTGCAACTTGCACAGTCTGCACCACAGTTATATGACTTACCAAAGCTACACAGACAGATGTTAGAGGTACTAGGCATACGTGATTCTCAAGATATCGTACCACTTGAGGATGATATAAAGCCTACAGACCCTGTATCAGAGAATATGGACATACTAAATGGCAAACCTGTAAAAGCTTTCGAGTATCAGGACCATGCAGCACATATAACAGTGCATTTATCTATGTTACAAGACCCCAAGATACAAGAACTTGCATCGCAAGCACCTAATGCGCAGGCATTACAGGCTGCACTAAGTAATCACATAGTAGAACATTTAGGATTTGAGTATAGAAGGCAGATAGAAGAAGAGATAGGCACAGCACTACCACCTCTAGGAGAGCCTTTACCACCAGAAATAGAATTTAGATTGTCTACATTAGTAGCAACAGCTGCTCAACAGTTGTTAGGTAAAAACTTACAAGCTGCACAAATGGAGCAAGTACAAGAACAGATGCAAGACCCTGTACTACAGATGCAACAACAAGAACTTGCTATCAAAGCACAACAAGCACAAGACAAAGCTACTACTGATGAGGCACGTATAGCTGCTGACTTAGAGAAAGCTAGAATGAAAGATGAACTTGAACGTATTAAGATTGAGGCAGACCTTGAAATGGCAGGTGCTAAAGTAGGTGCTGATATAGCTAGAGTATCTGCACAAGAGAGGACCAAAGGTGCAGAGATAGGTAGAAAGATAGCAGAGACTCTAACTAAGAACGATGGAAGTTGATATAAAGTTTACAGAGGACTTGACACAAAGTTTAAACGATGAGATAAATAGGATTACTGAAGTCATTGTGGATGGTGAAGTAAAAGATTTAACTGAACTTTATCACCTCAAAGGCAAGATCGAAGGGTTACGTATTGCCCTTCGTGAGATAACTGATAAATATAATACAGTTATAGAAAGTTAATACGCACCCTTCATGGTGAAGGGAAAGGAGAACGTCAAACTCCTATATATATTTGACGCAACATAAGGTAACTTATGACAGTTGAAGCAGTAAAAGAGGAAGCTGTAGATAAAGCGGAAACCGCAGAGCCTACACAACTTCCCGAACCTCAAGGGTATAAAATATTGATAGCACTACCAGAACATGAAGAAGTATCTGATGGTGGTATTATTATTGCAGACCAATATAGAAAGAGAGAGGAGACAGCATCCATAGTGGGTTTTGTTTTGAAGATGGGTCCAGATTGTTATAAAGATGAAAACAGATTTCCTACAGGTCCATACTGTAAGGAAGGTGATTTTATAATTATGAGATCATATAGTGGCACACGCATGAGTATTCATGGCAAAGAATTTAGACTCATAAATGATGATACTGTAGAAGCTGTTGTAGATGATCCTAGAGGAATAGAGAAACCATGATTGAAGAAGCACAAGCTTTAGAAGAAGATTTGGAACTACCTCCTACTACAGAGGTGCAAGTTCCGATACCTGATGTAGAGATAGAGGTAGTAGATGATCGTCCAGTAGAAGATCAAAGACCTCCAAAACAAGAAGTAGCTGATGATGATATTGATGAAGAGATAGAAGGCATTGGCGAAAGAACTAAAAAACGTATAGACAAACTTAAGTTTGATTATCACGAAGAACGCAGAAAGGCAGAGGCAGCGCAAAGAGTTAGGGATGAAGCTGCTCAAGTAGCAAAACAGTTGCATGATGAGAATCAAAGACTAAAAGCTACTGTATCAAAAAGTGAAGAAGCGTTACTTAATAGTTTAAAAACTAAAACATCTACAGAGATAGAAGCTGCTAAAGAAACATACAAACAAGCTTATGAAGCTGGCGATACTAATAGATTGCTAGAAGCACAAGAAAAATTATCAGCAGCTTATGCTGATAAAAGTTATGTAGATAATTATCAGCCACAAGCTTTACAACCCCAACAACCGCAGCAACAACAATACGCACAACCTCAGTACGCACAATCAATGCAACAACAACAGCCGTCTATCGACCCAGCTGCTGCTGAATACATAAGGCAAAATCCTTGGTTTGAACGTGCAGGCGATGAGGATATGACTGCGTTAGCTTATGGTATGCATGCAAAATTAGTAAGAGAGGGAGTTGATCCTGTAAGAGACTCAGATACTTACTATGCAAGAGTTGATGAAGCTATTAAACAAAGATTTCCAGAACGCTTTGAGGACAATACTGCATCCTCACAGCGACCCTCGACTGTGGTAGCACCTGCTAATAGAGCAAGTTCTAAACAGCGCACAGTGCAGTTAACAAAGACTCAAGTTACTCTCGCCAAGAAACTTGGACTTACACCAGAACAATACGCAGCGCAATATGCGAAGGAGCAAAGATAATGGAAAAGTCAGAACAAAATGATGTTCAAGAGCGCAACCCACGTGAATTAGAATCAAGAGAAACTAATGAACGAGAAAAAGCTTGGACTCCCCCAAACTTGTTGCCCGATCCTAAACCGGAAGCGGGATATGTTTTTCGTTGGATACGTACAGCTTCAGCTGGACAATCTGATAATATGAATGTATCTACCAAATTCAGAGAAGGTTGGACACCAGTTAAAGCAGCGGATCATCCTGAATTGCAAATGGTCAAAGATACTGACTCGCAATTCAAAGATGGTATAGAAGTAGGTGGATTACTTTTATGTAAAGCACCCGAAGAAGTTATCAAAAAGAGAAGCAAATATTATACTGATATGGCTGATCAACAGATGTCTGCTTTGGATGCTAACTACATGAGAGATGAAAATCCTGCTATGCCTATGTTTAAAGAAAGGAAGTCTCAAGTAACTTTTGGTAAAGGTGGTAAGTAATTACTATCTTTTTTGTTAAACTTTTGTATGAAAGGTATATAAAATGAGTAGTTCAGCAACACCTTACGGAGCAAGACCTGTTGGCACTTTGTCTGCAAGCGGTTCTTTCACCGGAAAGGTAAGACATTACAGCATAGCCTCTGGCTATGGCACTGCAATTTTCTATGGCGATTTCGTTAAGTTAGTTGCTGCTGGTACAGTCGAGAAAGACACTGGCACAACTACATTAACACCCGTAGGAATTTTTCTAGGTGTATCTTATACCGATCCAAATACAAGCCAGAAAACTTTTTCACAATTCTATCCAGCAAGTACAGCAGCTGATGATATTTCAGCTTATGTATTGGATGACCCAAATGTTCTTTTCGAGATGCAAGCAGACGGCTCAGCCGCTGTAACCAACATCGGAAACAATGTTGCGGTAGTTCAAACAGCTGGTTCAACTAGCATTGGGTTAAGTAAAAATGCCATTGATATATCTACAGCAGCCTCTACGACTGCTACTCTTCCTGTAAGAATAGTAGATATCTCGCCTAAATCTGACAACGCAGCCGGTGATTCTTTCACTGACTTAGTTGCTAAGTTTAATGCGGGTCATATCATGGACAATACAACTGGCATATAAAGGAGAATAAGAAATGGCAATTTCAAGAGCGCAGTTACTTAAAGAACTCCTTCCGGGTCTAAATGCCCTGTTTGGATTAGAGTATGCTAAATACGAGAATGAGCATGAGCAGATATATGAAACAGAAACTTCTGATAGATCGTTTGAAGAAGAAGTAAAGTTGAGTGGATTTGGTCAAGCTTCTGTTAAAGATGAAGGTTCAGCTATCAACTATGATACTGCACAAGAGTCTTTTAGCACTCGTTATAACCATGAAACAATAGCGATGGGTTTTGCAATTACAGAAGAAGCGATGGAGGATAATTTATACGATTCGCTTTCTGCACGTTATACTAAAGCACTAGCTAGAAGCATGGCTTACACCAAGCAAGTAAAAGCTGCGAATCCTCTTAACCAAGGATTCTCAGGTGGTTCGTTCAATTCAGGCGATGGTGTAGATTTGTTTTCTACTGCACACCCTTTGGTGTCAGGTGGAACAAACTCCAACACATTTGCAACACAAGCAGACCTTAACGAAACTTCGTTAGAGAATGCTGTGATTCAAATAGCAGGATGGACAGATGAGCGTGGACTGTTAATAGCAGCAAAACCACGTAAGTTAATTGTACCACCAGCAGGTATGTTTACTGCTTCACGTATCTTAGATTCAGATATGAGACCTAACACAGCCGATAATGATATCAATGCCATTAGAGCAAATGGTAGCATTCCAGAAGGCTTTGTTGTGAATCATTTCTTAACCGATACTAATGCTTTCTTCTTGATGACTGACGTACCAAATGGCATGAAGCACTTTGCACGTAGTCCATTAGAAACAAGCATGGATGGTGACTTTGATACTGGCAACGTAAGATACAAAGCAAGAGAAAGGTATTCCTTTGGAGTATCTGATCCACTAGGTATTTTTGGTTCTTCGGGATCAAGCTAGTAACTTGAGGGGAGTTGAAATGATATATACTCCCCTTTTCTTTCTAGGGATTAAATTAATCTATCGACTGCCCTAGCAGACTCGCCAAGACGATAGAATTTATTAAGGAGACTTAGTATGGCAAAATCAACATTCTCAGGACCGGTTAGATCACTAGCTGGTTTTATTTCAGCAGGTAATGCTACAGTAACTAGCCTTACTGCTGATACAACTCTCACAGTCGCATCGCACGCAGGTAAGATTCTTACTTGTAATGATGCTGATGGTAAGTTCACTTTACCTAGTATTGTAGCTACAGCACCCGGCACAGATGATGATCCTAATCAACTGAATAACCTAGGTGCTTCATTTACTTTTGTAATAGAAACAGCAGCTACAGACTTAGATATTAAAACTGATGGAACTGATAAGTTCGTTGGTGGACTATATATGGGTAAAAGCGATGCAGCAGGTAAAACATTTTTCTCAGGTGCTAGTAATGATGTTATAACTTTAAATGGTACTACTAAAGGCGGAATAGCTGGAACAATCATTAGAGTTACAGCAATAGCTTCAGCCAAGTACGCAGTAGAAGGTATAGTCCTTGCTTCCGGTACTGTAGTAACTCCATTTGCTGACGCTTAAGGAGGTCTATAATGGCTGATGCAGTAACAACACAAACTATCTTAGATGATGCTGGTAAGAATTTAGTTGTAAAACTTACTAACATTAGTGATGGCACTGGAGAAAGTGATGTCACTAAAGTAGATGTGTCTGCTTTAACTTCTGGTAGAAATGGTCAAGCTTGTTCTGGTATCACAATAAATAGAATATGGTTTAGTAATGTAGGTATGGGTTTCAGATTATTTTGGAATGCTACATCAAATCAATTTATTTTAGAGGCTGGGGCAGATCAAACAGATACTTGGGATTTTACTTGGAGCAGTAAAAGCTTACCGGGAATATTTAATAATGCCGGTAGTGGCAAAAATGGTGATTTATTATTATCGACTGTTGGACACTCTAGTGGAGACAGTTACACAATCATTATTTATGCAAGTAAATCTTACGTAAAAGCTAATACAGCGTAATGTCTAAATCAGTAGAAACTGATAAATTACCTTTAGAAGCACGTTTAAGTGGTTTAGAAAGAGAGTACGCTCTACGTTATGAGTACATAGAGCGTAGACTCGATGAAGGTAGTAAGAAGTTTTTAAGAATAGAAAACATGCTGTGGGGTCTGTATGGTCTAGTTTCTGTAGCAGTAGCATATATTAAATTTATATGATTGAAGAATCTGTAAAGAAAAAAATAAATCTTGAAGTAGAGATAGATGCTAATGCAAATAGTGCTGGTGATAATCCTTTTCAGAAATGGATACACCTAGCTAGAACTATTGACGCATGGAGAATATTTCCTAGAGCATTTGTTACTGTTTATATCATATTGCTTTACAAAGTTGTTACTTGGTTTATGGATATACCTGAACCAAACTTAGAACAAGCTGGTTTAGTATCTATAGTTGTGGGTGCAATGGCAGCAGTGTTTGGAATATACGCAGGCACTTCAGGACAGAGCAAAAAATTTAAAGGTGAGGATTGATGGCTAAAGACCCTAAGTTGAAAAAAGCAGGGGTTAGCGGATATAACAAACCTAAAAGAACTCCTAATCATCCTAAGAAGTCGCATGTTGTTGTGGCTAAGAAAGGTGATAAGACTAAACTAATACGTTTTGGACAGCAAGGTGTCAAAGGTGCTGGGAAAAATCCTAAGTCTAAAAAAGACAAAGCACGTAAGAAGTCCTACTATGCAAGACATAATGCACAAGATGCAAGTCCAGATAAGTTTAGTGCTAGGTATTGGAGTCATAAAGTTAAATGGTAATTAGTAGAACTCAAACAAAAAAACAAATGACAGGTAAAAAAAAGAAATCTAGGGTAAATGAAGCCGGTAACTATACCAAGCCGGGTATGCGTGAGAAGATGTTTAAACGTATTAAGGCAGGTGGTAAAGGTGGAAAACCCGGACAATGGAGTGCTAGAAAAGCACAAATGTTAGCAAAACAATACAAAGCCAAAGGCGGAGGATATAAGTAATGATGAAAAAAGCTAAAGGTAAAGCCATGAAAATAAAAGGAGTTGATGTTAGTTCTTTAAACAAAACTCAACAGAAAGCTATGAAAAGTCATTCAGTACACCATACTGGTAAACACATAAAAGCTATGGTGCATGATATGAAGAAAGGTGCTACCTTCGGAGAGTCTCATAAAAAAGCACAAAAGAAAGTTGGCAAGTAGAGACCCAAAAGAAGGAACAGGAAAAAAACCTAAAGGAAGCGGAAGGCGTTTATATACAGATGAAAATCCTAAAGATACAGTACCCATTAAATTTGCAACACCTACAGATGCAAGGAAAACAGTCGCAAAGGTCAAACGTATTAAAAAACCTTTTGCCAGAAAAATACAAATACTTACAGTTGGAGAGCAAAGATCAAAAGTTATGGGTAAATCTGAGGTCTCTAATATATTTAAAAAGGGTAAAGACTCAATAAGAAAGTCTCATGGCAATAGCAAAAAGTCAAAAAAGTCTTAAAGATTGGACGAAACAAAAATGGCGTACTAAGTCAGGCAAGAAGTCGTCTGAAACAGGAGAAAGATATCTTCCTGAAAAAGCTATAAAAGCTATGTCTAGTGCGCAATATGCAGCAACAACTAAAAAGAAAAGAGCAGATACTAAGAAAGGTAAACAGTTTTCTAAACAACCTAAGTCTGCTGCAAAGATATCAAAAAGGTATAGGTGATGTATGAATATTCTTGTGAAGTTAAAAGGGTGGTGGACGGAGATACTGTGGATGTCATATTGGACCTTGGGTTTGATGTTTCTTATAGCACTAGGGTGCGTTTATATGGTATTGATACTCCCGAGTCACGTACTCGTAACAAAGA
>CETN01160322.1_pt1 | contig 10828 bp, 16 predicted proteins | sample 531301 | NCBI WGS metagenome assembly CETN01 (sample SAMEA2622656, study PRJEB7988) | marine metagenome | isolation source: saline water (ENVO:00002010), including
TGTGTCGCCATTTGTTACTTTCATACCTTTCCATTTAGATAGGTTACTATTATCATTGAAGCATATAGCAACATTACCTTTATGTTTGATTATGTTTCTGATTGTATCAATGTCTGTGTCTTCTGATCTTGAATAAGTTAGGTGATAGTTCTTTGGTAGTTTTTTGTTTAAGAACTTATCAATTCTTTTGATGTTTTTAGTGTAGTCGTAGAACTGTACATCAGGATTGCTTTGTATTATCTCATACTTTTCCCATGATATATCACTGGTTAAGTTGAGTCTGAAGCATGGTTTCATATTAGCTCTGTCTGCTGCACGTTTACCTGCATAGATATCTTTGTTCAAGAAGTGTAAGAAGTTAGCTTTTCCTTCATAAAACATTTTAGTTTTACGTATCCTTGCTTCTTGTACTGAATTCATATGCCCTCTACCTGCTGTGTTGAGACATGCTTCAGCACATCCTTTGCTTGCATAAGGGCATACGTTTCTACCAGACAGGGTATAGGGTGCAAGGTGGAGACCAAAGGTCATCCACCCATACTCTTTACTTTTGTTTATCTTTTGATTGTCTACAGTAAGAAGTCTCATTAGTTTTGGATTAAGTATTCTAGATGGAATCCATCGTTGTTATCTTCATTGTCTTCAATTGGATTTACAGAGTTGTGTACTCCAAATGAATATCCTTCGCTAATCTTGATATACCAGTCGTCTTGATAGTCTTCTTGCACTTCTTTTAGTGATTTGAAGTGTGTGTAGTCTATAAGTGAGTCATGTAGATCTAGTGGTCTACCTTCATATCTTTCCCATTCTTTTTCGAATAGTTTGACGAGTGCATATTTCGGCCATCCTTTTGCAATGTGCCAGTCTTTTGCTAATTCGTATGCTTCTTGTATTGAAACTTTGATTGTCATGATAAATGTGGGGGGACTTTCACCCCCCTTTGGTTTTTATTTTACGACTATGAATGCGATTATTACTATAATGAACCATGTAACGGCCCATGCCATTAGTGCTTGATCCATTAACCCAATCCGTTTATTGTATTAATAAGTTGTTTTGGGTTTGAATATGTTGCTGGCAGTACATCAACTTTAGTATCAAGAAGTTGTTTACCTCTTTCTGCTTCTGCATGTAATGTATTGTCATCTACTACTTTACTTAGCCATGATGCGAAACCTGCTTTGGCATCTGCACCAGCTCCGAATTCACTTGATGTGTACTTTTTCCATGACTTGTTTGCTGTACCATTGTCATGACCTGAACCATCACCGCTTGTGTAATACTCAGTGACTGCATTGAATAAGTCATAGAGTGTTTCACCTTTGTTACCTACACCATGTTTATGTAGGTATGTAACATCAATAATTTGATTGAATGCTCTGGTAGACATGATTGTGTTAGGATCTACTTTGATACCTTTGTATGCAGATATAAGTGCTTCTGCTTTTTTTGTATCACATTCTACTTCAGCGAATTTTTGCATCATATATACAAACTGATCTCTGCCTTTGTATATGTTAGCGATGGTACGTCCTGCTTCATCAAGTCTTAGATCTGCATTAGATGTTTTCTTGATCTTGATTGACAAGTCACCTTGATCTGATAGTGCATACTTGAATGTATTTGCACATACAACTCTTGTGTTTGAATCAAACATCGTCATAGCATATGAACCATCATGTGATTGAAGTAAGTTGAGATAAAATAGAAAGTTATCTCCATTTATCAATCGTTCAGCATCATCTGCAATTTCAAGTGATGAGAAGAATAACTTACCATTCTTTAGTGTACCAAGGGTTTCGATACTGTAATCAATACCTTCATCATCTAGTGAATTGCATACAGCTTGCACTAGTTTTTGGTTAGGTATTGATTTATATCTAGCTGATGGTACACCAAGTCCATATCGTATACCTTCAAATTGTCTGGTTAGTATCTTGTTTTCAGGACATTCTGACCATGTGTTGATTAGTTCTACGATTGATGCGTGTGGAAGACCATCTTGTCTTGATGATATATCTAACAGTTCGTCTCTTAGTTCAGGGTTTACATCCGCATATGCAGTGCCTTCTTCAATGTCGAAGTATACATTTCGGTGATCACTATCAATGATTTCTTTTGATAGTTCTGGCTTTATGACTTGAAGGTCATGCCATTCTTTTTTAGTGGATATTACGGTATCGGTATGTTCGATTTCGTGCATGTTATTTATATTTTGTATTTAGTATGTTGTTGATTATGATGAAGTTGTATCATCATAAAATTCTGTAAGTTGTTCGTCTAGACTGTCTCTCCAGTTCTCTATTGATTCGAGTAATGTTTCGTCCATTGGTATGATACCATTTGGATTTGATAATGTTGCTACATCATCACATTGTATACCTCCATGTGATAATGCCCAATCAAGTGATGATCCTGCTGGGCATTCATATTTAGATGTAAGAAGTTCTATGCCACATGATGTGACACCTTTGTCATCTGTTTCATACCATTCGACACTGTATTCATTTTCGTCCATGTCCATTACCCATCTGCTTTCTCTACGTATAGGTTTCATGATTTTATTATTTTTGATTCTATTTGTTTATAGTTATTATTTTTGTGTTCGACTACTGATAGTCGAACTACGTCTTGAGTTGTTAGCAATTCTTTCTTTGCTTTTTGTATTTGTTCTTTTGTTGGAATGTCTTCTGGGTAATCTAGATTTACAATTATTGTATATGCTGCACCGTGCATACTGAAAAGGTTCCAGTAGTATGGTACACCGTTGGTTGTGAATTCTATGTGTTCGTCAAGCATCTTAGTATTCCCTTGCTAGTTCTTGTAATAGATCAGCAACTCTGCTTGATGTTTTCTTTATCTTATCTGTGCAGAGTCTTGATTCTTCATACATCAGATCTTTCAATTCGATTATGTTTGAATCAAGTTTTTCTAGTTCTTCTTGTATGGATTCTTCATTTGTGTTTTCCATACGATCATGAATTAGATCAGCAATGTCAGACGCATCAAAGCTTTCTGCGATTTCACCCGCTGAGAATTGATCAGCTACTGAGTATGATAGATCTTGGAGGTCTACGTATTTAGCTAGTTCTCTAAGATCAACTTCATATGCCAGTGATCCATAGTTTATACCATCAGCAATTACTTCAAGTGTTGAGCTGTTATCTAGCAGATTGTCTCCGACTATTTGTACTGTGGTTTCGCAGAAGTCTTTGTCTTCTGATATCTCTGATGCAATTTTATTTGCAGTGATGTTGGCTCGCTCGATGATTGCATCAAGCAGCTTGTTTTTTATTGCCCTCAATGGAGCTAGTAGTTTACTTTTCATAGTTATTTTTGATGTGATATTTATTATGATTTTTTAACTTTTTTTCCTATATGGATACGAAGTCCTGTTTCGGTATCATATGCCATTGGAGCACCATGCTTTGAATCTTCAGGCAGTAAAAATTCTGTGAAGATTTCACGTACTTCGTTAATTGCATCTGTGTATGTTTGATACTTATCATTGGATTCTTTTTCTCCAGTTCCATCTTTTGTCATTGGGTAATGGAATTCCATACCTTCAAGCATGTTTAATATTTCTTCGTTTGTCCAATGGCTGCGTTTATATTTTGGATTTGTCATATTTTGTTTTGGGATGTTCAGTTTGTTCTTGCAATACACACTGAAGAATTCGTATTTTACCTCTACTGGTTTTGCTGTTGTTGTTTCTGAATTTGTGATGTTGTAAATTAACATTTTATTTTTTGATTGATGGTTTCCATTCTTCATGAATACCTTTCCATGAAAGTTTTATTTGTAGGGTTTCATATACATGAATGAATTTATTTAGTGTATGATAGTCGCTTGCGTATTTTACTTTTAGACTCATAGGCAATTCTTTAATATGGTTAATTAGATTGCTTGCATTTAACCATAGTGATGGAGCACTTCCTTGTGCTCTATGGAACATTATAATATTGCGAGTCAATTTCCGTAATGATAAATAGATTAATGATATATCACAATTTGAAGGTCTTGTTTCATCATACTGACGGAATAGAAATAATTCTGCTTGTTTGATTGTAACCCATAGTCTACTATTAAAGTCATGGGGATTAGCCCATATAGTAAATGGAGTGTTGATATGTCCAAGCTGGTTGTGCTTGAATCGTAAGAAGCGTATGCATTCTGGTATGTTTTCTTTTTTCATAGTTATTTTTGTTATGAGATTAGTCTTGCTCCAATATATGGTTGATGTGATTAGCGATATAGACTCCGAAGTCATGTAGGTTTCTTAGATGTTTGAGTCTTTGGTCATATGCTTTTGAGAAAGCATTGTCATCCATGAGTGCATCTTTGATAGGATCTTCATCTTGTGGATAGTAGTCTCTACCATGAAACGTAGCTTCTGATATTGTTTTAGTTAGTTTTTCTATTGCTATTGCTATTTGATAGTAGTCATCTAGCAATTTATTTTTTGGTGTACCATTTAGATGGATGGTTGGTAATATATTTTTATCGCTCATATTATTTTGTAAGTGCTTCAATGATTTTGTTTTGCATCCTGATTTTAGTTTTTGCTTTCTTTAGTTTCTCTTCAAGAGATCCTATTTTAAATTGCAGTTCAGCTTCTTTAGTCCAATCGGACTCAAGTTTTTTTTCTATATATTTTTTAGTCGTAGGTAACATATATTTTATCGTTTGTTATATTCGTATAGTTCGTTAATTGAATAGTTAGTTGGATCATCATTGTAATAATAATCATCATATCTACTGTGGATTTCTAAGTCGTCAGAACCGCAGATGCATATCTCATCCGTCGTAATTCTTCCACAATCATTACAAATAAATTTTGGATCATCTGACATCTTTATTTTCTGGGCTTCGGGATCTACTTTTTTGGTTCATAGGGACCGAAGGTCGAACCAAAAAATATAGCCCGATGAACAGAAAATTGATGTCAGCTATGATCCAATTTATACTGAATCTCTCTGAAACTGGACAAACAGTCGGTACAGTACAAACTACCGAACACCTTACGGCTCTGAAGGCAGACATAGAGTTTAAATAAAATTGGTAAAGGGGTAGATACATATTTGAATTTTTCATATTAGACATAAAAAAAAACCCTAGTGAGATATACTCACTAGGGTTGTGATGTGATGATGTATTAACTCATCATCTTCTTCAGAACTTTCTTCATATCTGTTTTGTTCAATTTGTTAACTACCTTCTTAACTGTGTTAATGAACTTGTAGTTCTTAGCTTTACCTAACCAGAAGTCTTTAAACTTCTTAACTCTTTTCTGATAACTCTCCTCAGTTTCATCTTCTCCTCTTTTCAGCCAGAGTGCGATACCGTGTGTATTTCCATACTGTGGGTTCTTTAGCTTTACAGTCTTTAAATCAATGTAAAACTTTCCATTTTTACCTTCTTTCATTTCTGAGGAGATTTTGAGGCAACTCATAAACATCTGTTGAGCTGCTAATCTCTCTTCATCTGAATCGAAGTGGGACTCATCGAGCGTTAATAAAGCCGATAAATCTACATTCAGGATTGTTGATACATTGGACTCATCGAATGTATTTTCTTCAGTTGGTTTAGTATTTTGGTTGTTTTCTGACATGGTCGTTTTTTCTAATAAGAATGAACTGCATCTACTCGTTTGAGCACTCTGTATTTGGTGTGAATCCATGGTTCCTGTAGGAGTCAGAGATTCATTGTGCTTTTTTTCATTCATGAAGCCCATGGCGGAATGAAAAAAACTCAATGAAGCTGAACTTCGGAAGGGTTCTGGATTTGCTCCCTCCAAATACATGGTTAAAGGTACAGGGATCAGGGCAAGACTATGGCAGGAGACATCCAAAATACGGTCTTACAACTGAAGGCTGATGAGATGAGTCTTGGATCATGAATCAGGAATGTATGGTCGCTTATATATTGATAAGGAATAATAATGCAAGTAGCATACGCCACCCCCCTATATAGATATTTTTTACCGAGCGAACTGTACAGATAGGGGGCTGTAAGAAAAAATTTGACTTATTTTTGCCCGCTCATATTAGTAACTATGGCAGACCTTAAAAAGCAGGAATACTACAAAAACAACAAGAAGAAAAGACTAGAATACCAGCGTAAATACTACGAAATGAACAAAACTAGTATCGCTGAAAAACGAGAAAGAGAACGGGCTGAAGACCCGAAGTGGAGAGAAAAACAAAGAGCTTACAATCGGGCGTACTACCTACAGAACAAAGAGCGCATAATGGAGCAAAGAAGGCTCAAGAAACAGGGTACAGAAAACCGCTCACAAGAATAAGCGCATATTTACCAAAGAAGCGGGAACAAAGAATTGACCATATGGATTTTGAGCGTCTTTATTATTTCCCAAAACTTTTTCTAATAAATATGAAAATGTTTAATGCAGTTTATTCCATTGTATGTACAATGTAAATAGAATAAACTGCATTAAAAGAAAATAGTATTATCTATATTAATATATATAATATGTATTGATTCAATTTCTTTTCTGTGTTACTGCTTGTTTATGGAAAACCTATTAGAAAAAACGGAAAGAAGACCTATCCCCAAAACAAAATACGAAATAGACCAACATGGGTTTATTTACAAAAATGATAAAAGGCTTCGTAACTTTTATAAGAGTGGTCGTTGGTATGTTTCAATATATAACAAAGAAGGTAGGAGGTTATCAGTAGACACCGAAAGACTAGCTGAATTGATTTTCAGCGACGAGAACCCTCCAGAATTGACGAGAGCCATGATTGAGGATCGTATGAAGGCCCGACAGGTTCCAGAGTATCCTCGCTATTCTGTGACCAAATATGGGGCTATCTACTGTATGGTCCCTCCCAAGAGAGGTCCAAACTCAGGGAAGCTGTATCTCCTCAGAGAAAAAACAAATGTATCAGGCAAACAATACGTAACCCTGTACGACTACGAAGGCTGTCGTCGCTATGTACAAGTTCAACATATCGTGGACTCTGTATGGTGATCCCTGATTCATGATTCCTGACTCAATGTACACGGATCAGATTAACCCTTGTAGAAAGCTAAATTGCGCTTAAATTTATTGACTAATGGCGATTGATTTATATGCAATGAACGAGCTTGATGGTTTAGCTACCTTTGATGAAGAGGGCAAGCCATTAAAAAGCAGAATAAAAGACGTAGAGAGTGCTTTGAAGTTATTCAATGGGCTTTTGAAAGCTGATGAAGCTTCCTCTAACAATAGGGCTAGGATTGATGCGATGTTTGATGGTGCTAATCCTTATAATCAGGCTCAATTAACTTCGAGTGGTCAGGGTCTTAAAACTAATTTGAATTTTGGAGAGGCTCAACGCCTTTTGGATATATCGCTATCTGCCTACGTAGACCTTTATTCTTCACTTGAAAAACTAGTGGAGGTAAAGGGTACGCAGGGAGAGCCTAGTGAGGTAACTAAGCAGGAAGATATTATTGCGGAGGAGATAACCCATTTATTACGTAACTGGAATGAGTTTCATTCAAATTACCTTCGTCTTTGTACGACTTTCATAAAACATGGTACAGGGATCACTTACTTTGACACTCCAGATGACTGGAAGTTTCGGGTGGGCAGTTTTGCTGATTTTTTGATTCCGAGGCAGACCCCTGCATCTGAATCTGCTATTGATGTGGCTATTGGGCGTAGGCAATATCACATGCACGAGTTGTTTAATTTCATTAAAAATCCAAAAGTAGCTGCTAAAATTGGTTGGGATGTGGAAGAAGTTAAAAGAGTTTTACTACGCAACGTCACGACTGACGGGCGTAATAATAGGAAGGGATATTCTGATTGGGAGTCATTACAGGCTGAGATGAAGAATAATGATATTTATTCTGGTTATCAGAATCCTACGATATCGGTTTTACATTTTTGGGTAAGAGAGTCTGACGGTAGTATTTCTCATTATATAACTGCCGAGCACAAGCCCAAGAACTTCCTGTACAAAAAGATTTCCCGTTATGAAAAGCCAGAACATGCGTATGTTATGTTTACGTATGGTGTTGGCTCGAATGGAACATATCATTCGATACGGGGGTTGGGGCATCGTATATACAACCACATTCAGACGAGCAACCGTTTACGTTGTCAGATGATTGATGGTGCGATGTTAGGATCGGCAGTTATGATTCAACCCGAAAACCAGAGGGCGTTAGATGAATTAGGGTTTACGTATTATGGAGCATATGCCGTCCTATCCCCCAACGTAAATATTATTGAGAAGGCTATACCTAATTTGAGTAATTCTGTACAACCTGCGTTAACGGACATATCAAATCAATTAGCTTTGAATACTGATACTGTTAGTACATATGGTCCTTCTCAAAGTTCACCGTACAGGAATCAGATGCAGGTTGTTGCTGACATGGATGTGCAGACTAGATTATCTGGTGCATCCTTAAATCTGTTTTATGCTTCTTGGAACAAATTACTTAAAGAGATAGTTAGGAGGATAGTGAAGACTGACAAGAAAGACCCTGCAATAAAAGATTTTTATGATAGGTGTTTAGATCGAGGGGTGCAGGAATCATTTATCAAGACATTGGATTTGGCTAGAACAAAAGCCGTCCGATCTATTGGCAATGGCTCGTATGCTAATAGATTGGTTGCCCTTCGGGAGTTGCAAGCTATATCAGGTTCGTTTGATGAGGTTGGGCGTAAGAACCTCACTCGTGATATAGTATCTACTCGTGTTGGGCATGATTTAGCTGACAGGTATGCCCCTGTAGCTGAAGGAGGTCGTCCTACTATTGATAGTAAGATAGCGTATCTTGAAAACGCTCAGTTATCAGAAGGTATTTCTGTTCCTGTGGTTTCTGTTGAATTGCATGCAGCTCATTTGGCAGAGCACATACCTGCTTTGACTGGTTTGATTGAAAGGTTAAATACTGGACAAGCTGATCCCGTTCAGGTTTTACCAGCTTTACAGGCATTTTATGAGCATATAGCATTGACTGCGGAGCAGTTAGCTGGTGATCCGACGCAGGAAGGTTTAGTGGGTCAAGCAAAACAAGCTTTACAATTTGCAGAAGAGATGATAAATAACACATCAAAGCAAGTACAGAAGATGCAGCGTGAGGCTGCTGAAGCGGGTGGGTCTCCTGAAGAGGGAGTTGATCCTGCGATGAATGCTAAGATGCAGGAACATCAAATGAAAATGCAGATGGCTCAACAAAAAGCAGAACTTGACATGCAGATAAAACAAGCCAAGTTTGAGCAAGAGCAAGCTTTGCGGGATGCGAAGACAGCAATGGACTTGCAAAAACAATAATTAGTAATGCCAAAAAAAATAGCCTTGCCTATTCCAATAGATAGGTGGTTTGAAGATGTTAAGCGAATTGAAGAACTACGAACGGTCTTGGGTTCTGAGGCTTTTCAAACGGCAGTCGCTATTCTCAAAGACACAGCGGGACCAACTTTTGGGTCAGTTGTCGGGGATGAAAAAATTAACAGCAACCGTCACGCATGGTACGCAGGATATCGTGATGCTTTCAGTGATTTACATAAACTAACTAAACTACAAGGTAATAAACCCAGCGTAACACCTGAAGAATGGAATCACATACAAGCACAACCGTAGAAGCACCCGTAGCAGAAGAGTCAAATGTTGAGAGTTTACCTCAAGAAAGCACTCAAGATAGTTTTCTTGATGCCTTAGATGCTGCTTTAGATAATATAAATAACCCTGAAGTTATTGAATCGATAGAGCAAAAAGAGCAAGAAGCTATTGAACAAGTTGAGGAAACATCTGATGCTGGGGATACTTTAGAAGAAAGTAGTTCTGAAGACAATACAGAAGTAGTTGCCGAAGAAAAACAAAAATTAAATTCTGAAGAGCCTATAGAAGAATTAAATGAAGACATAGGGGATGATTGGACACCTAAAGCAGCTAATAGGTTTAAAAAACTTAAAGAAGAACTAAGGTCTAATAAATCTGAGGTGGAAATATTACGCCAAACGGTAAAAGAACAAGAATCTAGAATGTCTGAATTATCTGCTATTGCAGAGAGTAAAGATGTTGAATATCTACAAGAACAACTAAAGCAGTATGAGATAGAAAAATCTTTTAATGATTTAGAGAACACCCCTCAATATAAAGAAGCAGTATCTGATCCTCTAAATAAGTTAATGGACAAAGCAGAGGTGATAGCTGAAAAGTATGAAGCGGATTATGACACGTTAGTTGACATACTTGCAATGGAGGATGCTGATAAGCAAGACCAAGCACTTAGTGAGTTACTCCCCGAAGCTACTAGTAGAGACAAAGCAAGTTTATATAGGATAATAGAAGATATAGATCCTATAATAGAACGGAGAAATTCTTTGTATGAAAATGCCGATGAAGCTTTAAAAGAAGCTCAATATATACAAGAGCAACAAAAACAAGCAGATTTGGCTGAAAAAGCTCAAGTAAGGAGCGTTATAACAAGGAATGTTGTACAAAGAGTAAATGAGAAATTGCCTTTTTTAGCTGGTGTTGAAGGGTTAGATATGTCTTTGATTGAGGAAAAAGCATCTAGTTTAGACCCTTCTGTTGTACATCCTGTAGATTTTGCCTATAACTCAGTAGCTTCTCAACTTTTACCTACTATTGTAAGAGAATATTTATCTTCTCGTGCCGAGGCTGAAGTTTTAATGAATAAGCTTTCTGAATATGAAGATGCTGAACCTACTGTTTCAGGAACACCTAAAACAGATTCTTCTAGCAGGACATCAAATCCAAACATATCTTTCCAAGAAGCAATTAATGCAGCCTTGAGCGGGGCTTAAAAATAGTTTATACTAGCTTATGGCTAGTGC
>CETN01054524.1_pt1 | contig 10810 bp, 13 predicted proteins | sample 531301 | NCBI WGS metagenome assembly CETN01 (sample SAMEA2622656, study PRJEB7988) | marine metagenome | isolation source: saline water (ENVO:00002010), including
AGAGAATTGTTTAAGAGCTATTGGTAATTATAAGATTGATACAGCAACAAGAACCGGTAAGCCAAACGCCTTTTCTTATTTTACACAAATATGTTATTATGCATTTATACGTAGAATAATGAAAGAAAAGAAACAACAAGATATCAAATTTAAATTCATTGAGAAAATGGGTATTGATGATTTTGTACAAGCTGGTATGGATGGTGAAACAGCTGCAGAAACAATGGCGTATGTTGATACACTAAAAGCAAGGATTGGAGAAGTTCGTAAGAAAGATACAGCAATAAAAGAGTTTGCTAAAAAAGAGAAAGCTAAAGAAAAAGCTAAATTGGAATTATTCTATAAATGAAAGTAGCAATATTAAATGACACCCATTGTGGTGTAAGAAACTCTAGTGATATATTTCTAAATTATGCTGGTAGATTTTATAAAGAGGTATTCTTTCCTTATTTGAAAGAACATAATATAAAACAGATATTGCATTTAGGCGATTATTATGAACATCGTAAATTTGTTAATTTTAAAGCTCTCAATACGAACCGTCATCATTTCCTTGAGCCAATGCGTGACGCTGGTATCACTATGGATATTATACCCGGAAACCATGATGTATATTTCAAGAACACTAACGAGTTATGTTCTCTCAAAGAACTTCTCGGATATTTTACATCAAACATTAATATCTGTATGGAACCAACTGTATTGGATTATGATGGTTGTAAAGTAGCTGTCCTTCCATGGATTAATAATTCTAATTATCAAGATTATATGGAATGGACGAAGAAATGTAAAGCATCTATTCTTGGTGCTCACTTAGAACTCAAAGGCTTTGATATGATGCCGGGTCAAACAAACCCACATGGTATGGAAGCTAACGTTTTTTCTAGATTTGAAATGGTCTTATCAGGACATTTTCATACTAAATCTACAAAAGGTAATGTACACTATCTTGGTTCACAAATGGAATTTACATGGGCTGATGTTGATGACCCTAAATATTTCCATGTACTAGATACTGAGACTAGAAAAATTGAAGCAGTGAGAAATCCAATCACAATGTTTAAGAAAGTTATATATGATGATAGTAAAACTGATTACGATAAAATTGATGTAAGCCAATATAGTAAAAAGTTTATTAAGTTAATTGTTATAAATAAAAATGACTTATATATGTTTGATAAGTTTGTAGATAGATTACAAAGTATTGATACTTACGAACTTAAGATAGCTGAGAGTTTTGAAGAGTATATTGGAGAGAATGTCGAAGATGACAAAATATCTCTTGAGGATACAACACAACTCTTGGATACGTATGTCGAAGCAGTGGAAACTGATTTAGATAAAGAACATCTAAAAGTCGAATTGAGAAAATTATATACTGAAGCACAGAACTTAGAGGTATTATGATACATTTTAAATCATGTACGTGGAAGAACTTTCTTTCCACAGGAAACGATCCGATATCAATCAATCTTGAGAAATCACCAACAACTTTAATCGTAGGCCAAAATGGTGCAGGTAAATCTACACTATTGGATGCTTTATCTTTTGGGTTGTTTGGTAAACCACATAGAGATATAAAGAAGGGTCAATTAATTAATTCTATAAACGATAAGAATTCTTTGGTTGAAGTTGAGTTTTCTATTGGCCAGGTAGAATTTAAAATTGTAAGAGGTATTAAACCTAACAAATTTGAGATATGGCAAAATGGTAATATGATTAACCAAGCCAGTAATGTAAGGGATTATCAAAAGTTCCTTGAACAAAATATTCTGAAACTAGACCATAAATCTTTCCATCAGGTAGTGGTTTTAGGTTCGTCAAGTTTCATTCCATTTATGCAACTTCCAGCATGGACTCGTAGGCATGTCATAGAAGATTTATTGGACATAAACATCTTTACCAAGATGAATATTTTATTAAAGGAAAGAAATATTAAAATAAGAGATGAGTTAGTTGATATTGACCATAACCTTGATATTACTAAAACTAAAATAGAAGCAGCTGAGAAATATATAAAAGATTTACAAGAGCTGAATGATGACCAAATAGAAAAGAAAAGAGATAGTATTGAAACTCATAAAGAAGAGATTAGTACATTATTTGAAGAGTCTAAAAAATTAGGTCGTGGTTTGACAGCAGCAATTCAAAGTTCTGAAAAAGACCAAATGCAACAAACTAAAAAAATGTCTACCCTTGAAGGATATGATTATACTTATAATGGAAAGATAAAAGATTTAGTTCAAGAGTCAAGGTTCTATGAAGAGAATGATACTTGTCCAACTTGTGACCAGGATATTGGCCAGGATATAAAAGATAGTAAACAATCAGTTATAAAGGAAAAGGCAGCTGAGCTACAACAAGCAAAAGAAGATTTAAAGAAATCTATAAGCCAACTCAAAGCATCACAAAGAGAGAATGCTAATTTACTTAACCAGCTTCGTCAAAAACAACAAAAGATAAATAGTAATAATGATGCGATTAGTTTACATCAAACTGAGATAACTAAAATACAAAAAGAGATTGATGGATTAATGGGTGCAACTGGTGATGTATCCAAAGCTAAAAAATCTAGAACTTGGTTAACTAAAAAGAAAGATAAACTAACTGAGAAGAAATTAGAGTTCGTAGAAGAGAGAACTTATAATGAAGTGATTGGTGAGATGCTAAAAGATACTGGTATTAAGACCAAAGTAATCAAACAGTACTTGCCAGTTATGAATAGATTAATTAATCATTATCTACAGATACTGGATTTCTTTGTATCATTTCATTTGGACGAGAGCTTCAATGAGACCATTCGGTCAAGACATAGAGATTCTTTTAACTATGCATCGTTCTCTGAAGGTGAGAAACAAAGAATCGATTTAGCTTTACTCTTTACTTGGAGACATATTGCTAAGATGAAAAATTCAGCATCAACAAATCTATTGGTTCTTGATGAGACCTTTGATTCAAGTTTAGATGTGGATGGTGTGGATAATCTAACTAAGATACTTGGAACCATGGACGAAGATACTAACGTGTTTATTATATCACATAAAGGTGATGTTCTACAGGATAAGTTTCGTTCCCGTATTGAGTTTTTTAAGAAAAACAACTTCTCGAAGATACGCTAACTTGAGAAATGTTACAGGCGTGTTACATTTGCGTTACAATTGTGTAAACTTTTAAAAAAACAGTGTACAAATGCAAAAGAACGGTGTATAATATACAATATATTTAAAAATTAAGGAGTTTAAATGAAATATAACGTGATATTAAAAATCCCATCTGAATCAGAGGGTACTTTTAACCAAGATAAAATCGTAAACATTGCAAAAGGTTTAGGATATAAATTATTGCCTGTACAAGGTGCATATAACAAATTTTGGATTACATCTAAAGTTGAAGATGGAAAACGTTACGAGTTAATCGATGGTCCTAGATACTACAAGTTAGTTATTAACAGCAGAGATTTTGGAATCGAATCAGGCGGTGATTTCAATGGATGGAATTTCGCAGGTGGTATGAGAAAAGAAATTATTAAAGAAGCTAAAGAAGCAAGGATGGCAGCTTAATGAGTCAAAAATCAATCTTAGCAAAATTACTAGCAACTGAGAATATCTCAGTTCAACATGGTAATTATGAAACAGCGTGGTTTGATATCAAGGACAGAGTTCTTGGTCTGCCACAATGGGTTGATAATGGAAAGGATGTTTCCGATTTGTTGATTGGACATGAAGTTGGCCACGCATTGGAAACACCATTCGAAGGTTGGCATGACTCTCCTGAAAAACTGGAAGGTTGCCCACGTACATATATTAATGTAGTGGAAGATGCTCGTATCGAAAGAAAAATCAAATCAAGATATGTTGGTTTAGTTGGTCCTTTTGCTAGAGGATACAAAAAATTATTTGAAGATGGCTTCTTTGGAAAGGACCATGATTTCAATAATATGAAGCTTATAGATAAAATCAATCTAAAAGCAAAGGTTGGTGCTCACCTTAATATTCCATTTAATCCTGAAGAAGAAGCACTATATAACGCTACTATGAATACTGATACATTTGCTGATGTAATACAAGTGGTCAAAGACATATTGGCTTATACAAAAGATAACACACCAGAATTAATTACACCTCCACCATCAAATGAATCTGATATAAAAATGGATGGTGACAAAGACGATTCAGGTAATGGTCCAAGTTCAAGTGGCCATGATGATTATGAAACACCTGAGCAAGAACAAACCGAACAGGAATCTGCGGATGGCGAGGACTCTGACGATCGCAAAGAGGACACTGATATTAGCTCAAGAAGCGACGATGAAGAGACGCCATCTGCGGAGGACTCTCAACCATTACCCGATGAGGATGTATCTGAAACCGATGAAGCTTTCAGACAAAATGAAAGAAATCTTTTAGATGTTGATGAAGATGGAAGAGCTCACAATACAGTTATAAAAGGCCTTTCAAAATATAACATTAGAAACGCTATTGTTGATTATAAAGATTTGGCTATCGAAAGAAAGAAAAGATTAAAGTCATATAATGAGTATATGGATAAGCCATACGAATCTTACGAAGATGATTTCAAAGAGTATTTAGCAAATGCTAAAAGGTCTGTTAATTTTGCAGTCAAAGAATTTGAGCAAAGAAAAGCAGCCTTTAGATGGACAAGAGCTCAAACCGCTAGAACAGGTTCAATCAACGTAAATAAACTATGGTCATATAAAACTGATGATGATATATTTGCCAGAGTCACAAGATTAGCCGATGCTAAAAATCATGGTCTTATTGGAATGATTGATTACTCAGGTTCAATGCATGGTACAATGGGTAATGTCCTTGACCAAGTAGTTCACCTTGGATTATTTTGTAGAGCAGTCAATATTCCATTTGACATCTATGGATTTACAACAAACAATAAAAAGCCAAGAAAACAAATTGATGGTGAAATGTCTACTGATAACTTATCAATGCCACAAATTTTAAGTTCATCTTTAAAGAAAGCTGATTTTGAAGAAGCATTATATCATTGTTTTGTTAGAAGAGAAATGAATAAACCAGGTTGGTGGCATGATGATAGGCATATCACTGGACATTCTGAAGAGTATGGTTCAACACCTCTTAACCAAGCACTTAACGTAAGTAATACTTTAATTAAAGAGTTTAAGCAAAAGCATGGTGTGGATAAAATGAATTTTGTTCTTATATCTGATGGCGATACAAATGGAAGTCATCCATATATTGATTATGATAGAAAAGATATAAAAAGAACTGATGCACCTAGATATTACGCAGGCGATGTTAAGTTCTATCAAGATGGTAGATGCATTGAAGCAAAAAATGCTAGAAGAGGACTTACAAATGCATTACTACAAGATATGCAAAAAACACATAACACAACAACCATCGGTTTCTTCATTACAAATGGTGCTCATGAGTGGAAAAACATCATGGCTAGAGTTTATACTGAAGTCAATAACGATGATGATACTTGGACTGAAGAGTACAGAGAGTTTTATACTGATGCTAACAAAGAGTACAGAAAAAATAAGTGCTTTACCACAAAAGGTATGAAAGGTTATAATGAGTACTATGTTATTAAGTCAGGTAGAAATCTAGAAACAAAAGAAGAAGAGTTTAATGTAGACCATAATGCAACTAAAGGTCAAATCACAGCAGCCTTTAAAAAGCACAGTAAGTCTAAAAAATACAACAAAGTATTGTTAACCAATTTTGGAAGGGCAGTTGCCTAGAAAAAAAAGTGAAAAAACCGTTTACAAATGCAGAAAAACGGTGTATAATAGATAGTATATATTAAAAAATAAGGAGTAAATATATTATGAATAAAGTGAAAAACTTAAATCCCTCAACCGAGGTAATTCTAAAGGAACTTGTTTCAAGGTATCCAGACCAAACACAGTTTCGTAAACAACAAATCGTAGATGTTGGCCAATCTTTCGGGTATAAAGGAAAAGATTATGGTCCAATATTTGATAAGTCCAATAGAGTAAAAATTGGTACTTATGATTTAGCTGGATTAATTGTTCCTCTACAAAGAGAAGCAACTCCCGCTGTTGTAGCTTCCATTCCTAGAGATGCTGCTCAAATGCAATCAATTGTTAACGAGGAAAAAACCTTTGCTACAACTGATAGCACTTTCGTTCCATGGGGTAATTACCATGACATCGTAAAGATTATAAAGTCTGGTATGTTCTATCCCACATACATCAGTGGTCTATCCGGAAACGGTAAGACTTTCATGGTTGAACAAGCTTGTGCTAAGCTTGGTAGAGAATTCATAAGAGTTCAAATCAATCCTGAGACTGATGAAGATGACTTATTGGGTGGGTTTAGACTTATCAATGGAGAAACAGTATTTGCTAAAGGACCAGTTCTTAAAGCAATGGAGAATGGCGCAATCTTATTACTTGATGAGATTGATAGAGCTACAAATAAAATTATGTGCTTACAAGGAATCCTTGAAGGTAAACCAGTTTTGGTTAAAAAGACTGGAGAAGTTATTAAGCCTGCTGATGGATTTAATGTTATAGCCACAGCTAATACAAAAGGTAAAGGCTCTGATGATGGAAGATTTACAGCAGCTTCCATAATTGATGAAGCTTTCCTTGAAAGGTTTACAGTTTCAGTTGACCAAAAGTTTCCTTCAATCAACATTGAGAAGAAAATACTTCTTAAGCACATGGATAAATACATCTCAAGTAATGCTACTGGAGATTTTTCAGCCGATGAGTTGGCTCAAAACTTAGTCACATGGGCTGATGTAATTAGAAGAACTTTTTACGATGATGGTATTGACGAAGTAATCTCAACAAGAAGACTTTGCCACATCATCCAAACATATGCAATCTTTGGAAAGGTTGATAAAGCAATTGACCTTTGTATCTCAAGATTTGATGAAGATACAAAAGCTGCATTCTTGGATTTATATACCAAAGTCGTAGCCGAGGACCCTGCAATCATGGGTGCTCCAGAAACCGAAGAGGTAAATGATGTCGAAGAAGACTATTAATTATAAATTCAGCGAAGGGGCTCTTATTAAAGAGCTCCAGTCGTATATCGATAAAACTTACGATGGGCACTATTCAAAAAACCAGTTTCAATCAACTGAGTTCATATCGGATTGTGGCCATGGTATAGGTTTTGCTATTGGAAACATTTTAAAGTATGCACAGCGCTATGGTAAAAAGGGGACACCAGCTGATGCACGTCGTGACTTAATGAAAGTCCTCCATTATTCTATTATTGCTTTACACGAACATGACAAGAAATAACACTTCAGTGACCCTAGGAAAGTTAGGTGAGAATTTAATAAAACAAAAGATAGTAGGAGCTACTAAAACAGACGATTGGTTTGACAGAACTAAAGATGGAACAATTGGAACCAGAACTTACGAAGTCAAAACAGCCAGATTAAATAATAAGCATCAAGGATTTTTCTTAGATGAAAGTCAATACAATAAAATTGATAATGTTGATATAAACTTTTATGTAAGAGTTCCTGAGACGCCAGCACAAAAGATTAAATACTATAGGTACTATGCAGATCGATGGATTGAAGAATTCGAGATGAATGGTACTTTAGGTAGACTATATCATATAAACCACATGGATTATATTGGTGTAGAAAAAGACCCTAAGTTGACAATTGAAGCTTTAGAATTATCCAAAGCTTTGTCTACACATGGGAGGTTCATTTAACAGTGTACAAACGCTGTGATTTGTGATATAATAGTACATTATGGAGGAAAATATGATACTATCTGAAGATACACTTAATGTGTTGAAAAACTTTGCTACGATTAATCCTAACTTGGTACTCAAGCCGGGTCAAAGGTTAAGTACCATATCGGAAGCTAAAACAATTATGGCAAAAGCTGAAATTGTTGAAGACTTTCCACAAGAGTTTGGAATATATGATTTAAACGAGTTCTTGTCAGTATATGGTCTTATTGAAAACCCTCAACTTAATTTTGAAGAAAAGTCAGTTTTAATCAGCAATACAGTTGGTGGAAATCATGTATCCAATCAGCAAAAGATAAATTACTTCTATGCTGAAAAAGATATATTGACAACACCTCAAAAAGATATCAGTATGCCAACCGCTGAAGTTGGTATTAACATTACAGAAGATGTAATGAATCAAATAAGAAAAGCAGCTGCAGTTCTTGGTCATACTGAATTAACACTATCCGGTGACAATGGAGTTATAACAGCTTCAGTTGCTGATAGTAGAGACGCCACTTCAAACTCTTTTAGCGTTGAAGTGGATAAAGAAAATTCATGTAAGAATGATTTCAACTTTGTAATAAGTATTCCAAACTTGAAACTACTGCCTGGTGATTACTTTGTAAGTATATCATCTAAGCTTATTTCAAACTGGGTAAATAGTAATTATCCTATAGAATATTTTATTGCATTAGAGAAAAACTCAGAATTTCATGTATAAATATAATAGTCTAAACCTAGGAGGACATTATGTCAGAAGAAGTGAAAGTAGCTGAAGAAGCAGTTGATGCATCAGTAGAAGATGGTCAACAGCCTCAACTTTCTTTACAGGATTTAGCAACTATGGTACAGGTAATTGATATCTGTTCTAGACGTGGCGGTTTTGAAGGCCAAGAGCTTGAAGCCGTTGGCGGATTGAGAAGTAGAGTGGTAGCATTCGTTAACTCAGTCGCACCAAAAGATGGTGAAGCGCCACAAGGTCAAGTACCCACAGTTGATGAAGCACCTGCTGAAGAAACAGCTAGTTAATATTAGAGGGGTGAAATTCCCCTCACATTTGAAAAGGAATATATTATGAAAGAACACCTATGGGTGGAAAAGTACAGGCCCACCACACTGCAGGATATCATCCTGCCCTCACAGCTTAAAAAAGATTTTGAGCTAATAGTAAAACAAAGGGAACTACAAAACATGCTCTTAACGGGCACTGCAGGCACCGGAAAAACTACCGTTGCAAAAGCCCTTTGTAGAATGTTAAATTTAGATTACATTATAATCAATGGCTCGGAAGAGTCTGGAATTGATACCCTTAGAAATAAGATTAAGCAATTTGCAAGCTCAGTCAGTTTAGAGGGTGGATACAAGGTGGTTATTTTAGATGAAGCTGATTATCTAAATCCCCAGTCCACCCAACCCGCTTTACGTGGGTTTATTGAAGAGTTTTCTGCAAACTGTAGATTTATACTTACATGTAATTTTAAAAATAGAATTATTGAACCATTACATTCAAGGTGTAGTGTAGTGGAGTTTGCTATTCCAAAAGGACAAAAGCAAGCTATGGCTGCAAAGATGATGGAAAGGATTGGCTTTATACTTACAAATGAAAGTATAAGTTATGAAGAACCAGTTCTAGCTGAACTGATTATGAAGTACTTTCCTGATTTTCGTAGAACAATAAATGAATTACAAAGGTATGGTGTATCAGGTCAAATTGATTCTGGTATACTTATTAACGTAAATGATGTATCGGTTGGAAATCTCATGAACCATCTTAAGGTAAAAGACTTTCGTAAGATGAGACAATGGGTGGCAGATAATATTGATATCGAACCAGCTGCCATGTTTCGTAAGATATATGATAGTTCAAACGATTACATTAAACCTCAATCAATACCGCAACTCATATTGATACTGGCTGACTATCAGTACAAGGACAGCTTTGTGGCTGACCATGAACTCAATATGGTAGCGTGTTTGACTGAAATAATGGCAGGAGTAGAATTTAAATGAAAGAATTTAACGCAGAAACCGAAGTAGCAATACTTAAAAATAACGTACAAAATTTGCAAAGGCAACTTGCTGATGCAAATAAACGTATAATGGAACTTAACGCAGAGATTGATAAAATTAAAAATGAATCCGTTTGACTTTATAAAATCTATCAATGAAACCAAGAAAGATATCATGGTTGATGACATATCTGAGAAAGGATATAATCCATTTATCATCAATAGGAATTTTTCTCATTTCAACGATACTGTTCTATATGCAAACGAGATGAATCGTTATCATCACCTAGACCATCGCCTTCAATTCGATTTTTTTATAAATATAATTAAGAAGAAAAAAAGATGGTCGAAGTGGATAAAGCCACAGGACATTAATAACCTAGAACTCATCAAACAACATTATGGGTACAGCAACGATAAAGCTAAATCCGTTTTACAATTATTTAATAATGAACAAATAGAAGAGTTGAAAATAAAAGGATTAAAAGGTGGACGAACAAAATAACGAAATAAAAAACTGGGTCCCAGCTGACATGCTAGAAGTCACGCTTAATGAACCCGACGATTTTCTCAAAATAAGAGAAACGCTTACAAGGATTGGAGTTGCATCTAGAAAAGATAATAAACTATTCCAATCATGTCATATACTTCATAAACAAGGAAGATACTTTATAGTACATTTTAAAGAATTGTTTTTATTAGATGGAAAGCCATCTAACTTAATAGAGAATGACGTACAACGCAGAAATACAATATCAACTCTCCTAGCAGATTGGGGACTAATAAATATAGTTAACCCAGAAGTCGCAAAGGATTTAGCACCACTGAGGCAGATAAAGGTTATACCTTTTAAAGAAAAGTCTCAATGGGAACTGTGCCCTAAATACAATATAGGAAACAGCAACAATGGAGAAAAGAATTAAAAGAGCTTGGAAAAAATTTCACAAGTTCATGAAATCAGGCAGAATAAATAAAGTAATTAATTCTGTTTGTTAAAAAATTTATTTAAACTGGTGTGTAAACTAGTATAAATATAATCGAGGAATGCGGTATTGGACCGGTTCC
>CETN01071466.1_pt1 | contig 10792 bp, 13 predicted proteins | sample 531301 | NCBI WGS metagenome assembly CETN01 (sample SAMEA2622656, study PRJEB7988) | marine metagenome | isolation source: saline water (ENVO:00002010), including
TAATTATGAAAGATATACCACAAAGAGTGTGGAGAGATTATGAAAAATCTAATCGTAAGAGATTAGTAATTTGTAAAAAACAAAATCTTCCAAGTCATAGAACGTGGCGTAACTCTTGGAAGATTAACCAAGAAGTAGCATAGGAGATAAAGATGACTACAATGATTCAAGATAAAGACGGTAAAATTGCTGCAACGCCGTCAACAATGCCTTCTGACAGACACTTTAGAAATGCATGGGTTTTCAGTGAAGATCAAAGTGCAATAACAGAAGATATAACAGAAGCCAAGAAAATATTTCAAGATAAGATAAGAGAAGTAAGAGCACCTTTACTTGAAGCTGAAGACGTTGTATACATGAAGGCTTTAGAAGCTGATGATGCAACTGCAAAAGCGGCAAGTGTAGCTAAGAAGAAAAAACTTAGAGACGCACCTGCGGCAAGTGCAATTACAAACGCAGATACTATTGATAAATTAAAAGCGGCATGGGATGAGAGTGTTTTAGGAACGAGTCCTTATAAATAGAATAAAAAGGATTTAAAATGGCAGCACCTAACTCACGCGCTACATTAATAGATTACGCTAAGCGTAGACTTGGCGAGCCTGTAATTGAACTTAACGTTGATGAAGATCAAGTTGAAGATCGTGTTGATGAAGCTCTACAATATTATCAAGAGTTTCATTCTGACGCAACTACACGTACGTATCTAAAACATCAAGTTACCGCCACAGACGTGAGTAATGAGTATATACCAATAAACTCAAACATACTTTTTATTTCTAAACTCTTTCCATTGACGAGTTCTTTCAATAATTCACGTAACTTTTTTGACATTAAATATCAAATGATGTTAAATGACATTGCTGATTTAATGAATTTTGCAGGTGATCTTGCTTATTTTGAACAAATGCAACAATATCTTTCACTTTTAGACATGAAGTTAAATGGCCACCCACAGGTACATTTTTCAAGAAGACAAAATCGTCTTTATATTTTTGGTGATTTTGCAGATAAAGATATTAAAGAAGGTGACTTTCTTGTTGCGGAAGTTTATACAATAATAGATCCAAACACACATACCTCAGTTTACAATGATATGTTTGTAAAAGAATATACAACGGCGTTAATTAAACAACAATGGGGTACTAATTTAATTAAGTTTGAAGGAATGCAGTTACCCGGAGGAGTCATTTTAAACGGAAGACAAATATATGATGATGCAACAGGTGAAATCGAAAGGTTAAGAGAAAACTTAAGATTAGAGCACGAACTTCCACCAGACTTTTTTGTAGGATGACATGGCAACCAATTTATACTTCAATCAGAAAGTACGATCAGAGCAAAAGCTTTATGAAGATATAGTCATTGAGTCTTTAAAGACGTATGGTCAAGATGTATATTATTTGCCGCGTGATCTCGTTAACGAAGATAAAATACTTGGTGATGATCCAGTTTCAAGTTTCAATTCATCACACATTATAGAAATGTATATTGAAAACACCGAAGGCTTTGACGGTGAAGGAGATCTATTTACAAGATTCGGTGTTGAAATCAGAGATGAAGCAACATTTATTGTATCACGAAGAAGATGGTCGGATACAATTGCAAGATATGATAATGAAATTACGAGCACAAGACCAGCGGAAGGTGATTTAATTTATCTTCCGTTATCACAATCGATGTTTCAAATAACACACGTTGAACATGAACAACCTTTTTACCAATTAAGTAATCTACCAGTTTTTAAACTAAGGTGTACATTATTTGAATACACAGGCGAAGATCTTGATACGGGTGTTGATATCATTGATGATATTGAAGCAAGATATGCATACAAATATATACTTACTTTAAATAATGAAAGAGATAGTGCACAAGCAACTGCAACGCTAAATAGTGGTCAACTTGCAAGCGTTTCAATAACTGACAGTGGAAATAATTACTTCTTTGCTCCAACAGTTACAATCATTGATTCATCTGGTGTTGGTGCTGCAATAGCTGCAACGGTTGATAGCAACAATGGTAAAGTTAACGGATTAACTATTACAAACCCAGGATCAGGTTACACTAATCCTACTATAAGATTCACAGATCCACAGCCAACTACATTTACAGTAGGTGAACAAATTAGTAGTCCGAGTGGTACAACATCAATGAAAGGTGAGGTTGTTAAATATTCAGACTCAGATGATAAAATACACATCATACATGCAGGTGCCGACGACGGTAAGTATCATACTTTCTTAGTTGGCAATAAAGTGGTTGGATTGACAAGTAATGCTGGTGGTGTAATTACAGTAGTAACAGAAGATAATCAATTATCACAAAATGAACAAAACACTGATTTTAGTACAGGCGCTGATTTTATTGACTTCAGCGAAACAAACCCATTTGGAGATGTGAGTAACAACTAATGTTTGGTGGACACTTTTATCACGAAAAAACAAAGAAAGCGGTTGCATTATTTGGTAGACTGTTTAATAACTTATATGTCATTCGAAAAAATTCAAGTGGTTCAGTCATAAGTCAAATTAAAGTTCCATTATCATATGCGCCAAAACAAAAATTTTTAGAAAGAATAAGAGAAAATCCAGATTTAACGAATGACACAAAGGTAGCAATAAAGTTACCAAGGATGTCATTTGAAATAACAGCAATTACGTATGACGCTGCACGACAACTTGCCAAAGTCGGTAATTTTACAACTACAGCATCAGACGGTAGTAACACTAAAAGACAAAAGTTTTTTAATCCAGTACCTTACAATATAAACTTTCAACTTAATGTGTTTACAAAATCACAAGATGATGCTTTACAGGTTGTAGAACAAATACTGCCAACATTTAATCCGCAGTATGCATTAACTATAAAGCCCTTTGCTACTGAGTTTCCTGATTTTCTAGAAGACATACAAGTTGTAATTAACGGTACAAGTTTTTCTGATGATTTTGAAGGAGCTATGGAGCAAAGGCGCACAATAATTTACAGCATGGACTTTGAGATGAAGTTAAGTTATCATGGTCCAATTGCTGACACCAATATCATAAGAGATGCAAGAGCTAAAATATTTGATATTAAAGCAGGTCTTAACGATTCTGATATTGGTTTAGAAACCATAGTTGTAACACCAAATCCAACTAACGTTTTTGGTCAAGATGATAGTACATTTGGTTTTACAACAAATATTTTAGATAGTGTGAGTTAAATATGTTTGAATACAAATGCAAATTATTAAGAGTTATTGACGGTGATACTGTTGATGTTGATATAGATTTAGGTTTTGGCGTTTGGTTAAGAAAACAAAGAATACGACTTTATGGTATTGATACACCAGAATCAAGAACACGTGATTTAGTAGAAAAAAAATATGGATTAGCTGCAAAAGAATTTTTAGTTAAATGGACTAATGCTGGTGAACTTGTAATTAAAACACATAAAGATGCAAAGGGTAAGTTCGGTAGAATACTCGGTGAACTTTGGACTTTTGAAACTAACATCAATCAAAAGATGGTTGAAGAACACCATGCAGTCGAGTATCACGGACAATCGAAAGAAGAGATACGTAACGAACATATACAAAATCGTCAATATGTTGAAGTATGAGTAAAAAAAGTAATATAGATCAGTTTCTTCCTCCAGAAGAAAAAAATGTGGATAACGACTACAAATATTCACGTGATACGTATTACGAACTTGTTGAAAAAGGAAAAGAAAGTCTTGAGCTTATGATTGAGGTTGCGCGCGAAAGTGAGCATCCTCGTGCTTTTGAGGTATTATCAGGTATGATTAAGAATATATCTGATGTTAATGATAGGTTGATGGATTTAAATAAAAAGAAAAAAGATCTTGATAAAAAAGATGAAATACAAAAAATTGCAAATACAACAAACAATCTTTTTGTAGGATCCACAACTGAACTTCAAAAGTTATTGAAAAAAGATATAATAGATGTCACGCCAAAATCAGAATGAGAATTATCTCGGCAATCCAAATATAAAAAAAGATGGTATAGTTACTAATTTCACTGAAGATCAAGTGAAAGAGTATGCTCTTTGCATGAATGATCCTGTATATTTTATAGAAAGATATGCAAAAATTATATCATTAGATGCTGGTTTAGTTCCTTTTAAATTATATCCATATCAGAAAAAAATGTTTAAACAATTTCAAGACAATCGATTTAACATTGTTCTTGCTTGTAGACAATCAGGAAAATCAGTTTCAGCTTGTGGTTATTTACTTTGGTCGGCAATTTTTTCACCAGAAAAAACAGTAGCAATACTTGCAAATAAAGGCGCAACTGCAAGAGAAATGCTGGCAAGAATAACAATAATGCTTGAAAACATACCGTTCTTTTTACAACCCGGCGTAAAAGCTTTAAATAAATCAAACATTGATTTTAGTAATAATAGTAGAATTATTGCAGCTGCAACAACTGGTCAGTCGATAAGAGGTTTGTCAGTAAACTTATTATATCTTGATGAATTTGCATTTGTTGAAAGAGCAGCAGAATTTTACACTTCAACATATCCTGTTATTTCTTCAGGCACTGACACTAAAATTATTGTTACGTCAACGGCAAACGGTATCGGTAATACATTTCATAAAATATGGGAAGGATCAATACAAGGTGTAAATGAATACAGTAATTTTAGAGTTGACTGGCATGATGTTCCTGGACGTGATGAAAAATGGAAAGAAGAAACAATTAACAATACGTCACAAATACAGTTTGATCAAGAGTTTGGTAATACATTTTTTGGTACAGGTAATACTTTAATAAACGCACAAACACTTTTAGATTTAAGAGCAAAAAATCCAATTAAGTTTTTAGAAAATGGCGATTGCCTTGTTTACAAAGAACCTATAAAGAAACACGAATACATTTTAGTTGCAGATGTATCAAAGGGAAGAGGACAGGACTACTCTTCTTTTAGTCTGATCGATATTAACGTTCGCCCTTTTGAACAGGTAGTTGTGTATCGCAATAATACTATCTCTCCACTACTCTTCCCTAATATTATATATAAGTACGCGAATGTCTATAATAAAGCATATTGTATTGTAGAGTCAAATGATCAAGGTTCTGTAGTTTGTAATGGATTATATTATGATCTTGAATATGAAAATGTACACGTTGAATCTGCAGTTAAAGCAAATTCAGTAGGCATAGAAATAAATAGAAAGTCAAAAAGATTAGGCTGCAGCGCATTAAAAGATTTATTAGAAAACAACAAGCTTAAAATTATAGATGAGCAAACTATACTTGAAATATCTACATTTGAAGCAAAAGGTCAAACATTTCAAGCATCAACAGGTAATCACGATGATTTAGTTATGAACCTTGTTATGTTCGGCTATTTTGTTTCATCAGCTTACTTCTCTAATTTAACGGATATCAACATTAAAGATATGATATTTAAAAAACAAATGAAAGAAATACATGATGACATTGTACCATTTGGTTTTATTGATGATGGAGCAGAACAAATTAAAAAGATTGAAATAGATGATAATGACCATCCCTGGGCCATAGGGTATGATAAAAATCTGTAAAATTATAAATAAGGATAACAGTGAATATTCGTATCATGTTAACCGTATTATAAAGGAAAATTAAAATGGCACTCTCAAATCCATCCGAATCACCAGCGGTTGTCGTACGAGAAATAGATCTGACTGGAGGCGTGCCTAATGTCCAGTCATCTACAGGCGCAATCGTTATAAATTCAAGGTGGGGAACAGTTGAAGAACGAGTTCTAATAGCAGATGAAGCAGACTTAGTTGATAAGTTTGGATCACCAGATTCTGCATCCACCATTTCGTTTCATAGAGCAAACTTTTTCTTAAAGTACTCTAATAAACTACAAACGGTCAGGGTTATAGATGGTTCAGCAAAGAATGCAGTTTCAACAACACCGCAAACTGCTTCTGCAACGCCACCAGCTGAAGTTATAAAAAACCAAGTAAGTTTTGATGCACAACTATCAGCTTTAGACTCAGACTCGCATACATTTATCGCAAAGTATCCTGGAGCTTTAGGTAACAGCTTACAAGTTTCTATATGTCCACATTCTGCAAACGACTCTGCATTTGATCAATGGGCCTATAAGAATGAGTTCGATGCTGCACCGGGTACATCAGATTTTGCTACAAAAAATAACGCTTCAAATGATGAAGTTCATGTAGCAGTAATCGATAAAGCAGGTAAATTTACAGGCACACAAGGAACACTATTAGAAAGATATGCATTCTTATCTCTCGGATCAAATGCAAAAGACGCAGCAGGCTCAAATATTTTTGTAAAAGATGTTGTTAATGATACATCAAAATATGTTTGGCTGGTAGACTTTGACTCAGACTTTCAAAGCACATTAGGAAGTAAGGCCGCTGCAGGTACATCAATTGATAGTGGTGACAACTTTACTAAGACAACAGGTACTACAAATACTGACATTGACTACAACTTCACACAAGGTGTAGATGTTGCATCATTGTCAACAGCAAACATTTTAGCAGGTTATGATCTTTTCGAAGATAAAGATCAAGTTGAAATTGATTTCTTAATAGCACCTGATATGACATCAAGAGCTGATCAAACAACTATCGTCAATGATCTTGTTACAACAGCTGCGTCACTTAGAAAAGATTGTGTTGTTGTCGCTTCACCGGCAAGATCCGACGTTGTTAACCAAACAAATGCATCTGACATTGTTACAAACATTGTTGCAACTGCAGATACATTTACAAAGTCTTCATACTTAGTTATGGACGGAAACTTTCTAAAAGTTTTTGATAAATTTAATGATCAATTCATTAAAATTGGAGCTGCATCATCAACAGCAGGTATCATGGCTGCGACAGACATAAATAGAGCACCATGGTTTTCACCAGCTGGTTCAAGACGAGGAGCTTATTTTGGAATAACAGCGCTTGAATTTTCACCTACTAAAGCACAAAGAGACACGTTATATAAAGCTGGAGTTAACCCAATAGCAAATATACCGGGTGCTGGTGTAATTCTTTTCGGTGATAAAACAAAATTAGCAAGACCTTCTGCATTTGATAGAATCAATGTAAGAAGATTATTCTTGGTACTTGAAAGAGCAATATCAAGAGCAGCAGAACAAGTTCTATTTGAGTTTAATGATGAATTCACAAGAGCAGAATTTGTCAATATCGTCGAACCAGTATTGAGAGAAGTAAAAGGTAGAAGAGGTATTACAGACTTTAGAGTTGTTGCAGACGAAACAAATAATACGCCTGCAGTAATTGATAGGAACGAGTTTGTAGCAAGTATCTTTATAAAGCCTGCTCGATCAATCAACTTCGTCACACTGAACTTTGTGGCCGTAAGAACTGGCGTAGACTTTGAAGAAGTCGTTGGTACAGTTTAAGGAGGTATAAATGGCAGTATTAGGCGTAGATGATTTCAAATCAAAGCTAAGAGGCGGCGGGGCAAGACCTAACCTCTTCAAAGCTACAATAAACTTTCCGGGTTACGCAAACGGTGATCCAGAATTAACATCATTCTTATGTGAGGCAGCACAGTTGCCAGGGTCTACACTTGGCCAGATTGTTGTACCTTTTAGAGGACGACAACTTAAAATGGCAGGTGATAGAACATTTGATGTTTGGACAGTTACAATAGTAAATGACACGGACTTTGCAATCAGAGATTCCATGGAAAGATGGATGAATGGTATGAATGCACATAGTGCTAATACAGGACTTACAACACCTGTTGCATATGAGGCCGATTTACTAGTTGAACAACTAGATCGATCTGGTACAACTATTAAGACATATACATTTAGAGGTTCATATCCTCAAGACATGTCTGCAATAGATTTAAGCTATGCTACAAATGATGAAATCGAAAGGTTTACAGTAACATTTGCTTATCAGTACTACTCAACTAACACTACTACATAAGATATAAATATTAGGAGAGTCGAAAGGCTCTCCTAACATAAGGAATTAAAATGGCAGAAGGTATTAAATTATTTGGTTTTGAAATAAGTCGTGTAAAAGACACAAAAGCTATCAAGTCTATTGTACCAGCAAGAGATGATGATGGTGCCGGTTACGTGACTGCGACCTCTGCAGGATCACATTACGGTCATTACATTAATATGGATGGTGATGATTCAAAAGATAATGCACAACTTATTTTAAAATATAGAGGATCCGCCGCACAGCCTGAGGCTGATGCAGCCATTGAAGACATTGTTAATGAAGCAATAAGTTCAAGTGAACTTAAACCTACACTTTCATTAAACTTAGATAATGTGCCAGTAAGTGCAAGTGTAAAGAAAACAATGCTTGAAGAATTTGAAAAAATATATAACATGTTAAATTTTAAAGAACTTGGACATGATATATTTAAAAGATGGTATATTGACGGAAGACTCTATCATCACTTGGTTATTGATGAAAATAATCCAGCAGCTGGCATACAAGAAATTAGATATATTGACACAGTTAAAATAAGAAAAGTAAAGCAGGTTAAAAAGAAAAAAGATCCGGTTACAGGTGCAACTGTTGTAGATAAAGTCGATGAGTTTTTTATATATCAAGAAAAACCTGGTGCACAAGCAAGTGGAATAAAATTAACTGCAGACTCTATTAGTTACATAACATCTGGTTTACTTGATGAGCATAGAAAAAAGATAGTATCATTTTTACATAAAGCATTAAAGCCAATTACACAGTTAAGAATGATGGAAGATTCTCTTGTGATTTATAGATTAGCAAGAGCGCCTGAAAGAAGAATGTTTTATATTGATGTTGGTAACTTGCCAAGAGGTAAAGCTGAACAATATATGAAAGACATTATGGCAAAGTATAGAAATAAATTAGTATACGATGCTAAAACAGGTGAAATACGAGATGATAGAAAACATATGTCAATGCTCGAAGACTTTTGGCTGCCAAGACGTGAAGGTGGTAGAGGTACTGAGATAACAACTTTACCCGGTGGAGAAAATCTTGGCCAGATTGAAGACATAATATATTTTCAAAAAAGATTATATAGGTCGCTTAATGTACCTATGAATCGTTTAGAACAAGAACAGCAGTTTTCATTAGGTAGAGCAACTGAAATAAGTAGAGATGAATTGAAGTTTCAAAAATTTATTGACAGACTAAGAAATCGTTTTTCATACTTATTTTATGAAATACTAAGAAAGCAATTAATATTAAAGAATGTTATTACTGAAGAAGACTGGAATAGTTGGAAAGCAAAAGTTACTGTTGATTATTTGAGAGATAATCATTTTTCAGAATTAAAAGAAGCAGAACTTTTAAGAGAAAAAATACAAAGTTTAGACCAGATTTCACAATACGTTGGTGAATACTTTTCTAAAGAGTGGGTACAGAAGAATGTACTCATGTTCGACGACCAAGAAATCGATAATATGAATCGTGAAATTGCAGCTGCACAAGCTCAAGAACCAGAAGATGATCAAGGAGTAGTATAATGGATGACGTAAATAACGTTGAGAATCAAGAAGACAATAATAGTCGTATATCTGAATTGATAAAAAGTTCACTAGGTAATGATTACAATAAAGCTAATCAAATATTCGGTGACATAATGACAATTAAACTCAGTGATGTTCTCGACCAAGAGAAAGTTAACATGGCAAGTAAAATATATAATGATGTTCCCGAAGAAGAAGGGGAAATGCCGGAGGTAGAAGATGAAACAGAACTCGAAGCAGGCGATGATGATGAGATACTTGACGATGAGATTGGAGAAGACGAGGGCGAGGCTGAAGGAATTGAAGATGGAGACGACGATGAAATCGACAGTGAAGCCGACACCGAAGATGACGGATCCAATGAATACGAAGAAGATGATGATGTTGAAGGCGCAGCTGTCTAAAACTTAAAAAGTATAAATAAGGTAAAAGATGAAAACTTTTTTTGCAATACGTGAATTAACTGGAAGAAAGCCTGAAGGTAAAAAAGTCTTTGATAAAAAGATGAAAGGCATTCGAGTTATGATACACAAAGAAAGAAATGGATTTGTGACATACATTGACGGTGATAGACTTGATGTGTATAAATCACAAAAAGAAGCTGAAAAGGCTGCAAGTGAATTTATGAAACAATACAAAGGAATGAAGTAATGGAAATAAGACCTTTAGCTGCCAAAGTTACTGCAGATGGAAGTAGTAACAAAACAACTGTTGGCAATGCTCAAACTGTTTATATTTGTGCACTTGCTGATGATGTAATTACTAATGTTGCAACCGGTGCTACAATGCAAGTACATGAAAATCAAGCTTTTGTATTACAAAAAGAAAAATTTGAAGAAATACATGCAGGCACAGCAACAACACACTTTACAAAAATAGCATATCCAAGAGGATAACATGAAATTAATATCTGAATACGCAGAAACTAAATTAGACTACTTAGTTGAAAAAGACGAAAAGACAGGCAAAAAGAATTACGCTATTCAAGGTATTTTTGCGCAAGCAGAAACAAAGAATCGAAACGGTCGAATATATCCAAAGCCTATAATGGAAAAGGCACTCGGCAAATACAATAATGATCAGGTTCTCAAAGGTAGAGCCGTAGGTGAACTTAATCACCCTGAAGGACCGACCGTTAATTTAGATAGGGTTTCTCACAAAATTACTGAACTCAAGTTTGACGGAAATAATGTTGTGGGTAAGGCATCGATACTTGACACCCCGATGGGGCGAGTCGTAAAAGGCTTGCTTGATGGAGACGTCACATTCGGTGTATCGACTCGTGGTATGGGAAGTTTGAAGAACAA
>CETN01078963.1_pt1 | contig 10781 bp, 4 predicted proteins | sample 531301 | NCBI WGS metagenome assembly CETN01 (sample SAMEA2622656, study PRJEB7988) | marine metagenome | isolation source: saline water (ENVO:00002010), including
ATGATGGATCAACATTAATTTTATTTGGTACATAATCAGTAATAGTTATAGACTTTGTTTGAATCGGTACTTCAACCAACTTCAATGATGGCTGAACTGTTACTGCCATATTTGCAATATATGGTGGTAATGCTGTATCCCCACTTAGAGCAGACTTTCTAACTCTTACTGTGTCTTCTAGAGCAGTTGTTGATTCAACAGTTGTATCTAGAGAGCCTATAACACCTTCAAGTAAATCTCTAACTGGCTGATTTGTATTTGGATCATAGTATTCTACACAATATCCTGTAATTTCTTCATCGGTTTGAACACCTGTGGGATCTATACCTGTATCAGCATCGGAGTCAGACGAGTAAGGTTTTTTATCTTTTACATTACCAACAATTCTGGTTAACTGTAAGTTTGAAAATTTATGCTTGGTACCATTTACAATATAATATGCATACACTTTGTATGTGTAATCAGCACCATATTTTGCTTGCAAATCTACTAAATTTAATTTGTTTAGTTTAGAATCATTAAATATCCAAAAATTTTGAATTGTATTTTGCGTATTTAAATCGCCACTTGTTGGGCCTCCAATTTTTTCAACTCTATAAGCTAGAACTTCATTATAACACGGCTGTGGGGGGGTAGCTTCAGTGTCAGTATCATCGGAAGATTTATTACGAAGATTTATAAGTGAAAATATATCAGATATTGAATATGCATTAATATCGGTTGTGAAAGCTTCTAAACTTCTATTAATTGTTTTTAGTGTGTTTCTTGCATTTATAGCTCTGTATGCACCAACTTTGTCATTAGCTGCTTTAGTTAATACATTTGTATTATCAACCACAGTAAAATCTTCATTTTCATTTTTAATTTGATTATGAGAGTATAACAACATCTGTATAAAATCGACACCTTTCAGTTCAACATTGTTAGATGTAACACCTATTGGATCCTCAACGGTGCTGTCGCCTAATTGTAATGATCTTTCATTAAGAACAAATTGTAAAGTATCAAGATTTAATTGATCATTAGTTTGTTCGAGAAAAACCTCTTTTAATGTTCTTAGAAAGTTAGTAGAATATTTCGTGCCTTTAATTATATCTACAAATTTACCACTGCGCTCTGTATCTAAATTGAAATTTATGTAATACGGTGCTAAGTCCGCGTTGACAACAGTCTCAGAATTATCTTTTAAAAACATATCGACTGAGTTAGCATTAAACAAAAGATTTTTTTGCAAGTTGCTAATTTGCTGTAATAGTTGTTGATTAGAATTAGTGGTGTTAGCAACTAATTTTTTTAGAGCAGGAAATGAAGGTGATTCTGTGTCGCTAAAAGGATCAGCCGGTTCAAAAACATTACGAGCTAAAGTTTTAGTTGAGTCCTCTTGTGAGCCGTAATAGTCAATATAATCTGAGTTTTTGAAACTTTCTTCTGGGTCACTCAATAAGTTAATGATATACCAATTTGGTGCATTTCTTTCCGAATCTAAATTTTGTAAAGTATTTTGATAGCTACTATCAAAAATATTATACTTATATTTAACCTCGGTAAATTTTCTAATTGTATCGCCTCTAACGATAGAGTTTTTATATATTTGTTCATATGGTAAACTTATCGTTGTGTAATGTTGATCGAAAATTAAATTATTAAAAATTGGCTGTATAGTTTTGTAATTAAAACTACCACCTGTAAATAATTTATTCCAATAAACGTTGCCTGTATTTACATCTGATAGGTGTTCACTTCTTGAGTCACCCTCTAATTGACAAACAAATCTAACATATGGCAATATTGTAGATTGTTGTCTCGCTGCATATCCATCACCGGGAGTTGGACTTGCTTCATCACTATCAACTGGCCCCTCTGTAATATTTGGTACGCCTGTTTCACCAAATTGAATATTTTTGTTTATTGCAAGACCTGAAAACGATTTGACAGAATAAATTGCATCATTAATACTCACTGTTTGATTTAATTTTTGAAACTCAGGGGGGGCTGAAAGCTGTTGATTTTCGTCAACTGAATCAAAAAAGTACCCGCCCAATAAAGTTCTAAAGCTGTCGCTAGAGCCAGAAAAAAGATTTGTATCTACTATTGATACATATTTTCCACCATACTCATCATATGGTATAACTCTAGAGTTTGTAATACTTTCATCCGAACCGGGACTACCGATTGATGGTGGTGTAATATCTGGAGGTGGAACGTAAGTGGGCATTAATATGCTCCTCCATCGGTGGTGCTACCGCCGCCAGATGGGCTTGTATTAGTTTCAGTAATTATTACCCCACTTGGTGTTGAAGCTTCGGCGATTTCATCGCTTGTTATATTTTCAAATCTATCTTCAGTTAATTGTAAAGGAGTTGTTGTTTTTAAAACGTCAAATCTAGACAACACATTATTTTCCAAGTCATTAATTATTTTGTCAGCAAGATCATTTACTTTAGATTGAGTGAATTGATACGCCTGAGTTGGCGCTGTTGAGCCATCAAAACTAAATTTACGATCTAAATTGTTTCCCTCGTCAATATTGGACCCTTCAATAAAGGGGTTGCTGCCAACATCGACATAGTTATATGGAGGATTGGAAATGTGTGTTATTACGCCGGTGGTGGTGGACTGTGGAACATAGGCATTAAAATAAACTGTATTGGTTTCTGCATATCCAAATATTTTAACATGCTGAACTGTAATATAATCGTTTAGTGAACTAGCACCGGTAGCTCCAACATTTTTTCCTATTTGTTCAATTATATACACTGAACCGGCCGTCGAGGACAGGGAAAAATCTGATATTAGTTCTGGATCTGCAGCATTTACTTTTTCAAAATTATAAACTTGATTATAAGGTCTTTGATCGGTATAAGTATATCCATTTTTGAAAAACGAATTTGTATCGATAACATAGCCATCAACAGTCGTGATATTTTCGCCAGAGTAAACATTTATAGTGTCATTAAGTTCAGTTGTAGAAACTGCATTAGGAATGTCATCTGCATCTAGAAGGCCCGTACTAATTTCACTTTTTGTAGGTGGCTTTGAATAATCAATTGTCTCAAGTGTTGTTGTGCTTGATGCTCTACCGGACGCTGTAGTACTTGAGGTTCTGCCGCCATCGTAATCACTCATTTGTTTTCTCCGCTAGATTCATAAGTAATATTTATTTTTCCCATAGTAAGTATCGCTTTTGTTTAAAATATTAATATCACTTAATATTTTGGATAAGTTTTTTGATGAATTTACAATGCTATTATTTGTACCTATATTATAGTTTGCATCGTCAAGCTCTAATATTGGATCGTTTTGATCAGGAAAGTTGTCTTTTACAGATTTGTTTTCAGCCATAATGTTGTTGACTAATTTTCTATCTAATATAGCAGGGTTTACATCTAATTCGATATTTTTATCATCTTCAAGTAAAGAAAAAGATTTTGATTTTGTATCGACTGCTATATTCATTTGCAGAAGAGTATCTTGCGATAATGTGACAAGATCACTATTGGCTTTATGTTTTCTAGTAGTTCTAATACTATTCACACCTTGTTTGACTTGCATAGTAGTTGCCGCATCTTGGACATTAAACAACATTGGTTCAGTTACTATGTTTACAATTTTATCATTAAAAATAAACTTTTTTTCATTTTTGGCTTTAACTTTAAAATTTTTAATTACATCAATTGAAACTTCATACATTTTATTATTCTCCGATTACTATGAGGTAGTAATAATTAACTACTCATAAAGTTTTCAACCTCACTATAATTACCGATATGGTCAAAAACTGACAACTCTAAATCAACTTGAGTGGTTAATTTTTGTCTTGAAGAATAGGTAGAATAATCTTCTAAAGCATTTGTTTTTAACAAATCTAATTGTGATTGAATACCCTGTAGTTCTTCATCAAATTTGATTAGCTCACCCAAGGTGCCCGTTTCAGGTTTTATATTATTTAAAATCTTTTCAGTAAACTCAAGTACATCTGCATATTCAAGATTACTGAAAAATGATGTAAATATGCTTAAATAAACCGAATAAATTGAAACCATTCTAATCCATGGATCACTATTTGGATACTTTGCTTTTATGTCCGAGATAAAAAAGTCGTTAAATCTTTCTGTATATTCATTAAATGCGCACTGTTCTTTTGCAACATTTAAGTACTGATTTACAAAAACTGAATACGTGCTAGAAAATGAATCAATTAATCCCAATAGTGTTTGTAAGGAGTTGTCTTTAATATCAACAGAAATATTAGCTACATCTCTAGAAGAATTTCCATATTGTGGTGAGCGCTCAACGACGGTATCAATTTCAGTAGTTCTATTAAATTGGTCATCATCAATAAAAAACTGATAAGTAAACATGGCTAGCCTGTAATCGTCTTTCCATGTTTTGCCCGATTTTAGTTGACCATTTTGCCAGCCATAAAAGCTGTAGTTTCTTTGTACTAGTTTACTGTATTCTCGTTTCGTATTTTCTCCGGCCGCCATATCGGTAAGTTGCTCTATAGCTTCAGTGTCAAGATTTTGTGCACTTTCAACAAATGTTGAGAAACTAAACGAACCCGGTAGTACTGGAGCATCTTCATATGCAAGCGGTCTGCCGCCACCGAATCCTCCAATTCCCGATGGTATAGTTGTAAATTTTAATTCTTTCGGATTTGACGGCTTATAATCATATGAACCAGCATTCCCTATTTGAAGTTTCATGGTTGTATCGTAGGTTATATTTTTATATTCTACTTCAAAAATATTGATTGAATTATTGGTTATTTCATGAGCATCAGGATAATATTCTAGAAAATTATCCATGTTAATATACCTTGACATAAATGATTTTTTTCTAACAAATTTTTCTACATCAACAAAAAACACTCCACTTTTTTTAATGATAATATCAATATTAGCGAGTGCATCATGAAGTCCAGTATTCAATCTAGCACCTTCAAGTTCATAAATAAGTTCTAAAATATCAGTTATTGCATTTACTATATTTGTACTCTCATTGCTAAGTCGTCCAAGTATTATTTTGGCAAGAGAACTACCAAACTCAATCTTATAAATATTTTTATGTTGCGATCTAAAACTTAATCCGGGTAGATCACTATATGCTATACTTGCAGGTGGTGATGTTTGATTTCCAAACGAATCTTCAGACCATTCTTTTACTCGTTTTCTATATTGCAAATCTTTAGATACTAATTTTTTTTCACTATAACTTAATTCTCCGCCACCTGTAATAACAACGCCAGAGCCGGGACCAGACACTCCGTCATCATAGTAAGCATTATATTCGAAAGTTTCACCAGTCAAGCCAGTTTCTTCAAATGAAACTCCATTGGCTTGTACATCAGCATAGGCAAAATATGGGGTTCTTATGTAAGCATCAAATTTGTTACTTAATTCATTTTCTAAAATGGTGGCATAAGATGTCTTAAATTCATTATATAAATTAATAGCAATAGTAGATTTAGTTTGAGAAGAAGCAAGTTGTCTTACAAGTGCCGGGTTGCTTCTAATATTATTAATAAAATTATTGATTGTATTTTCAATAGTATTGTAAATTGCATTAAGTGCCTCACTCATAATTCTATCACTTTGACTCCTAATCGAGTCTGGTGGGGCTATATGATTTAAAAATGCTTCCAATACAGCAGTGGCACTCCAATTTTTTGCTTTTGAATTATCTCTGCTAAGTTTCATTATTTTTACCTCATCCATATCCGTGGAGTCAGTTTCTTTTGTTCCAAGCATATGTATAGTTCTAGTTTTATAAGACTCAGTTGCTATTGGCATGCGCATGTTCATCACAGGAATAACATTGTAATTAAAGTAATCAATACGAGTAGGAGATTCAGGAACTAGTGGGTTTTTTCTAAGAAAAACTAATTCATATTGGTTATCTTCATGATAGAGCCAGTACATTGTGGCTAAAAAATTTTGAGTGCCGACATCTACTGCTTGGCATTTTTCTTTTGAGGCTCTTTTAAGTGATACAGCCTCTTCTTCAGATCCTAAACGACCCTCGTCAAAATATAAAATACCATCCGTAGCAGGTTTGCCATCTGGGGTTTTACCAGAGGGTATGGCCCATAAATCAATTTCGTTATCTAGAAAGTTTTGTACTGATATCAACTCATTAAATATTTGATTATCTCCTGAATAATTTTCCAAAATAGCACGGACATCGATATCAGGATTATCGATGGCTTCAAATACTTCGGTTAAGTTAGCCTGATTAGGTTTAGTGCTATGAATGATTGATTTTATTTGTAATATTTTATTTTGAATTCTACTGTTATTTGAATCTAAAAATTCTTGACTATTCATTGGCAACTCTGCGCGGCCGGGGAAATTAGAGTCTGAAGCTATTGGCACGTACCTTGCAGCATTTGAATGTAGAACGGTTTTATATACGATATCTTCATCTTGGACGTTTTCATCAAAACTGCCACCAAAAGTAATCGTTTCTCCAACTCTAAGATCTGAGACTTTATAATTTCTAAATATTCTTTTTGCAACTTGTTCTTGAGCAAGTATGGATTTGTCAAGTTTATTTATTTGTATACTTAAACTACTATACATTTGCCCTGTATCAGTGGCAGACGATTTACTCGGAGATAACCGATTTGCCTTATACAGTCGAGGAATTAGTTCATGTGTGGCACCATATCTGGCAAGCACATACTCAATATTTTGAATTTGATTTTCCAAACTTTTATTACTAATTGTTTTGTAGTTGTTAACAATATTTTGTATTGATTTTTTAATATCTTCGTGTGTCAGTGTATCACTTTTAAAAAAACGGCCGTCAATTGTTTGAAGAGGAGTCCCCGTGTATGGTAAGCCAGTAGAATCAACAAATATGGGATCACTAAATTTAGAAATTACTCCATTTACTTTCACATCTTCATAACTTATATCACTAAAATTAATCGCGAATGAGGTTCTAGATAAATTAGATTGACAAAGATTTTCAAATTTTTCAGATGATATTGATGCAAAAATTGTTAAATCACTGATTTCATCTACATTTAAGATATGAAATGATTGCTCAGTAAATGCTGCTCTAATAATTGGTTTACCATTATCATCAAAATCGTTAGCTATGGAATCTGTATTTGCAAAATTACTAAATGGAATACTATAAATTTGTACGCTATTATTTAATAGACCACTTAAGTATTCAGTAAATGACGCACTTTCTCCTTGTTCCTTATACAAAAGTGTGTCAGTGAATGATTCATTTGCGATATTAGGAATAGTGACTAAATCTCTAAGATTAGATAGATTAAGTTTGTTATTTTTTATTTCATCAATTATTTGTGAATTTTTACAGAAAAATAAATTTAAATACAAAGTTGAATCATCATCACCGGAAAATAATTCATTGATTAATTCAGTAGAATCAAAAACATCATCTGAGTTAAATAAAGCTGATGTGGTAATTGTATACTTATTAACAAATCTAGGTTCAATAGGGGTATCCGATGCGCTATCGATGGCATTGATAATATCATCTTCTGGATTAACAGAATTTATTTTAATTTTTTCAATTATTGGAGTTGGAAGAAACTTACCAAAGTTGTTTATTGTATCACCTTTATAAATTAATCTAGACATATTTCTGGAACTACCTCACTACCGTAAATATCATTGTAAAAATTTTCTTGTTGCTCAAAATCACAATCAAAATCTAGACTTAGATAATATGTTTGTTTATTGAACACTTCAATATTTTTGCATGCAACAGCTTGATTAACGTCATTATCCTTTAAAATATCAAAGTAATATTCAACACAATCAGTGGTTGCATCGGTATCATAATTTATTTCTGGACGTTCTGTAACCATTATACCATCTATAACTTGTTGTTTTTTATTTTTAAAGAATTTTCTTGTTAAACTTTGCTTTATATCATCGTTATCAATTGTAAAAACTTCGATATCAAAATTATCATTTAAGATCTGAGTATTAACTTCATCAATGTAAATCATAGGATCATCCATCTTAAGCTCAATAATTTTGTTGTCGGCAAAAATGTTAGAACGAAAATTACCAAGAAAAGATACTTGCTCATTTGAAGGACCAAGATTTGGAATTGTATCAAATTTTTGAATCGTGTCGTAGTTTACAATTTTTTTTATATAATTTAAATCAATATTAATTTGTGGAATATTGGTGGGTACAACTGATGTTTCTGTTTCTTTTCTGCTAGAGGAGGTTATATTACTCTGTAGGGCTACAATTTTCCACGAGGGAACTAATTCTGGTTTTCTACTGTCGAAAAAAGAATCTCCGATACTACCATCATATCTAAAATTGTCATACCTTGGTTTTTCTGGCTCAAGAGGTGTGGTATCAACTGATATCACTTTAGTTCCAGAATCGTCTATTTTGGGGATTTTTTGTAATTTATTGCCTACGTCCTCAAATAGCACCAAGCTTTCTATATAAGGAGTTTCTTGTTTGATTCTTTTGTGAACATTATTCTGAGTTTCGTTAATATTAGCATATTCACCATCATATATTACATTATCATCAAAGAAGGCGTAATATACTGGTTTAAATTTACCAACAGAAAATAGATATTTTCCATAACTTGTAAGTTCTAATCCTATAACTCTTTCTTTTTTATCTAAAAATTTTGCCATTACTATTCTCCGATTTCTCCCGGTGGTCCAGCGTTAGTACCTTGGTTGCCAGTTCCATCGGTAGAGTTTTCACCCCTGCCGCCGCCGAGTCCTGAACCACGACCGCCAAGACCGCCAGCTTCACCACCGCTTGTTTCTCTGGTGGGTGTGCCCGGGCCGCGCTCATAGCCAGTAGAAGGTGGTGGTCTTCTGGGATCTTTAGGTCCGCTTCGAGGATCAAAATCTTTTGTTGTTTTTCTTTTCTTGCTAATTGAATTTGTACCAAAGTCTGTTTTTTTGTTTTCTAAAACTAAGTCTCTATTTTTTCTTTGTTCTCTGTCTAAAGTTGAATTTATAACGCCGGCGTTATCTGTACTAGGGGTAATAATAAATTCAGTGCTACCGGGCTCTGGTTCAGCTCTATCCTTAAAAAGTATGTTTGTGTCAATATTTACAGATTCAACAATCGAAACATAATCATATGGCCAATTAAATCGTAAAGGATAATTTTCAGACTGTTGATCAGGACTAGTTGCATCAAGCCCACTGGCTGGCTGATTAATTTGCTTTGTTGTAACCTCATTATACAAGGTTTGGCTTTTCTGCTTAACCTTAAATACCATCCATCGTAAATTAGAATTAAATATTATTTGCTCTTCTGACAATAGTTCTGTATTGACAATTTCATGTGCTATTGCATCCTCAGCAAGTGAAACTCTAGTGCTGTCTTTTGGTGATAAGTTTTGCCAAATATAAGACAAGTCATTTTTGTCAAGTTCATATTTAAATTCAAATATATACATAACAACTGGTGATGCTTTAATGTTGTTTATGAAATCAAATTGTGGTGGAAATACATAGCGTTTCATTTTTTGAATTTGTCTTCTAATCGATTGGCCTGCAGAATCTAAAGTATCGCCTGCCAAACTGCCCTCTGCAAAACTTAAAGCAGCATCTACCCTAAACTGTGGTATAGTAAAGAATTTCTTTCGATCTTGGGCATTTCCACCTACAGGCTGTGGTTCACCAAGCGTTAAACCATCAACTATATACGGCACAGCCACAACTGCTTCTCTAATTGTTTGTTTATCGGCAACATCACCTAAACGGACGCTTGAATTTTCATTAGTAAAGCCCATCAGATCAGCAAAAGACTTGTACTCTTTGTGAATATCTACTCCACTAGAACCATCGAATCTATTGTATACTGATGAACTGCCAATAACTTCGTAATGATTCTTAAGCCACTGTTCAGGAATATCACCCATCTCTAAGAATATGCCTTTTTGATTATCTTCTGGCAATAGTCCAAACTGGTGCCACATACCACGAGGTACTGATTCAGAACCAAAGTTTTGTGGTAGTGTTAAAGTATTGATTGAATCAGTGATTGGTCTTACACCGGTGTCGTGAAAGTTCATCATAGGTGTTTCAAACTTAGGTTGGATTACCCATCTTTGTGCAGCAATTTCATTTTCATCGCTAATCAGTTGGCCAAACTTATTAAGTCTTCGTTTAGGAACATCCTCGACACCAAATATATTAATTGATGCAGTCAACTGCATAGCATTATCATTAATATGTTCACCGGAGTACGGCTGAAATGTCGTAATTTCATTAATTCTAGGTCCGCTAGTGCCGCCTAATACATCGGTAATAAATGGATCAAAATGACCATATAGTCTATCTTTAACAAGTGTTCTAAACCCGGGCGCATGTGCATTACCATCTGCCCCCCTCATTAAGCTATCGCCCGGATCAAACCTTCTAGATATGATTTTTGTCTCTGCTAAGATTCTGTTAAGATCGTAATTGACACTTGCAGATGGAGTGAAAATAAAATCGACCCATGCTTCACCATCGTAATAAGGCGGAGTAAATGACCAATTGAATCCATTTAGGGAATCTTTAGCACCAAAATTACTAGCACTTACTGCAAAGTTATTCATTTTAGTTTCATTAGCTACACCAAAAGAGTGATCAAGTTCAAAATAATTTCTACCTAATACCGGAGGTCCAAACGCCGTGGTTCTACTATACATGGTAAAGTTTCGTTTAAAATTGGGGTTCTGGGTTGGATCTTGGGGAAGTTCGTAAGTTCCAGAGGTAGCTATTGTGGAAGCAGTCAGTGCTGGTGATTGATCATTGCTAT
>CETN01001653.1_pt1 | contig 10780 bp, 12 predicted proteins | sample 531301 | NCBI WGS metagenome assembly CETN01 (sample SAMEA2622656, study PRJEB7988) | marine metagenome | isolation source: saline water (ENVO:00002010), including
TGAATTTGAAATATGGAATAATGCAACAGATGCTGTCCCTAAACAATTAAGACCTAAAAATGGTTCTAAAGGGGATAAAACAATAAGAAACGCTAAAAAAATAAATACTAAAAATAATCCAAACTTATCTAATGCTACTTTAGATGTTATAGATTCATTTTTTAAAGATTAATTATGGAAATACTATTAATAATATTATTAACTTTATCTATTACAGTTTCATTTTTTATAATTAGAAATTTATTAATTAAAAATGAAAGATTAGAAGATTTTATTGCTAAACAAAGTGATGCTATAAATGAATGTGATAAAAGAGTAAAACAAATAGACATTAGAGGTACTTTTAGTGCTGATGATGAAATAGGATGGTTTTTTGAAGAAATTAAAAAAATTCAAGAAGCTTTAAATGAATTTACCCTTAAATAAAAATATGACAAAACAAACCAAAATTAAACAAGAAACAAACTCTATTCCCCCACCTAAGAAAAAAAGAGGTAGAAAAAGAACAAAAAAAAGATACTTTACTGAAGATACAGATGCTGCAATAGCCGAATATTTAGCATCTACAAATCAAGAAAAAAGAGATTATGTATTTAAAACAAGAATTTATTATCCCTTTTATAAACTAGCTGAAAATTTAATTCATACTTTTAAATTTTATTATACAGAAGTAGATTCATTAGAAGATTTAAAACATGAATTGATTTGTTTTTTCTTAGAAAAATTAGATTACTTCAAACCTGAAAAAGGTACTAAAGCCTTTAGTTATTTTTCAATTGTAGGAAAAAATTACTTAATATTGTATAATAATAATAATTATAAAAAGAAAAAAATAAAAGCTCCTATATTAGCCGCAGATGAAGATGATGGTGTTATTCGTCAATTAGGACGAGATGGAAGAAAAAAAGAATTAAAAGATTTTATAGATTATTTTACAGCGTATATAGATAAACATATGTTTACTATGTTTAAAAAAGATAAAGATAGAAAAGTATGTGATGCTATAAATCAAATATTTATACGTAGAGAAAATTTAGAAATTTTTAATAAAAAAGCTTTATACATTTACATTAGAGAAATGACAGATGTAGATACTCCTGTAATTACTAAAGTTACAAAAATATTAAAAAAATTATATAAAAAATTATATCAAGAATTCCATCAAACAGGATATGTAAAAATTTAAAATCTTTCTATATTTATAATAAAATAAATATATGGATGCACTAAACCAAATACTATTTGATGATAAATCATTTTCTGATTTATTAAAAGAAATTCATAAAAATCAAAGTAAAAAAGCAAAACAATTAGCTAATTTGATAGCTGAATTAAGACCTCTTATTACTAGTTTAGGAGATGCTACTGTAGTAGTACCCTTAATTAAAGAATATATGGAAATCAGTGTTAAAAATGATGATCAATTAATAAAAATGGCAGCTATAGTTCAACGTTTATCTACTGGTAATGCTAGTAGTGGAGATGGAGGTATGTTAACAGAAGAAGAAATGCAACAACTTCAAGATGTAGCTGAAGAAATATCTAAGACAGTAGAAAATCCAAAACAAATAGATCAACCTAAAAAAGCAGAATAAATGTTTCAAGTAGCAAGAGTTCAAGATGTTATTATGGATCCTTTACACCCTAAATATATGGGGCAAACTTCTATAGGAGCTATTTGCTATACCCTTATAGATGACCCCCCACCTGAAAGTATTTTACAAACAGAAGTTGCTTCTCCTTTAAACACTAACATATCTCATATTCCTGTACCTAATGAAATAGTTTTTTTAGTATCAGCACCTAGTAAAAATTATAATGAAAATGAAAATTTAGTAAATTATTATCTATACCCCCATGCTATATTTCAAGATCCTAATAGTAATGCGCTACCAAATGCAGTAGATAGTAATAATAATTTTTATAGGGGCAATTTTATAGAAATGGAAAATATAAGACCACTAGTTCCTTTTGATGGAGATGTTTTAATTGAAGGTAGATTTGGTAATTCTATAAGATTTGGATCTACAAATATTAGTAGTAATACTTTCTATAAAAATGAATGGAGTAATACAGGCACATATGGAGATCCTATTACTATAATTCGAAATGGACAGCAAGCTTTAGATAATCAATTTGTAAATAATTTTGATCATATAATAGAAAATATTAATAAAGATGATTCTAGTATATATTTATGTTCTAGACAAAAACTTTTAGCATTTCAGCCTGCTTCTTTACATGATGGTTCTTATAATACAGATATTTTTAAACAAAATAGTCAAACTAACGAACCTGAAATAGCTAGTAACGAATTACCTTTAGATGTACAAGAAGATATAAATTTAAATAATGCTGCACCTTTACCACCAGTAGATAAACAAATTACAAGTGAACTTTCAAATTTTCAACCATCTGAAGTAGCTTATTATGACATATCTCCAACAGAAAATCAAATATTATCAACACAAGATAACATAACATTACCTAATAGTTATGTAGTTCCTGATAACATTGATATGAATTATTTAATGGAAGAAATATAAAATGGCAAGATTTAAAAGAATACATAGTATATATAGTAAAATAGCTGAAGACCAAAATATAAATAATTATCCTGGAGTAGATGCTGAAGGATATCCTACTCTTACCTCTGATTTTATTTTTTCTAATTTACAATTATTACATACAAATTGTATAAATCCTATGTTAGATGCTTTTGGTCCTTCTATAAAAATAATTTCAGCTTATAGATCTATAGAACTAAATAGTGTTTTAGGAGGAGTCTCTAATTCACAACATACTAGAGGATATGCTGTAGATTTAATTAGTTTAAATGATCCTACTTCTTTATTATGGAATTGGTGTTTCCAAAATTTAACTACATGGAATCAGTTAATATGGGAATATCCCGAAAGAGGAAATTACACAGATGAAGATCAACCTTTTTCTTGGGTTCATATTTCTTACATAGAAGAAAATAATCCTAAAATATCTTCTCTTTCTTCAGAAAAAGAAAATCTTCATGAATCATATAAAAATGAATTAACTAATAGAATAGGGAATTATACTCATGGTATAACCTTAGCAGATGAAACCTTAATATAAAATGACATATATACCTACACCACCACAAGATTATAATGGTAATCAAGTAATAGTAAATTCTGATAGATTACTATTTAATGCTAAACGTGATAGTATTTTATTATTTTCAGATAAAGTTATAGGATTTAGTACTAATGGTAGTTTTCATTTTGATACTAGTCCAGATAAAGAAATAAGTAAATTTATAGTTAATTCTCCTAATATATATCTAGGTTTAGACACAAATAATACTTTACCTACTCAACCTGCAGTTTTAGCAGATGATTTAATTACATCTTTAACAGATATACTTCGTATGATTGAAACAATATATGCAGATATAGCATTTCAAGTAGCTTTTTTAAGCACTACAGATGGTACTCTTACAGGTCCTAATAATAAAAATGTTAGATTACTTCAAAAAAGACAAAGAGAAATTAAAAGAAAAATAGAAAGTTTAGAAGATATAAAAAGTAAAAATACAAAATTAGTATAAAATGGCAACACAATTTGTAAGAAACATAGGAGGAAATTTAGATTCACTTATAGGAAGAGCAGAAATAGAGATTAGAAATGAATTAAAGAAAAAATTAGATGAACAAAAAAATAAACTTCCTACCCCTAAAGACTTATTAGAAGAATTAGGAATAATCCCTAATTCTGAATCTTGTAGTGAAAAAGGAATGGATAAATTTGAAGAAAAATATAATAAAATAAGAGATAAGTTAACTAGTATAGAAGATAAACTTAAAAATGTTCAAATAAAAATGTCCCAAACAGAAGAAAATTTAAGTAAAATTATAACTGGAGAAGAAGGACCTGTTGGTCAAGTACTTGAATTAAAAAATAATATTATTGAACCTACAATATTACCTGTTCTTCAAGGAATAGTAATAGCTATTCCTATTGCTTTATTAGCACTTCCTACTCCCCCTCCAGGATTTCCTGGTCAACAAGAATTTGTTAGAAAATTAACTTTAAAATTAGCAAGAGCCTATTCTAAAGTAAAAGAACTTACTGAATTAGTAGCAATGATAAGTTTTATGATATCTTTTTATCAACAAAAAGCTACTAGAGTTTTAGATCCTCTTAAATTATTACTTTCTAAATTAAATTTTATTGTAGAAGAAATTGCTAAATTTAAAGCTTTTTTACATAGTCTTTTTCTTCAATTTACAGGAGAGTGTGATGCATTACAAAACGCAGCAAATAATTCTACAGGTAATAGTGATAATTCTATAATTCCTGACCCTACTGGTCCTACTCCATTACAAGAATATTTAGATTTATTAAAAGACCAATATGAAGATGTATATAATGTATTATTAGAATCAAATAATAGAAAAGCTATAGAAAGAATATTTGCTATTAAAGAAAATTTAGAAGAAGATTACAATATTAGTTTTAAAGTTATTAATCCTTAAAACTAATTATATTTATAACATATAATAACAATTAAAATATGAAAGCACAAGTATTTGAAAAATTAATTAGAAAAATAGTTAGAGAAGAAATTGATTATGCTTTACGTAGAGAAATGAAATCTCTTAAAGAAGATTTACGTGATGAATTAAAACCAACTATAATAGAACAAACAACCTCTTCTACATCTCCAAATACAAATAATAAATTAAAAGAAAATATAATGGGTAAAAATCCTTTTAAAAAACAAAATTTTGTAGGAAATAGTACCTTAAATGATTTATTAAATGAAACTGCTCAAGGAGATACAAATTTAAATGGTAATATATCTCCTGCTTCTATGATGGAAAATTTTAGTACTGTAGAAGGAGTACCAGAAGCAGCAGTACCTACTGAAGTAGCAAATGCTGTAAATAGAGATTATAGTAGTTTGATGAAAGCTATAGATAAAAGAAATAATAAATAAAAATGGCTATAGTACAAGGAATTAAAAGAATAGATCCTTTAGATCTTAATAAAAATGTTACAATAGGGGTAGCTTTTCCTTTAGATGAAAATAATATGTTTAAAGGAACTAATACTGTTGCAGAACAAATAAAAGCTAATTTAATTAATCTTCTCCTTACAGTACCTGGAGAACGAGTTAATTTACCTAATTATGGTGTAGGGTTAAAAAACTTATTATTTGAACAAAGTGTAGATTTAGAAACCTTAAAGGAACAAATAATCTCTACAACAAACAGATATATTCCTAATATAAAAATAAAAAATGTACAAACAGGAATGACAAAAGATGAACATACTATCTATATAAAAGTAGCATATGTATCTACTTTAAATGGAGAACCAGATAGTATACAATTAAATTTTAATTAAAGATGGCATATAGTAAAGTATTTAATAGATCAAGTAATAAAGACATAAAATATATAAGTAAAGATTACAATTCTTTTAAAAATCAACTTATAGAATTTGCTCGAACATATTTTCCTAATAATTTTAATGATTTTAGCGAAGGAAACCCAGGGATGATGTTCTTAGAAATGGCTGCTTATGTAGGAGATGTTTTATCATTTTACACTGATACTCAGATTCAAGAAACTTTTATAACATTAGCTCAAGATAAAGAAAATTTATATAATATGGCTTATGCTTTAGGTTATAAACCAAAAGCTACTTCAGCAGCTAGTGTTACATTAGATTTATCCCATTTAGTTCCTTCAAAATTAGTTGATGGTGTATATGTAGAAGATTATTCTTATGCTTTAAGAGTTAAAAAAAATTCATCCTTTATATCACAAGAAGGACCTTCTTTTTACACTACAGAAGATTGTAATTTTGATTATTCTTCTTCTTTTAGCCCTACTACTTCTAGTATGTTTCAATTTGATAGTTCAGGTAATCCAGAATATTTTTTATTAAAAAAAAGAGTTCCAGCTATTTCTGCAACAAGAAAATCCCAAACATTTACAGTAGGAAGTCCTGAAAAATTTACTACAATTACTTTATTTGATACAGATGTTCTTAATATAGAATCTATTGTAGATTCAGATGGTAACGAGTATGAAGAAGTAGATTATTTAGCACAAGATACTAAATTTGAAGAAGTATCTAATTCAGCAACTAATGATCCTACTTTAAGTCAATTTAGTGGTGAAACTCCTTATTTATTAAAATTAAAACAAGTTCCTAGAAGGTTTATAAGTAGAGTTAAACCAAATAATCAAGTAGAAATTCAATTTGGAGCAGGAGTTAGTAATAGATCAGATGAATCAATTATACCTAATCCTGATAATATTGGTCTAGGTATAAAAGACGGTAGAAACGATTTAGATAGAGCATATGATCCTTCTAATTTTCTATACACTAAAGCATATGGTCAAGCTCCTTCAAATACAACTCTAACAGTAACTTATACAGTTGGAGGAGGAATTGTATCAAATGTAAATTCAAATAGTATAACACAAGTAGGAACTTTATTACAAGAATTTAAACCTAATTTAAGTGTAGGTATGAGAAATTTTGTAATATCTTCTTTATCTCCTAATAATATAGAACCTGCTAGAGGTGGAGGGGATGGAGATACTATTGAAGATATAAGGTTAAATACTATTGCTAATTTTTCTACACAACAAAGAACAGTTACTAGAGAAGATTATATTGTGAGATCTATGTCTATGCCTCCTCGTTTTGGATTAGTAGCAAAAGCATTTATAACTCAAGATGACCAAATATCTCCTTTGTCAACAGAACCTAATAGAATACCTAACCCTTTAGCATTAAATCTTTATACTTTAAGTTATGATGCAAATAAACATTTAACCTCTTTAAATACTGCTACTAAAACTAATTTAGCTACTTATTTAGAACAATTTAGAATGTTAACAGATTCTATTAACATAAAAGATGCTTTTGTAGTAAATTTTTCAGTAGATTTTGTAATTACGGTTTTTAAAAATTTTAATAACGAAGATGTTTTATTGCAAGCTATTACTGAATTAAAAAATTATTTTAATATAGATAATTGGCAAATAAATCAACCTATTATAATATCAGATGTTAAAAATACAATAGGAGCTATTAGAGGAGTACAAACAGTAGAAGACGTTACATTTACAAATAAATTTGGGGATAGTATAGGATATTCTCAATATAGTTATTCTTTTGATTCGGCTACAAAAGGAGGAATAATTTATCCTTCAGTAGACCCCTGTATTTTTGAAATAAAATACCCTAATATAGATATTCAAGGACAAGTAACAACTTATTAATATGGCATATTATTCAATTTTTCCAGAAAGCGATACAACATTATATAGTCACCCTGACAGATCACAAATGAATGCTGGTGGTGATGAAATTTTAGAGATAATTAAAGAAAGAGGTACAACTAATAATAAATTATATCCGTCTAGAATTCTAATAAAATTTAGAACAGAAGATATGCTTCTAGCATATAATATAGCAACATCAGACCATACTAGAACAGGAGCAGAAATAATCTCAGATACCAATCGCCCTCCTTTATATACTGCTAGTTTAGAACTATTTGCTGCTACTAGTCAAGGTCCTACAAACTTTCAAGGAACCCAAAATATAGAATTACATGCTTTATCTCAATCATTTGATGAGGGTACAGGTAGATATGATAATTTACCAACAAGTTCAAATGGAGCTACTTGGGAGTTTAGAGATAATTCAACATTATCAACCTCATGGGCTACTTCTTTTAATGATGTTTCAACAGGTTCATTAGTAAGTGCTTCTATACTTACAGCAGGAGGAGGGGCATGGTATAACAGTAACGGGGATTTAGGATTTGTAGATGGATTTACAGGATTTACACAACAAATACAACAGGGAGATTCTTTAGATATAAATTTAAATATAGCTCCATTAGTTAATAAATTTATTAATGGTCAACAGATTCCTATACATCCCTTTGGCATAATAAATAATGGTATGGTATTAAAACTACCTGATACTATAGAAAATAATACTACTAGTAGTTTAGGTAATTTACAATATTTTTCAGTAGATACTCATACAATATATACTCCTAAATTAACTTTTAAATTTGATGATAGTCTTCATAATTCACAATCAATTGCAAAACAAAGTGGAGAATTAAGTGTATCACTTTATAGAAATGAAGAAACCTATAACCATAATGATGAAGCTGTTTTTAGAATACACGTTAGAGATAAATATCCTGTAAGACAATTTGCTTCTTCTTCTAATTTTTTAACCCCAGGTTACTTTACAACTTCTTCTTTTTATAGTATAAGAGATGCTTATACAGAACAAGAAATAATTCCTTTTGATGAAAATAATACTAAATTAAGTGCTGATGGTGAAGGAATGCATTTTAAAATTTTTATGAAGGGTTTACAACCTGAAAGATATTATCGTGTTTTATTTAAACATAGAAATAATGAAGGTACAAAAGTATATGATAATAATTACTTTTTTAAAGTTGTTAGATAATGGCTAAACAAAATTTTAAACTTCAAAAAACAGTATTTAGTAATAAAAAAATTACAGAACAACTTTCTTTAGGTTTTGAAAAATTATCTAAATCTGAATTACCTGTAAATGTAAAAAGAATTAAAGAAATTTATGATGAAATTTTTTATACTATTCCTATAGATGGAAAAGAATCACATAAAAATCTTGTAGAACAAGAATATAATTATTTATATAAAGATAATAATTTAAGATTAGAAAAAAAAATTAAAAAATTAATTGATAAAATACAAGCAAAAACAACAGAATTAGATAATATAGATATAACAGAATTTGATAAAACAGAACATCCTTTATATGAAAATGGTTCTATTTTACAACAAGGGGCAAATGGTTCTCCTTTACAAGATGCAGTTTATGTTTGGATAATGCAAGAAGGAAGAAAAAGAAGATTTGAATCACAATCAGATCCTGTTTTTTTAGAAGTAAAAAAAGCACTTAGCCTACCTGATGGAGCAAATGATGGTAGATATTATGTTTCTACAGAAGATTTAAATTCTATACCTGATGGTAGATCTATAACTACTACTAGAGATTTAAATTTAAAAGGATCTTCAATTATTCCTACACAAGAGTTAGCTGATCTTGAAGTTAGACATGCCTATTATACAGTTGAAATAGAATGTTTAGGAAATGAAGTTGCTGATTTTTCAGAACAAGTAATTAATGGAGAAATAAATACTTCACAATTACAATTTTACTTAGGTTCTAGTGGATGTACTGTTAGATATTTTAAAGATGATTTTAGTACAGATGCAGATGAATTATCAATTGAAACTGTTCAAATAAGTAAAGGACAAACAGTAACTTTAGATATTTTAAGAGAAGGTTTAGGTCCTGAAGATAGTGGTATTCCTTTTAATAGTAATGATTATTATACCGCACTTGGGTCATATAATTTAGCAAATTTAGATTACTATGGTAATGATGTTTCTGATTATATTAAAAACTGGGGTCCTTTTGGAGAATATGAAGGTATAGCATATGCTACGGGTAGACTTATGATAAGACAACTTCCTAACCCTTATATACAAGATGTTTTATTAATACCTCAAGATACTAGTCAAACAATATTAAACGGACTTCCAGAAAGTACAACTATAGGAGGAACAGAATCTTCAATAACTATAATTCAACCAGGAACAAACTCATCTTACACAGGACAAGAAAGATCAGCCTACAATACTAAAATGATTTATAAAGGACAAAATCTTTGGGGAAGTTTAAATCAAAATAATGAACTTCAAAACGAAGTATTTGATAGTCCTAACAATAAATATTATAAAAAAACTATAAGTGTAGACAAAGGTATAGGAAATACCCCTATATACGGCCAACCTATACTTAGATATATGAGTACCTATTGTGTATTATTAGGGGGGTTTTCAGAAAATGCTACTAGAAAACTTAGATTTTTAGATTTATTAAGTGGTGATTTTTTTACTAGAAGAAGAGGTCAAGTAGAAGATGATTTAAATTGGGAAATGATTACATCTTCAGGTTTAGGTATTTTAGGAATGAAATGGGATTCAGAAAAACTTAAAGGAAGAGTAGTAGATCAAGGATATGTTGGATTACAAGAATATAAAACCAATATGTATGAAGGTCAGGGTAACTATTATAATCCAAGTACTACAGGAAATAATTATAGTTGGCCTTTTCCTAGTGCTTAAAATATAATTTATGTCAAAAGTAAAAATAAATTTTAAAAAAAGATTTTATGGCTTAAAAGGAGCTTTAGATACTTTAGATTATGAATTTAGTGAATTTAAAAAATTTCCTAAAACTCCAAAAGAATTTTTTAATCTATATAATACATATTTTTACGAATTACAAAGAAATATTCATTTTCATTTTTTAACTAAAAGTACTAATTATGCATATCCTGAAGGATTTGAAAATGAACTAGAAATTGAATCAAAAGAGTTAGAAAATCAATTAAGAGATATTCAAAGAGAAATTGATTCTTTAGAAAAAGAACATTTTTTCTTTAAAAATTACTCTTTTTTAATATTAAATAATGAAGATATTATAGGACCAAATGGTTCTTTAAAAGAAATAGGACCCCAAATAGGACCTTTTCTTATGCAATCAGGAAAAAAAAGAATTGTAGAAACACTAGATCTTTATTCTCAAATAAAAACAAAAGTAAGAAAAGGTAGTTCTAATATTACTGACCAAGATATTTTAGTAAGAGTTGATCAGCAAACTTTAAATGGAATTGCTGATGGTCCTCCTATTACAG
>CETN01074290.1_pt1 | contig 10771 bp, 7 predicted proteins | sample 531301 | NCBI WGS metagenome assembly CETN01 (sample SAMEA2622656, study PRJEB7988) | marine metagenome | isolation source: saline water (ENVO:00002010), including
TACTGAAGCCAACGTTCGTGCCCTGATTGCGCCTTCCTGCAGTCTGTCCTGCAATCACTCCCCGGCGAGTTAGGATTTGTGCTTCCGGCCCAAACTGCGAGATCCGGGAATTTTTCCGTGGCAGCGTTGTCCCTTTGTCGCTCCTTCGGATCGTCTGGTAGGCGTCTCGCAGCCTATGTATGCCTCGTTTCTGGAATTGAACCGCATTATCCTACGATTTTGGATTGTTAAGTCTCATAAAGAGTTAATTTAACCCCGCAACGTCGAGTTCCGGCGCCGGTTCGCCTGGAGATCATTTCTTTTTCTTGACCGATTCCTGTATTATGGTATAACCCTTTCGTTCTATGCGATATACCACAGCCACCATCATCAATGCGCCCCTCAAGAAGGTCGCCCCCTATGTAGCGGACCCGAACCACTTTAAAGACTGGATGGAAGGTTTGCAGAGCTACGAATCTATCTCGGGACAGCCCGGCAAGACCGGCAGCAAATCCAGACTGGTATTTCAGATGGGCAATCGCAAAATAGAAATGATCGAAACCGTAGAGATGAATACCCTTCCAGATGAGTACCGGGTGCTGTACGAAACGGATGGCGTCTGGAATCGGGTAAGGAATCTCTTTGTGGGACTACCGGATGGTAGAACCAGATACGAAAACGACAGCGAGTTTCGCTTCAAGGGGTTCATGGCCATTCTCTCCGTCTTCATGAAAGGGAGTTTCAAGAAGCAGACTTTGAAGTATCAAGAGGACTTCCGTAAGTTCGTAGAGAAAAGGGCCGCCCAGCAATAGGCGCCCTTAAGAGTAGCCGCATTTTAACCCGGCCCGTGGGCTGGGACCGCGTTGGGGCTTGTTTTTCTTCTTGAGCCGCTCTCCAGCAAGGGCAAATCCGTTCTCCGGGAGGCCGGCGGCGGAGTAGCGCCGGGCCGGGAGAACCAATGTCCGTCAAACTAACTTATTTTCTGATGCTCGCTTTCCCTTTTCGTTGCGAACGCAATCACTGTGTCGTCTCTTGATCTTCTGGGGCCCTATATTTTGGAGCCCCAGTTCGCGGAAATGAACAGCGCGGTGGATAACTACACTCTGGTGGAAATCTTCTCGCAGGTAGTTCCTTTCCCTTTTGTATTTGCGATGATCATCGGCCATGCAATTCCTGTATTTCGACAGACAGGGCCGGCGCATCTCTATCCGGAGACCATTAAACGAAGACTGATTAATTCGCCGATGCTGCTTTCCCTTTTTGGCAGTTCCGGATGGATCATGGGATACATCTTCTTTCAAATCTCCGCCTTCCTTCGCGGTCACAGGCTTCCGTAGGTTTGCTGATCACAATGTTTAAAGCAGGTTCTCTGTTTGGGCCGGTACTTGAAATGAAAGAAGCCGCTCAGCGAATAGGCGAAAAGGATTATTCCACACGCGTGCATGTAGTGTCCACCGACGAAATCGGAAATCTGGGCGAAAATCTCAATGAGATGGCCGAAGGTCTCGAAGAGCGCGAGCGAATCCGAGACATTTTTGGAAAGGTAGTGGATCCAGGGGTAAGAGATTTACTCATCGGGGGCGAATTAAAGCTCGGCGGGGAGAGAAGGGAAGCCACGGTTCTCTTCACGGATCTCCAGGGCTTTACATCCCTGTCCGAAAATCGAGCCCCCGAAGAGGTAGTTGGAATACTCAACGATTATTTCCGGGATATGACCGAGCGTATTCGCGCCAACGGAGGAACCGTAAACAAGTTCATAGGCGACGCAATCATGGCGGTGTTTGGCGCGCCCATGCCGGATGCAAATCATGCCGCCAATGCCGTGCGAGCGGCCACGGAAATGCTGGCTCTGGATTCGCAGTATCATGGACAGAACCTGGTCACGCGGATAGGCGTCCATACCGGCGAGCTTCTGGCGGGAAACATCGGTTCCGATGAGCGGATGGAGTACACCGTCATTGGCGATACGGTGAACACTGCATCCAGACTGGAATCGGCATGTAAAAATCTAAAGCTCAAGCTATTGGTGTCCGAGTCCACAGTGCAGAAGTTACCGGCGAACCTTGGCGAGGAGCTGGGGCTCAGGCCTGTAGCGAAGGTTCGGCTTAAGGGCCGGGAAGGGCCCGTATCGGTCTTTACGGTTTTTCCAGCGATCGCACAAGAAACATCTCAATAGGGGCTTTGTTTTTGATCTGGACAAGGCCTCGGGACTGAAATGCAAACTTCCCCTGGGCCAGTTTCGCCGTGGTTGCAGATACATTTACTTCCCCGGGCAAACCGGCGCTTTCCAGACGACTGGCGGTATTAACCGCATCCCCCCATACATCGTAGGCGAACCTGTTGGCTCCTACCACGCCTGCAATCACTGGTCCGGAATGAATACCACATCGCATCTGCCATTGAGCGCTCCTTGAAGTAGATTTGGCGGCAGAGATTACGTAATCGTTTAGCCAGGCCTGCATTTCCAGGGCGCAGAGAATGGTTCGGGTAGCATGATCCTCCAGCGGTTCTGGAGCGCCGGCCACCGCCATGTAAGAATCGCCAATGGTCTTGATCCGCTGCACGCCGTACTTCCGGGCGATGCGATCATAGTTGGAGAATATCCTGTCGAGCTCCTGTATGAGCTCTTCGGCGCTCAGAGTCTCTGCTATCCGGGTAAATCCCACCAAATCTGTAAACAGGATGCTCACAGCCGGGTGTTTTTCCGGAGGGTATCGGTGGCCCCTGCGTAGAATCTCTGCCACGGAGGCCGGAAGTATGGAATGCAATAGGCGATCGGAAAGCTTTCTTTGTTCCTGGGCTTCTTCGCGAGCTTCTCTGTAGCTACTGACCACATAAGAGGTGATGGCCACTGTGCCGGGAAAGGCAATCAAACCAATGAGCACGACAACATCTATCAGCCGATCCTCTTCGCTGGCATAGGGTACGATCCAGGAAGGCCTGAGGGCATCTATAGCCATGAGCCCCCAGATCAGAGCGAGTATCATGACCGAGACCGGGATCCTGGCTCGGGAAGGAACGATCACCATCATGAGGGAGGATGCGAACAGAAACAATGCCGGAACCGGGCCACGGCTGCCTTCGTTGAAAATCCAGGAAACAGGAAGAATCACAGCTATCGCTACCAGGAGCGCATAGGTAGAAAATCGGTTGCCTGGCTTCCGGCTGTAGTAGTTGATTATGGTCATCACGACTACCATGCAAAAGCCAAAGATCAGGAGTACGGGTTCCTGATTCAGAAACGTACCCAGGGAGATGGCCACCCCGGTAACCAGTACGGCTGTGCTCGAAGCCAGTATCTGAATTCGCTGTTCCAGGCTGTATTCGGGAACCATGCCCAAAAAGCGTCGCACACTCATAGGCGAAAATGCCTGGCATTGATGCGAGCTGTCCAGCCAGAAAGGACCAGGAATGAATGTCTGGAAAGCTCCCGCATCGCAGACATACAATGCCGCGATAATGAGACATAAGATCGATTATCGGTAGTGGTGCCGGTTTGAGTTCTTTCGTTCCGTACTACCGATGAAACAATCCCTGCCACGCTGGTGCCATGCTGGCCCGGTATCTTCGTTCCGGACCGGCCTGCAGGGCGCACGGTATGGCATCATCCCAGCCTTTCGATTTCCAGAAAAGTGACGTCATCCTGGTAACCGGCCGGTCGGAACTTTTGAAATTCCGCGCAAACGGCGGCGATGAACTCTTCGCCCTTTAGATGGCTGTATTTGCTCAGGACTTCCGGCAATTCCGGCGGACGATGCAGCTCTTCGTCGGCAATTTCGTAGACGCCATCGGTGTATAGCAGCAGTCGATCGCCGGGGTTAATTATTTCGGTCTCTTCCTGGTACGCATGATCGGCAACCAGTCCCAGAAGCGGCGCCATGGGACCGCAGCTCTGCACTTTCCCGTCGGCGCGAAGAATCAATGCCGGAGGATGTCCGGCGCGGCTGATCTCCACCGTGCCGGTTTCTGGATGGATCACTGCGTAGATGGCGCTTAAGTACCGATAGCTCTGCATTGGATCCAGGTAGCTGGCCATTCCCTGGAGTACTCCACCGGCAGAAGTGGTTTCGTTTCCGGTGGAACGATGCGCGACGTGAACCGTCGAAGCTTCCAGGGCCGCGGGCAGTCCGTGTCCCGAAACGTCCGCAACCAGTATACCTGCGCTTCCGTCCTTACGCACGATCAGGTCGTAATAGTCGCCGCCCAGTTCGCTGGATGGACGGTAGTGGGCATGAATCCGATAACCCGTCAATTCCAGGGAGTCCGGCAGATGTGAAGTCAATAGATCCCGCGCCCTGTCCAGGTCATCCTGCAAGATCAATAGTCTGGTTTCTTGTTCGATACGTGTCCTTTCTTCTTTTCGAATCACATAACCCAGATAGGAAGAGAAGCCCAGTATCTGGAATAAAAGGCCGCTCTGTAAGAACAGATCTTCCGACCACGCTTTTTCTACCAGGCCCGTTCGTCCCAGTGTTTCCAGAACAGCAAATAGGATGGGCAGGCTCCAGAGCACGGAAAAGATTCGTGCCGCGTGGCTCTTGAAAGATAGGATGAGGGAAGCCAGGAGTATTGCCGGCGGAATAATGTAGGAAAGGTACATACCCACGGCGAAGGTCCACTCCTGGGAAAACCAGTACAAAGGGAATATCGACAATACAGCCAACTGGCAACCCAGGAGCAGCCTACCGCCGATTGATCGGTTTCCGATCTCCAGAAAGTGTCGAAAGAAGTGTATCCCGCCGAAGTACATCAATGCGAAAAACGGGGCCGGCAGCGAAGACCAGGGGCCTCCGTTTACGGGCAGTAGATGATAAAGACCATTTCGATAAGACAGATAGGCGGCAAGTCCTGTAAGATAGAGAATGTAGCCGGTAACCATTGGTCGGTTACGGGATACCAGACTCAGGGAATAAAACACAATGGTAACAAGTATCAGTCCTAGAAAAGAGCTCTGTGTGAGGGATCGCAGCCTGGAGTTCTCCAGGTATTTGTCTTCTTCAAGGATGGTCATGCCCGTATTTACATTGAACGGGTTCTTTACGGATACGTACACAAAGCCCTGTACCTGCTCCGCCGTATCCAGAATGATCCCCGGTCTCAGCGAAAGATACCTCCCTTTGATTGCTTCGCCGGCGCTGCCCTGATGGATCCATTGGTCGTTGAGACGAGTATAACAGTGAAGCTCGTCGACCCTCGGGTCCGTGTATTCCAGCACCAGGGATCGCTTTCCGGGATTCCGGAACTCTAATCTCAGCCACAAAGTTTCATTGTCATAAGCAGGCAAAACCGTGGATCGCACGGGCTGCCAATTCTTGACTTCGGAAATGGTTACTGGATCCGGGCCGGTGGTGTAGGCAAAGTGTGGCTGAAAGCCAGCAGCGCCTTTGGTCTGTGGGTCAGCGTTCCCTCCGCAGTTCGTAGTCAGCAGGAAGAGCAAAGGTAGAAGCAGAACTGGCCCCGTAGACCTGCGCCTTGACCTGTTCGCCCCGGGTTTCATCGGCTCTCCAGCCCGGCGCCGGAGTATTGTAGTTGAATCAAGGCCACATCATCGGTAGCCGGCCCACCCCTTAGTTGCCGGGACCTTTCCAGAATATCCGTTAAGCTTTCGCCGGCAGCCAGAAACAGTTCTCGTTCGCGGGCGAAAACCAACTCGGCATTTGCATCGTCCGGCTCCGACAGGTAGTCTGTCCGGAAAAGACCGTCGGTGTAAAGGTACAGTCGGTCCCCCTGCCCCAGCGTCATTGTGGCGTCTTCGCCCTCCCATTGCTCCATAACACCGAGAAGCGGTCCCGTGCTTTCAAAGAATTCGGGTTCCAGGTCCGGTCTGGCAAGCAAGCCCGGGGGGTGACCGGCCGCAGAAATTGAGGCGAAGCCCGTGCGTAGATTCAGGACGCAGTAGATGGCGCTTACAAAGCGAAGCTGTAAATGAGTGTACAGGAAACCATTGATGGCGGCCAGGGTTTCCGCAGCGGATCGCTTCCCCTGATATACGCTTCGCAATGCCAATCGCACCAGAGCCGCATCTAGAGCTGCTGTCATTCCGTGTCCCGTTACATCCGCCACAAACAGTCCTACATGCTCGTTGTCGGGGTAGACTACGTCACAGTAATCCCCCCCTACCTGGTGCTGCGGTTCATAATAAACCTGGATTTTGGCGCCGTTCAATTGATGTTCGGAGGAAGGCATCAGATCTCGCTGAATCTTACGGGCAAAGCCCAGTTCTTGATTTACCCGGTTTAACGTAACTTCGTTTGCGATTCGATGCGATTCGGATTCCCGGATCTTTCGGCGAATAACCAGCGAAAAGAGCAGAAACTCTAACAAGAAAGCTACAGGAAGATAGATCCGGTTCTCCATCCGGGCGGTGACAAAAGAGAGATTCTCGGCCATGGCCGCAACAATGGGCAAAGACCAGGCGCATAGAAACAGGTAGGAGTCCCTGGCTCCGCGCTTGAGACCGATGAGCGCAATAATAAACATCGGAGGGCCTACAAATAAGCCGGCCAGAGCCGACAACTCATGAGCCACTTCCGCCTTGAAAGGAAGAAAGGCGATGGGTAGCGCCGCAGCGTATTGCAGCATTCGCGCCGCCAGGTCGGTTATGGAACTCTTCTGCCCTGTGGACAAATAGTATCGTCCGAATCGAATAGCGCTGATGGCGGTCAGACATACCGCAACGGTGTGCATCCATTGCGAATAACCCGCCAGAGCGGGTGGCAGCAGTATCAGGGAAAGCCTGGTTCGAAAGACGAAGTAGACGCCCACCGAAATCATCCAGAGAATGTAACGGCTCAGTAGCGGATCCTTTAGCCCGCCGTACATGAGACCATTTAGTAGCACCAGCATCAGCACGGTGCCTCCGAAAAGCCCGAGAAGAGTATACCTGGTAGCCTGCTTGCTTAGATGCGCGGATTCCGAATAGATTATGAACTCTGAGGGAACCCGGCGATAGGAGTGCAGGCGTACGTAGACTGTGACCAGTTCTCCAGGGGCCAGCTCCAGATCCAGGGTAGGTCTCGAGTAGCGATGATCGACGAAGGCTCCGGTACCGGATTCCTGCACAGTCTCCAATCCATTCCGATTGTGGATGAATGTGACGCTGTTTGTCCAGGGTGCCGGTGTGGTCAGACGATAATGACCGCTTGCGGAAGCGCTTTGTTCGAGTTCAATCCGGAGCCAGAGTGCCTTACCTTCCTCCAGGGGCATGACAGAATCCCGGACCGGATTCCAGTCCTGATGCCTTCTGGCTTCGACCGGGCCGGAGTTTTCATCCAGAAAAGCGTACCGCGCAATACCTGTAAGCGGTTTAACCGAAACATCCTTATCCAACAACAAAGGTGCGGAATACGACTGCGGTACATAGGCGCCAAAGCAAAGAACAACAAATAGAAACCGGAGTGACTTCTTTACCCCCGGGGTACAGTTGAAAAGGCAAATGGTCATGTGGATTCTGGCAACTGCAGGCAGGATGATAGATCGCTCTATGATTTCTCAACCATTAAAAGCGGTGTGAAACATTTATTTTTGTTTCCCATAAAGTACTTGCAGTAACGTGCATCAGATACTGGACATGAATTTGGAGGAGCCGGAACACGGGTAAGAAAGGTATGCAACAGAGTCAGAGAACAGCCCAGGAAATCGTAGCGGGAGGCTATCGCACTGTAAACTTTATCCGGATGGGCCTGGCTTTCTTATTCGGCGGAGCTATCCTGGCCACCGGATTCAATAGCTTTCACCGGACTTTGATCCAGGCCGAAGCGGTGGGCTGTGTAATCTTTTTACTTATCGCTGTGATAGGATTATATTTGATGCGCGGCGGCCGAATCCCACAGAAGTTCTCCCGGGCCGCTGTCTTCTCTGACATGACCATTCTCGGCGCAATCATGGCCGTTGTCTGTCTGGACTCTTCCCAGGAAGCCTACATGATGGTCAAGAACACCAGTCTATATGCGGTGTTTTTCATAATTCTCGGATATTCGGCTCTTCTGGGCTCTGCATCGCTTACGCTTGCGCTTTCTATCTGGGGAGGCATACTCTACGGCGTATCCATGTATCTGGCATTTATCACCGGAGTGGACTTCGGGGCGGCCAACGATTACTCCATCAACCGAGTTGGTATTTCCGACGCCATCATTCTGGCGCTGTATCTACCGGTGGCCGGTTCAATCGTCGCGGGAGTTTTACGGATTCAGAAAAAGCTCACAGGGGTTTCCTCGCAGCATGCGGAAACCAATGCCGAACTGGTTGCATCCCTCACCGATCAGAAACACATCCTGGCCATGCATGCGAAAGAGCTGGACCGAACCACGGAAGGCTTCAAACAATTCGTAGAGCAAACCACTTCCCGAATCGAAAGCCAGGCGGCCGCTCTGGAGCAGGCCAATGCGGTGACGGAAGAGCTGACGGCCTCGGCTTCCCAGACTTCCGAAATCATTGAAAAGCAAAGCAAAGGGATCGAAGCCATGGCGGAAGGAAGCACCGAGCTGAATGCTTTAATAAATGAAATCAGCGCATCGAACCAGGATCTGATCAATAGCGCCCGCGATTCTGTGCAGAGCATGGAAACAGTACTTTTCGCTGTTCAGGGTACAACCGAGATCCTGGGTCGGCTCGAAGAAGCCTTCAAGAACGTAAACCAGATAACCGAAGTTATGACCGAAATCGCTGACAAAACCAATCTCTTGTCCTTGAATGCTTCCATTGAGGCGGCCAGGGCCGGTGATGCAGGTCGAGGTTTTGCCGTAGTCGCCAACGAAGTTAGCAAGCTTGCCGATTTCACCGGACAGAATGTGCGACAGATTGCCCAGATTGTTAATGACTCGATGACTACAATCGATGAAGCGCGAAAGCAGTCGCAGGATGCATCCGCCCAGGCGTCCCATCAGAAGGAACAGACAAATCGTACCAACGAGCAGGTGGAGAAAACCTCGGGACTTCTGCGAAACCAGGCCAGTATTCTCCAGGGGCTCGTCAAAGAGTTGGAAGTTCAGCGGGGACGGGCCGGCGAAGTGATGAATAGCTCCCGGGAGCAAATCGACGGCCAGAAGGAACTGGCTCGCACCATGGAAAGCCTGGACCGGGAGATTACGGAAATCAACGAATCCTCAAAGCAGCTTTCGGAAGGAATAGATCGTATATCCGGCCAGGCCGCGGAGCTATCCCGAATCAGCGAAACTTGAGCGGTCCACGAACCTGTAGCCGGCCCAGGAAGACGACTCCAGTAGACCGCTTGGGCCAACCCTGACCTATGTCGCTCGGCGAAATTCTGTGCCGACAGATTTCGGTTCATCGCAAGGGGCCTATCGGGGCGGCGGCTCTGTACTCTTGCGAAGAGACTTCGACTCGGTGATATCGCTCATGATGCTCAGGTTAAGATCGCTTTCGATTCGCACGGCATGATACTGAGCAATCCGTTCCCCCAGTTGCGGGTGTACGAAGTGAAACTCCCCTATATCCTTCCCGTTTTGAAGATATCTGCTATAGTCCCGCTCCGACTCATGGCCCTCCGGCCGCGGAATATCCGAAACGGACATTCTTAGAAGATCCAGCTTGCTGTAGCCCAGAAGATCGCAGGCCGCCGGATTGGCGGAGCGATAGCGGCCCTTATCGTCGGCAAGAACGATTCCGTTTAGACTGTTATAAATGATCGCTCGAAAGATGCGTGCCTGCTCACGGTATCGCTTCTGTACCCGCTTGATGCGGGTGACATCCATGGCAAGGCAGAAGATTTCCAGAAGCTGCCCGGATTTTGTCCAGATCGGACTGCAGGCAGCCAGAATATGACGCAACTCTCCGCCGGGCCAGCGTAGCCTGAGCTCAACTTCCCGAAGAGGCTCCCCGCGCAGGGCCCTTTTCCACAACCGAAAGGCCCTGCTACGGTCCGAAGGGTCTATCACGGAGAACCAGGATCGGACATCTTTGTGGTCCCGGGGGGTCCGTCCCATCATCCTTTCCGCATTCTGGTTCCATCGGGCCTGGTTGCTGACAGTATTCAATTGAAACGTTCCCAGATTGGCCGTCTGGATGGCCAGGTCGGCATGGCTCAGAGCGGTATCGCGCTGCCGATTCAGAGTATCCACTTCGGTCAGGTTTCGACAGCAATAGAGAATCTCGCCTTCTTCCAGGTCCGCTCGGCGTATATCTACCAGAAAGGTTTGCGGTTCGCCACCGGCCACATTGGTGGAAAGTCGGAGGCCGTCCCGGGAGAGTTCACCTTCCTTCAGGGCCAGATGATCTATCTCCGAACCAAAGACTGCGGCCATATTCTTCCAGGAGGCTACTGTGGCCGCATCTACCTGAAATACATGGCCTGCCGAAGGGCTGGTGTATAGAATGTTATTGTTCGAATCTGTGAGAAATATTGCATCGGATATGCTTTCGAGAATATGTCTCTGCAGAGACTCTGCCCGGCGAATTATGGATTGATGTTCTTTTTCCCTTTGTCGAGCCTCGAACAGTCGCAAGGCCATTTTTATAGAGGCGTCCAGAACTACTACACCCGAATGCTTCACCACGTAGCCATAGGTGGTGATAGCTTCCGTTCGTTCTACGATCTCCTTTTCTGTGTGCGAAGAAAGAAACAGGATCGGCAGGTTGTGGGTTTCAAGGATGGCTCGCGCTGTGGCCGGCCCATCCATTCCAGGGCCCAGATCAATGTCCATGAGTACGAGGTCAATAGGCCCCTCCTCGAGGGCAGTCAGAGCCTGCAGGGCCTCTTCGCCACTGGCTTGCCAGGTGACGCGGTAGCCGTACTCTTCGAGCAGCCGTATATGCAGCGCAGCCACCAGGGAAT
>CETN01004399.1_pt1 | contig 10769 bp, 7 predicted proteins | sample 531301 | NCBI WGS metagenome assembly CETN01 (sample SAMEA2622656, study PRJEB7988) | marine metagenome | isolation source: saline water (ENVO:00002010), including
GCCTCATCAAATACTAATAAGGATAGTGCTTCAGAACGACCAGCATCTCCAGCTGCTGATGTTGCTTTAATTTGAGAACCATTTGAATATCGTAGAGATAGTTTGTTATCCTCTACTGTATTTTGTTTCAACCACGAAGGTAAGTATTGGTTCATAACTCTAACCTTTGTTACAAGGTTCTTAGCAACTTCTTGTTTAGTTGCGATTACAAGTACATTAAAATCTTGATTGAATAACATTTTCCACAATGCAAATCCAGCAGTTAAAGTTGATATACCAGTTTGTCGTGATTTTAAGATTACATTGTATCTATGTTTATCGAATTCTTGTAGAGTTCGTTCTTGAAACTGATATAAATGAAATGGTATCTTTCCTCGTACAGGATGTTGTATCATGCAGTATTTTTTCATAAAGTGTATTGGGTCTGATGCACACTTTTGATACTCAAGTTTTATTATATCCTTTAAAGAAGCTTTAGCCATTTATTTTTTTCCTATTTTCCAATATAGTGATGTACCTACGAATGGTTTGTATTTTCCTGCCTGATTAGATAAACCTAAATTTAAACCATAAAGGTTCATCTTTTTAGTTTTTAATAATCCATTCAAACTAAAGTTACCAAATCCATTTGTTTGGTCAACTCCTACTCCGAAACCATAATAAAATTCGTTTTTAGGTAACTCTTTTACAATTGTAGTATTGTAAACAGTTGGAATCTTGAAGAACCAATCTATTTCTCTTGATTCGATTCTATTTTGTGAAATAACATCAGTAAGAATACCAAATCCTAAACTACTTGCAGGTTTTTGTCCTAAAGAATCTGTAACTTCCTTTGGAAAATCATAATCAAGATTTAAAGTATCGGTTACTGTAACTCTTGAAAAGTAATCTTTAATAATAGCAAGTGAATCTACATCTACTGGTATTTCTACTTCTTTTATTACTTCTTTTGTAATGTATCTTGGAACATATTTGGTTACTTGAACTTCTTTTTCAACAAAAACTGTATCAGTTTCTTGTTTTATAAGTTCAAAATCTTCACCATCAATGTTTACTATCTCTTTATCACTATAATCTGGTCCACATCCTCTCATTAAGAATATGATACCAATCAAAAGGAGTATCAACAACTCCTTCCATCTTTTGGATATTAAATTAAATATAATGTTCATAATTTTTTTCTTTTAGTTTGTTAAAAGCCTTTTCTTTTTTTTCTTCTAACTCTTTAATTTCTCCTTCACCATAGTCAATAAGTTCTTGTATCTCTGCTTTAACCTCTTCAATTGGTTTAGGTAACTTCCAAGTTTCTGTTATCTCACCTTGGTCATTATGCATGTGATATTCTTCTTTTAAATCTCCTAATGATTCTCTATATTGTTCTAATTTGTGTTTTCCATAGATTATCATTCTAGTCCATACTTTATAGTTTTCATAATCTTCCCATAAACCTGCTGTTCTAATATCATGTTCTCTCTCAGTAGTACAATTTATACAAAAACCACCCTTTTCTATGAACCTTTTATCTTTTGCTGTAATTTTTACTGTTTTACACTCAGAGTTTTTACATTTTGATTTTTCCTCTAAGTATTTTCTGATTTCTTGGAATGTTTCAGAATTTTTATTTGTTTTAAGAGTATATCCCTCTTTCTTTTCGTACTTGTGGTGTTCATCTTCCCAAACATCACCTACTTTTCTATCTTCTTTTTTGGCTTCCCAACCGACAGTTTGATTTTTTTCGTACTTACCAGTCTTAACCATATCAACCAACTTTCTTCGAGTTGGATGCATGTACTTCTTTTTAAATTCTTTACCCATTGTTATATATTAGGTTATAATTTTATATATAAATATATCAAAATATGGAAACCGTAAATTTTAGAAGAAAATACCAAGTATTTGATTTACGGATGCAAATGTACCAGTAAGTTTAAAAGTATTCCCTTTATATAAAAACACAATACCTTCATTTGGTACAATTTTTTTAGCCCCACCGATAGAATTTAACCTTCCAAGTTCTAATTTTAGTTTATCTATCTTTTTTGGGTCACCTGATTTCTTAACATCTTTGATTGTTTTATCAATTCGTTTCTTTATATCACGAACTGCCTTATCAGGATTTACTGTAAGTGCTGATGATGTGAATTCTAAAACTTCTGCACCTAATCCTAAGAAGATTTTCTCAAATTTCATTAAATTATCTTTTGATATCTTCTTATGATTATCTTTATCTGTTTTCTTAGCCCAATCAAGAGTTTTTGAATCACTAATATTCTTATTATCTAATCTAAACTTCTTATCCATGAATGCCCATCTCTTAACCAATCCCATTTTTGTTTTATTATCTAATGATGTTGGTGATTTTTTATCAACAAATTGTTCCCACCATGCTTGATGGTAATCTGCAACACCATCTGTATCTTTTAACTTGAACTCTTTTTGTAATTTTGATATTTGTGATGAGTATTTTGCTTTTTTCTTTGATAAATCTTGTGATTTAGGTAATTTTACAATAGGTGGCCCTTGTATTGTATAGTTATCTTGTACATCTTTGTTAACTTGTTTAATCATACCAGCTAATACTCTTGCCGCTTCACCATTTTCACCTATGGCCTTACCATCCATATCATATTCCATAGTACCATGGAACACAAGTAACGCTTGGCCGTAAGGTATAACATTAACTGATGTTGGGTATATTACTTCAAGGTTCATAAAACACGCACCTTGTTTGAATATCTTATCTCTTTGTTTATTTGATAGAGCTGATATTGCATTTGAAAGGTCTTTCATAGCATAATTGTAAGCATCACTTAATCCACCTCTACCTTGGAACTTATCTGATACCCCTTTGATATCTAAAGCGTTTTCACCTCTGTTCTTTAGGTGTCCTTTGTTCCTCGCTGCTACTAACCTACCATCTCTCCATGATATTGCCAATGCTTGACCATCTGTTTTCTCTCTTGTGAACTCTAATGTACCTTCGAGTGCTCTATTTACGATATCTTTAAGTTGTCCAAAGGTTAAATTGATATCAGTATCGAATGGGTGAGACATATGACCATATGCACCACCTTCTATAATTAGTTCTTCCTTGACTGGTTCATATCCTCTCTTTATTTTATCCTTTCGTTTATCTTGATGTCCACCTTCTTTACCACCATCATCAAAATCAACTGTTTCAGGTTCAGCAATCGAACCTCTTTTTGCATATGCAGATGTAGAATGATGTCTATTAAAATCTTTTTCTACTTCAGATTGTTTTGGGTCTAATTTTACTGGTTTTAATTTATCAGTTACTTTAGATTCTTTCATAAAGAGTTCTTTTTCTTTATTATTTATGTACATTCCAATATCTGGCCCTTTAATATCGGATGGAACATCTTTTCCACCAACTGATAATTTAAATTTTACAAATTTATCAAGTTTTTTACCTATCATTTTACCAAAATTAACAATATCTGAATCTGATACTGTTGTTTTATCATGTAACTTTTTAAATTGTACTATTTTATCTGGTGTAAATTGTTTTAATGATATTAAAAACACTATATTATCTCTATCTTTGTTTGAGTAAGATATTCTATTCAATGTTTTCGCTACTTTCAATGGGTCGTTATCCCTTAAAATATAAGAAATGAATGTAATATAGTTATTATCATGTGGATATGGTTTACTTACTTTTAAACTTGGTAATATTTGATTAGTAAATCCAACTTCATCCAATCTTTCCATGTAAACTTTAGTATTTTTGGATTGTTTTATTGCACTTACAAACTCTTTTGTAATTCTTTCAAATGGAAGTGATTTAATTGAGTTATCTTTCTTTAATGCATCTAAAGTTTCTTTATCTAATTTAGCTCCTAATCTTGTTTCGAACCTAACTGCTCTTAATTTTCTTAATGGGTCCTCATCAAATCTTTCTGATGGTTTACCAACTGTTTTAATTACACCCTTTTTTAAATCTTTTATTCCACCATGGAAATCAATTACTTCTTTCTTATCAATATCATAATATAAAGAATTACAAGTTAAATCTCTTCTTTTAGAATCAGTTGAAATATCACAATATACTACTTTATCTGGTCTCCTACCTTTACCAATATCTTGTCTGAATGTAGTTACTTCATGGCCATTGATTATAATACTACCTAAATCAAGATTTGCATTTACATTTGTTGTTGAATGTTTAAATTTACCTTGTTTAGCAATCTTAATCATTTCTGCTGGAGTTGCATCTGTTGTTAAATCAAAATCTTTTGGTGTTTTACCAAGTATAGCATCTCTTACTGCTCCTCCAACTACATAAAGTTCTTTTTTATTCTTCTTAAATGCCTTTTGTAGTTTTTTAATATCAGCTGGTACAGATAAATTAAACTTTGTTCTTGTTGCTTTGTTTTCTCCTAATCTTTGTAATCCTGCTGGTGGTGGAGTTAAAGGATTGTATCCAAAACATCTTCTTCTAAAATCTTGTTCTGATTCGCCCTTCATTGGTTTATCACAACTCTGTTCATTTATTCTTTTATCTTTTCTCAACATCTGTAATAGTTCCATTCCTTTTCCTTTGATATCTCTATCTACCATTCTTGATGTTGGGCCTTTGAATAATTTAATGTATAGTTTTTCTAAGTATTCACCTTTTTTGTTATCTGGTAATTTACTAAATAATCTGTTAATTTGTCCTCTTTTTTTATAAACATATTTTTTAAAATCATCATAGAAAAAAGAATTAATTTGTTCTTGGTAGATTGTATCATCAATTCTACCATATTCTCTCATTATAATACCTGCAACGGCATTTGCTTGATTCTCAATAGGTGAACCATCTGCTCCATCTCTCCTAACATCTCCTAATAAACCAAGTTCATCTTGTTTTCTATGAACCAATTCATGTGCAATAGTTCTAAGGATATCAGCTGTCAATCTGTTTTCTGTTGCAACAAATATTTCTTTTGTTTGTGTATCAAATCCACCTAAACTTTTATGAGTATCTGAATATTCTGTACCACTCATCAAAGTAATCTTTGGTTTATCTTGAAGTTTTAATCTTTCACAAGCATACTCAACAAAGTTATTAATTGTTTTTATTTTTTTATTCAAATCTTCTTTAATAGGTTTATATTGATACTCTTTATCGGAATCAGCGTTTTTTCTATATTCTTTGTTTCTTTTCGCGAACCTTTTCATATCTTCCGGCCCAGCGTATCCAATCATCAGTTCATTTTGTTTAGTTTTTTTCTTCATTTGGTTAATGAACTTTCTATAAACATCTGCAGCTGATTTTTTACCCATCACTCTTGCTCTTTGTTCCATAGCAATTGCTGCTTGAATCTTATGTGCATGGGATTTACCACTACCTTTAATTTTACTTACTGATTTTTGTGCATCTTTTACTGTTGCAAACTTTAATCCTTGTATTGTACCTTTTGGATTTTCATCTGTATATAAATCGGAATGTGAAGATGAACCTCTATGTTGTCCTTTTTTTCTTGGTACTCTTGCTGCTTCTTTACCATCAAACTTTTCTGCTTCTTTAGCTCTCAATGCTGGTAAGAATTTGAATCTTGCTCTTTTAAGAACTCTTTTCTTTTTTCTTAATACATTTTTATGAACTATCTTTGCTTGTTGAATTGATAAATCAGTTCGTTTCATACCAGGAAATAAATCATTTAAGAATTCATTATAAACTTGTTTGTATGCTTGTTTGTATGCAATCTTTTTAAGTTTAGCAAGAGATTTTCTCCTTTTCATAGTTCTTGCTCTTCTTCTTGCTATTTGAGCTCGTTTACCAGCCATCGCTGCTTTTCTTCTAAGTAATGCTGCTGGTCTTAATCTACCTTTACTTCTTTCATCTAAATCTACAAATGCCGTTTCTTTAAGTGGTTTCATTCCACCTGCCTTTCTAACAACATTTAACTTCTTTATAATATCTCTTTGTTTTGGGGAACCAGGCATAGCTCTCATTGCCTTGTTTAGTAGTTTGAGATGTAATAGTTCATCAAACTTTTCATTTAATGATTCAGTTAATCCCATCTTTTCTCTCCATGAATCAAACGCCCCATAATCATACTCTTGTTTTTGTGAATCGTATCCACAATTATGACATAAATACTTTTCATCATCATCGGATTCTAATTCCCATGAGTGATTACATTTTGGACAATCAATTGCCGTACCAGCGATTTCAACGATGTAACCCTCTTTCATTAGTCGAAAAGTTACAACTTTTCTTCCATTGATAGTTGGCATTCCATGTTCATCTTTACCGATAGATTTAACTTTTACTTTCTTGTTTTTAAATCTACCCATTAAAATAGTATCACCAACTTCTACTGGTAGATTGATAGCTTCATTTAATGATGCTTCATACTCTTCTTGAGCATCTTTATCACCTTTTTGTGTATCAAGTGATATTTCTTTCTCATCTTTGTTAGTTTCTAATCCTTTGACTAATTCATATCCAATCATGGATGCTTTTCGAGTAGAGTGTTTAAACCAATCAGAATATGCCTTTGAAGAGTATATATCTACTTGGTTAGTTGCAGTGGTTGTACCTAAGACACCAGCTGGAAAGTAAGTAACTGCTTTTACTGGCCCATTAGGGTAAGTTGGATGGTCATAATAATCTTCAATCTCTTTGGATGTTATCATGTTAAGAACCTCATATCCAATCTTTGCTGCTCGTTTTACATTTATCCGAGAAAATACATCGTAGTTAGGGAAAAAGAAGTTTGGCCCATCATCCACTTGACCTGTACTCATCTTCGAACTCTCGTTGATGAGCCATTCTTCAATTCTCTCTTTAGAAATCTCGATTACTCCTTCATTAAGTTTATCAGTAATCATCTTAAAAATCGTAGCATTAAACTTTCCATATGCACGAGATTTAAAGAAAGATTTCTTCTGGTCATCCGACCCTACTGATAACCCATTACGAGTTTCAGTACCACTTATACCACCTCCTTGTGATGGAGCAGCATAAACATAACCACCATCCTCATAACCAACCTCGGCCTTTCCTTTCCATGGTTTGAAATACTTTCCACCCAATCTACTTGCATCTTTCTGACCTACTACGGTTATAAAGGCGGTTGTGTTTTTATCGTATTTTTTGAGGATTTCTTGTGGAGCATAATTGTTTTTTACCTGTACTATTTTTGATTTAGGTATATTGAACATTGTAGTCATTATCTTCACCTTTTCTCTGAAGTTAAAAGGTGATTTGGGTTTTTCTACTTTGTTCGAAGTACTGATAAAAACATTATTCTTTCCGAACTTTTTGACAAGGTGTTGGTATGTGCCGAAGTGTCCTTTATGCATAGGTTGAAACCTACCACCATAAACAACTACGACTTTCTTAATAGGACTTTCATCCTCCAAGAGCATTTGCTCTACAAGAAATTGTGAGAGTTTGTTCATATTCAATATACCTTATCAGTATATAAATATGTTAGAAAATAGAATTAATGATTCTTGTAAATAAATGGGTCTCTTTTACGAAGTTCTTCTAATTTCTTTTTGTATTGTTTTTTTAATTTTCTTTTCTTATACCAATTTATAAAAGGAGAAAATATTTTATTTATTAAATTCATAAGTTAGTTACTATAATATAATTCAGGATATTCTACTAATATATGTATTCCACCTTTTGATAAAGCATTTTTATATGCAGGTAAAATTTTATCATGAGTATCTAATTTCACGATTGTACTATTTGTTACTATATCTTTAAAAGCCTCTGTATAATCAGCTTTGTGTTGATGACCTGGGTCTAATGGTTTATCAGAACCTTTACCTACTCTTACAATCACATTTGGTTTCCACTCACCATCAGACATTGCCTCTAATTTATCTAAGTGATTTACCAGTTGATTTACAGCAAGTATTAAAAAATCCCATCTTGGGTAAAATGTTACAACTTTATGTCCTGTCATCGCGAGCCCCATTGTCATACCCATCTGTGTTTCTTCCATTACTGGTGTTTCTATCATTCTATCTTTTGGTAATCCTTCAATTGTTTTACTCATTGGATTACCATACCATACGATTTGTTGTCCTATGAAAATTGTTTTTGGGTCATCCATTACAAGTTTCATTGCTTCAGTTAAAGCATCTAAGTAAGGTGTGTATTCTGGTTGTGCCATTATATTAAATTTATTTTAGTTCTTGAAAGCCAATACTCTCTACTAATTGTTAATCCATTTTTACTAAATTCTTTTTTTGTACATCCATAATCTTCCCAAAATTTATTTTTAATAAATGTTTTAAAATTTTCTTTTATTTTAAGAAAATTACAATTTTGTGCAGCTTCGTTCCAAAGTAACATATACAAAATTACATTTGGATGTTCATTATATCCTGGTAATAATTCTTTTACATCAATAATTTTTGATTCAAAATGCTCAGGTGTTAAATTTACAAATCCTACTTCTTTAAAATTATCAATGATAAATTCATCAATACCTCCTTTTCTATATCTTTCACTTTCGTAAAAGTAATGTCTACCACAAGAATTAATTTGTTTAAATAGATATTCTAAGTTTGGAAATAATTCAACTATATTTTTTGTTTGTAAATTATTTGGTCTGTTTTCACCAAATTGATTTGTTTCTTTTAATCGAGTTTGATTATCTACAAAATAATATTCGTGTGGATGTTCTTGAAATTCTGAAAATAACCAGTTTTCTTGAAACGATTGCATATCAATTGAGTTCCATTCAATTTGTTTACTATTCAAAAATGATTGTGTTTTAATAATATTATCTAAATGATTTTTGATTTTCATATCAGGTGATAATTTATTTTCTATTGATAAAACAGTATCAAAATATAATTCATAATCCAAACTAATATCTGAAAAATAATCTTTAAATGAATGTGCTGGATTTACATAAAAGTTTTTATCAATATGTCCAACATTTCCAATTTTAAAAGTGTTACCTATATTGATGTTATCTAATAAACTTTTAAGTTCCTTTGGTAATTTTTTATACTCATTTGATTTTACATCATCAATACTTATAAAATTATCTTTTGTTTTGTAAATAAATGGCATATCACCAGGTGATGGATATGAAGTTGGTTCTAAAACAGTTTCATCTATTTTCATGTATTTCATGATAGGAAAACAAACTCTATGCCATTGTGACCATTCTATAAAACAATATATGTTTTTAGATTCAACTCCTAAATTTAATAACTGATTTACTACATATATAATTGAATCAGATTGCCAATCACTACCCATACTTCCGCAGTGAACTGTAATTCCAATAATGTTATCAACATCTCCTTCAACATGACACTCACTATATTCTTTTTTAAGTCTTTTGCTGTAATCTTCAGGAATATGTTTAAAAGGTGTTAAAACTGATTCTAACATTCTACCATATGAACATCCTGTATTTATGATAAATTTATATTTTGATAGTTCTTTCATATTGTTTTTCTATGATGATTATAAGTTCTTCTTATACCCTCTTCAAAGCCTGTTTGAGGGAGTAATCCATACTTTTTTTGTATATCTGTATTCATTCTTCTTCTTGGTTCACCATTTGGTTTTGAAGTATCCCAAGATACTTTTACATCTTTATCACTTACTTTTACTATTGTATCAACCATTCTTTTAATTGATATTTCTTCTCCACTTCCCAAGTTCGTAACTATGTGTAATTTATTTTCATAACATTTAATACTTGCAGATGCAACATCTCCAGCATAAATAAAATCTCTTGTTGGTGAACCATCACCCCATGCTTCTATCTTACCTTTACTTGGACTAGCCATAGAAACTTTTCTTATGTTTGAAGCCACAGCCATTGCTGATTTACCAAAGTTATCGTATTCACCAAATATATTTGCAGGTCTTACTATTGTCCAATTATTCCACTTGTATTGTACTTTGTGAGCTTCTAAATATAATTCTGGTACTCTTTTACTCCAAGATGGATACCAATCATGTTGTGATGGTAAAGTTTTCCAAACTGTATCTTCTACAAATTCAGGTGCTGATTCGTAAACACCAACTGATGACATGAATACTAACCAAACATTATTCTTGTAACAATTATCTATTATATTAAAATTACCACTTATTGATGGTTTTAAAAAATCAACAGGATTTTCTTTTGCTGTTTTTGGTGTACCTTTAATACCGAATGAATTAATACATGCATCAAACTTATGTATTTTAAATAATATTTCAACATCCTCTGAATCTTGTAAATCACAATGAACAAAATTAAAATTATCATAATTTACATCATTGAAATATTTCATATTTTTATTAATATCAGCACCTACAACAAAATAATTTTTTTTAAGTAATTGTGCTACAATGTGTGTACCTACTAGTCCATTTGAACCTGTTACTAAAACCTTTTTCATTAGATTAATTTATTTTTATTAGATATTGCTTGTATAACATTTTCTGCTATTATTTTATGACACAATTTTGATGGATGTGTATCCATGCCTGGTTTCCTATTAGGATTATTATAATTTTCTGTATCGATGTACATTCTTTCTCCTTCTTTATCTTCATTCACTTGAAGATATTCGATACAATCATAAACTTTATCTTTGTAAGTAAGTTTAATAAATCTTTCATTTAGAAAACTATCTTTTTTTATGTAATCAAGATATTCATCCGTCCATGAAAGTAAAAAAACTTTTTTTCCTAAATCATGATACTTTTTTGAAATCTTTGAAAGTTCGTTTGCCCACCGCTGGATATGTTCGTGTTTAAAATCATCCAAAGTTTTTCCATTATC
>CETN01026568.1_pt1 | contig 10767 bp, 21 predicted proteins | sample 531301 | NCBI WGS metagenome assembly CETN01 (sample SAMEA2622656, study PRJEB7988) | marine metagenome | isolation source: saline water (ENVO:00002010), including
GCATTAGTAGTTATGGCTTCTGTACCAAAGCCTAAAGCCTCTCCTATCAACTCAAGGTTTGTATTGGTAGCTGTTCCCCAAGTACCAGATCTTTCACCAGTTCCTATTTCTTCTAATCTTAAATTATTAACATATGTGCTCATTTTGTAATCCTTACGCTGCTATATCTGACCAAACATTACCGGGAGCAGGTATAATTCTATCCCAAACTAACACATTTCCTACAGATGCGCTAGCAGAAAGTCCTGTTAAATTAATGATTGTGCTTCCTGTTGCTGTGGTTGAATTTGTTGATGTTGTTCCTGCTACACCTGTAATACTAACTGTAATATTACCTTGACCTGTTGCAGAACCTACCGCAGGCGTTCCTGCTACACCTGTTACACTAATTACCTGATCTGTTTGTGGAGTTACTGAACCTACAGATGTTGTAGAACTAACACCTGTTAAGCTTACATCTATTCCTTGACCTTGTACAATAGTGGTAGAGCCAACAGCAGGGGTAGTTGCTACACCAGTTAGAGAAACATCTATATGTTGTGGGACGACAACAGACCCTACACCTGCGTTAGCTGTAACTCCTGTTACACCTAAGTTTTGATCTGTCTCAACAGAAACACTTCCTACTCCAGATGTTCCAACAAGACCTGTTAAATTAACCACTTGTGCTGTTTCAGCTAAAGCATTACCTACTGCACTTGTACCTGTAACTCCTGTTACAGAAACAGCAATATTTGGTATGGTTACACTTCCTACTGCTGATGTGCCTGCTACACCTGTTAAAGTAACAGACTTACTTATGGAGATAGAAACACTACCAACACCAGATGTTCCAACTACACCAGTAACTTCTAGTGGAATTGCACCATTCCACGTAGCTTGCCCCCAAGTTCCTCTACCCCAACCTGTTAAAAAATTAGTCAAGGAAAAACCTCTTTAGGCTATTCTGATTATAGCATTACTCGCATCAGCAGTTGGAAATACAATCTGAAAATCACCAGAGCTTGACGATTTATCAGAACCAAAATCTAAAACTAAAACAGCGTCCGTTGTGCTTGATCCACCAGCTGTTTGTGAATTATAGATAATAGCTCCTCTTGCTGTTATGGTTGATGAACCATATGTTTTGTCTGCAAAATCAGTAAAAGCTGTAGTAGAAGAGGAAGTAGGTGTAACATTTGTTAATGTTCCTCCACCTGCTGAATAATCTCCAGAGTTTCCTACTTCATTATTAGCAGAATAGTCTGTAACTGAAGCGTTCATTGTAGATCCACTCCCACCAAAACTACCTTGAGTTGGTTCCGCACTATTTGTAAATAGTGCAAGTTTAAATTGATCTTGTCCATTTGTAAAATCGTGTTTGCCTTGAAGGAGTTCTACCTTAAAAGACGTACACATAAAGTTTCCACTAAAAGCCATGTTATAATCTCCTTATTAGTTCGGCCAGTTTTGGATGCCCTGCATCCATAATTGCATTGTACACAGTTGTCCTATCACTATTAATAGCCTCTTTCATGTAATATGCAACTACTCTTTCTATATCTTTGGCGTAGGCTCTTGCTTGATCTCTTAAAACAGGATCTACATTATCCGATACAGATATTATTTTTTTAACACAAGTTTCAGCTACTTCTTCTGGAGTAAAACCTCTGTTATTAGTTGTTTTAACGCCAACAATAGGTCGATCTTTTGGTAAATCCATTTTTAGACTGAACATTATTGCTTACCTCTAATAACTTTTCCTATTCTATATTCTTCAGTAACTTCTTTTGCTTCTCCTAACATTTTAATACCAACTATAGCTTCTTGAAACTTTTGATTATACATAGCCATAACATCTTGTTCACCTTTCATAAAAGTATAAGCTTCTATCAAAGATCCATATAGTAAAGCTAACTCTGCATTTATGCTTAACCAAGTTGTTCCAGAATCATCTCCCGCTGTTAAACTTTGTGGTCTATAGTAATAATGCAGTTCTCCTGTATAAGAAGCATCTGGTGCAGGAGCTATTAAAAAATTTTCAATATCAAAAACACTATAGTATTTAGGAACTCCTTGTGTTGTTTCATTAGGAGTAAATGTCTGTAAAAAACTAGGTTCCTTAAAATCTACAAAAACTTTATTTTGATCTGTTGATCTAAAACTTAAAGAAAAAGGAGCCAAAAAATCAGAAGGACAAGCAAAGTATTGACTACCTTGTGTTATGGTTGCTATAGCGTTTTTTCTAAAAAGATTTAATTGAACATTTTTTAAAATACGTTCTTCAGAAAGTCTGATAAAAACAGATAAATTATTAACAAAAGTTGTCTCGTTATTTTCTGTGTAATCTTGAATAGCTGTTTTTAATTGTGCAAAAGTAAAGCTCATAATATCACACTATTGTTATATTCCCTACCATACTAGAGTGGTTTGTACATTGATAGACTAAAGAAGAATCACTTGGTTCATGTGGAACAATAAATTGAGTAAGCCCTGTAGTTGAATTGTAGTTTTCTGTAACACCTGTTGTAAAAGCTGAACCTCCATTAGATGTTCTAATTTGTAAAGGATGGCTACTTACATTTGCAGTATTATCGATAAGGTAAGTATGTCCTTTGTAAAAAGTAAAGTTTGGATTATCTCCAGAAGTAGCTCCCGGACCAGTAAAAGTGAAAGCAGAGGATCCATTAGTACCTGCTACATAAGTTGTAACAGGACCAGTTGTTTCATCATTAAGTCTAATCCAATTTCCTCCATGTGCGAAGTATAAACCTCCTGTCGCATGAACATGCCCTATAGCTCCATGATAGGTGCTTGCACTTGGTAAATCACTTAGATTAGCATAATAAAAAACAATTTTATTAGCACCAGAACTAACGTCAAAAAGACCTGCACTATCTATTATATCAGTTAAAACATTAGAACTATTACCTAATGCAGCATAGATCTCATTAAAGTTATCATTAATTTTATCAGCACCTACTCTTAGAGTATCCCCTGTTCCATCATTGGCACTGCTACCTATCCCTACACTTTGTTTTGCCATTTTCTATCCTTCATCAAAAGTATTTGTGGTTGCGTCTAATGTAATCGAAGTGCTATCAAAAGATGTAGCAGACGAAACAGTTACTGAACCAACAGAAGTAGTTGCTTGAACTCCTGTAACTATACCATCATTTTCTCCATTTACAAGTATTTGAACAGAACCTACCTGACCTAGTGCTTCAGTTTTACTTGTTGGAAAATAAGGTTGTGTCGGACTACCAACAGGATTATATCCATATGTAACATTTCTTTCGGCTTCTAAATTTGTTTCTGGTCTAGGATTTCTTAAAGTCTGAGGATCAACAATTCTTCTTTTTGGAAAAAGTTGTGGATGTTTTGGTTCAAACTCATCTACTCCTACTAAAAGGCCATTCCATTCCTTTTTCATATCCTTTAATCTGTATCTAAAACCAGACCTATCCGATATACCATAAGCTCTATTTCCTGATGCAAATCTAGCCAACTCTATAAAACCCTAAATCTGGACTAATCGTAGTAGAGGATCTATCTCTATCTTCTGTAGCCGCTCTCTGAAATTCTTCTTCATATACAGATTTTAAAAGTTGAACTCTTTCTGGTGCTCTTTTAATTGAAATGTAATAGGCTAAACCTGCAGCCAAACAGGGATAAAATCTAAAAGGAACTTCTAAAGTGTTTGTAAAAGTATCCGCATCATTCATTCTAGTTAAAGCATCATAAAAAATAACATCTGTACTATTTTCTGGAACAGGCCAAATTTTAAGATTTGGTGTAATTTGTCTATCTAAAAAAAACTGGCTTGGTCTACCTGTTGTAGTTTTATTTGGTATAGATAAATAAGAATCTCTACTTATTCTATCAACAGAAAAATAAGTATTATTTCTAACAACGGATAACGATAATATGTCTATTATATCGGTAGAAAGAGCATATTCTGCTGTTCCAGATGTTAAATTTTGTGTTCTTTGAACAATTGTCCATTGATTTAAACCTCTATTTGCCCAATCCAACAACATTAAATTTAAAGATCTTTTTGCAGTTTTTAAATCATATCCTGTTCTTACTTCTAAACCACAACGCTCAAAAGCTTCTTCGATGTATTCAGTTACGTCAAGTTCAAAATCTGTGCTTGCAGAAAGAGCCATTTTATTCTTCCAATTTTGATATTTTTACATTTGACCTTTTAATAAAATCTTCCCAAAGTGGTCTAATCATTTCATTATTAGCATTTACTTGAATAGCCATTACCTCTGTTCTTTTGTCAACAGATATTAAAGTAGCAACTATCCAAGCAATTGCCCCAAAACTACAAGAAATCGATAAACCTATTATGATTTCTCTGGTCATTATCCAAAAAATCCTGTGATAGAATCGATGTTTGTTAATGTTACATGACACTCATCATCAAAAATTATTCCATGATCAGGAATAGTTATTTGATTATCGTCTGAGGTATGAAATACCATAGACAACAATGTACTACCACCGCTTCCATTTTTAAATACAACAGCGGGAGAACCACTACCAGCTGTCTTAACATAGAAAGCTTTTAGTCTTGTTCTGCCACCTTGAAGTGTTCCTGTGGAAGTTGCTGTTTTAGCAAATATTGAAGCAGCCATAATCTACTCCTTTACTAAGCAGTTGGTGAGTCAGAGGAAATACCAAAAAATTTAAGAGATAATTCTCCACCAGCACCGGCGTTTCCAGATATAATAACCTCTACCTCATCAGCCGTTTCAGTAGCAGCAGTTGTTGCACCACCAGACATACCTAGTACACCATTACAAGGAAAAAATCCTTTAAAACCTGCTGAATTAATAGCTTCTGATATACCATCAACAAAACCATCAGTATCAGCATCTGTTCCTATATCAACTAAGTTAACTGCGTTTGCTGCAGCACTTGTAACTGTAATAGCAACACCCATTGGGATAAAGTTAGAAGGAATTCCAATAGAAGCTTCTTTATGACTTGTCCCTGTTGTTGCAATTGTAATTGTTGCAGTATAAGTAGATAAAGTCATTTCATTGGTTAAAGCTCCAGTAGTGGAGTTTTTAATAATATTTTTAAATCCATTTTCAGACCTAACTGGTCCACTAAAAGTTGTATTAGCCATTTTATATCTCCTGTCTTGGCAAATGTCAGCTTTCGCTGTCAGTGATATTTAATCTTACACTATTTTTTTCAAAAAAGAAAGGGGCGAATAAACGCCCCTTAGTTATTTAGGAGGATGTGCTATTACGCACCTGGTGAACCGAAAACACATCTTGGATCTGAAAAACCAAAAGAATATCTTTCTCTGGCTTTATATCTCATGTTTCCAGTATCAAAATCAGCTTCCATTTGAGTAGATAGTGGTACTCTTTCAAAATGTAGAAACCCTCTAGGAGCATCTGTCGTTAAGAAAAAAGCATCCGCATCTGTCAAAAAGTCATTAACAGTGTAGCCATCTGGAAGCATTCCCATTGATCTAAGTGCATTTGTATCGTTGTCAGCAGTACCTACTCTTAAATTAGATACCAATAATCTTTCAGCGACAAATTGCAATTGTCTAGGAACTACTAGTTTCATACCTCTTAGTGCCACTCTTAATCCACGCTCATCTACAAAACCAGCAATACTAATAAGAGCGTCTTCAAGAGAAGTTTCGTTCAAATCAGCAGCAGTGCTTGGCTCATTTGCAAATGTGCTTCCATTTGTTAATGGATGGTTTGTAGCACATAAAGCTACGCCATCACCACCAGCAGTAGCACCAGCAGTAAAAGCATTGTTAAGCACAGCAGCAGCTTTAACCTGCTTTGTATGTGCCATAGATCTAGCAAGAGCACGGGTGTATCTAGAGGATAATCTATCATATAAATTATCTTCCACTGCTTCTTCGGTGATAGAAAAAGCTAGTGCGATAGTTTCGTGGTTGTATCTTGCTGTGTAAGCTTCAGTAGCATCATCAAAATTAACTGATGATCCTTCTGATTTAGTAGGAGCAGAACCAAATCCGCTTAACATCACTTCTTCCTCAAAAGAACGATCTGATGATTCAGTAGTAAATATTTCTGCGTGTTGATTCTCGTACCTGTCATATTCCATGCCGAAAAGGGCATTAAGACCAGGTTCTAACTCCTTGGCGAGTTGTGCTCTGGATATAGCCATGTCTTAACCTCCTTATACGCCAGTGGTTGAAACTGTGCCACCAGCAATTGCACCGTTCGGTGAATTGAAGTGGTTATTCAACCTAACAACTACAGGGATACCAGCTGCAGTAAAATCAGCGTTTTCTGGATCTTCTTGCCAACCCATAATACGCAGATTCAACGTGTTCGTAGTAGCGATAGTGCTAACTGCTAAAGCAGCTGAAGACATTCCAGTTGTTGTTGAACCAGATGTTCCAGATGAAAAATTAGCATTAGCAAAAACATGACCACGAAGTGTTGCTTCACTGGTTAACGAAGCGTCTGATGATATTACAAATAATTGCATAGGATCATCATACACAATAGCCTTTACTGGATGATTTGAATCTGCTCCAGATCCGGGCCAATGATTAGAAAATGTAAGCTCACCAGTTACAGATGAAACGAATTCACAACCGTAAAATACACCTACCAATCCTACTGTGCCACCTGCTGCTGCACCGACTATATCAATAAAGCCTGTGCTTAGAGGTATTACAGGAGAGCCTTGATAAATGACATTTGTGTTGCCATTAGCTATCTCATACTTTGTGTATCCAGATGAACCTGTAGAATTAGAATTAGACCCCATTTTCGCTATAGGTCTAAGTCCGAAAGCACCATTAGCATTTGCCATTGGATAACTCCTTCTCTTCTATGGTTTACATTTATTCGGAGTCACGACCTCGCCCTCCGAAAGTTACACGACTTTGCCTTTTGTTTTCAATAGGCATTGAAGGATGCTGTTCCTTCATTAAGTCCTGATCAACAGCTTTCATCTGGTCACGGGTACGATCCCGGTAATATGCGTTTCTTTCCTCTGCTGTTTCTACAGGTATTCTTGCAAGCATTAAGCCACCTGTTCCAATCACTCCTGCGTGTTTACCATCTTCAATGGTTGCATAGTCACTATCAGGATATTCATCATGTCGGACGGGTTCCCAACCTTCACGTAATCTTGCGTGAACATTCATGGTATCTTCATCCCCTCTAATTTGAGTTCGTATCCATCTGTGTCTATACCCATCTTTAGGTGCGGGAGCATCTAATCGATTGGGTGGTGTCCAAGGTTTTCTTCTAGAGGTTTTTTCTCTAGTTTGTGTTGACCTATCTGTTCTATCTGCCATGTTCCTCAATCCTTTACATATTTGGCGTATTCTTCAAGAGGAACACCAAGCTTTTTTGCTATCGCAATCTGCGAAGGAGATAACTTGACGGTCCTGCGCCCTGATTTATTTGTGCGGGATGCAGAAGTATCAGCAGAAGCGACTCTGGTACTTCCCCCGTTTTTCCGAGCCGAGTTAAACTTGTGTGGAAACTCGGTACGAATTCTCGAATCAACCTCAGTATAGTACTCATCGCTTTGCGGGTCAAACCCTTCTTCTTCGACTAATTTACGATGAATACCAAAGGCTGCGTATGTCATAACCTCATCTTGCCCAAACCATTCATTTTTTTCTGCCCATTTTTCTGCTTTTGGATCTGGTTTTTGAGCCTGTGGTTGTGGTTGTGGTTGTGGTTGTGGTTGTGGTTGTGGTTGAGCCTGTGGTTGTGGTTGCTCAACTTGAACTTTATTTTGCTCTTGTCTTTGTTTAGCTAATCGATATCTTTCTTGCTCTATCGATATTTTTGATAAAGCTTCTTGTGCTTTAAACATTTTCTCTACATCACCTGCTTCATGTGCTTCTTTGTAAAGTTGTTTTGCACTTGATAATTGAGATTCTAATCTAGTACCATATTCATTTAAATAACCAGTATCTAAATTATTTAATCTATGCTTTAATTGATCATTTTCATTTTTTACTGTTTCTGCAAATCGAAGAGCTTCGTCTTTATTTCTTTCTTCTGTTCTATACTTTTCTGTAAGAGTTTTTATACGTTTTTGAACTCTTTTACTGTAATCATCTAACTCTTCTTCAGATTCTTTCTTCTCTTCTGAAACCACCACTTCAGTTTCAGTGGAAGAATTATCTGTTGTATTCCCATCCATCTTACTAGGGCTTTCCAACTTGACTTCAACTTCTTGACCCTCTTCTTCTTTTTCTATAGTTTCTACTTTTTCTTCTGCCATTTTTTACCTCAAACGTGCTTAATATCATCTGGTTCGAGAATAGTAGCGATCACTTCATCATCATTTAAGATGCGAACTTCTCCACCTTCTATTCTAAATCTAGATCCTGCATATCTACCTATACAGACCCATTCACCCTCTTTACACCAAGGTTTTGGATTATCTCCAAACTTATTTGGATCTTGATAAGCTAGTGGACCAATTTTCAACACATAAGCAACAACAGTAGCTAAAGCTTCTCTTTCTCTAATGTGATCTGGTATATGCAATCCTTTTTCAGTAGTAGCCTTTCCTTGATAGGGCATAACTAATAATCTCCAACCTGTAGGTTGAGGAAGTCTTTCAAGTAAAGGTTTTTCTAATAAAGTGGGATCTAAAACTTTGTTATTAGGATCTATGTAAGCATTGTTTAAGTCAGAGGACTTAGCCTTTTCTTCTTTTACTTTTTGCGCTACATGATCAGGAACGTAAAGTGTCTTCGTCATAGTCAGCGTTTCTCTCCAGCAAGGACTTGATTTCTTCTTTAGCAAAAGAGAGTCCTTGTGCCTCTCCTACTAATTGGCGATACTGCTCATGATTTTGTACGCCACCACTAATTAACAACGTAGAAATGTCTTCTTCACGTTGTTCTATCTTCTTATATAATGCTTTTGAAAAAATTACAACATCCATTTTAACAATTCCAAGCTCTTAATGACTTATTTATTCTGCTATTTGGATCTCTTCTTGTTTTTGCACTAGTTAATTTCTTTTTCATACCCTTCATTCTCGCACAAAAAGACTTTCTTCTTGCTGCGTCTTTTTTCGTTTTTGGCTTGGGAGCGGGTGGTTTTAAATTACCACCAGTAGCTCTATTATAAGAAGCTCTACCCTTGGCGTTTAATCCACCTTTAGGGTTTTTACCCTCTTTTCTTGTCCAAGCAGGACTTTTCTTTTTTCTAGGCATTTATCCTATATGCGGTTTTTGATTTGTTTTAACCATAACCGCTCCTCCATTTTTAAAACCTGTATTAGAATAACCCATTTTTTTAACAACATCAGGTCTTTCTTTAGCAAGTTTTTTAAGTCCAGGGTTATCGTCTGGTATTTTCTTCATGATTCATTCTCCTCTTCTGCATATAAATTATCAAAAGTTATTCTTGGATCAAGATAACTATTATGAATTTCTGCGGCATGAAGGTGTTGACTAGGTTTAAAATCAGGAGCACCTTCTCCTGTTTCCCATAAAGCAGGACTTGTTGCTCTCACCCTATTGTTAGGTAAAGCTACAATATTTCCTGTCCACTCTCCTGCATCTGTTAACTGCAACACATGACTTTGCTTGTGTTGTGCAGGATCATCTGCGATATGACTTTCTGTGTAATCCACAGTAAAAAGATACTTACCTTGATAAAATTCTCCATCAATTTTGCATAACCAAGGAGAAGAACTCACTCTTTCCATATTAATAACAGAGTGATTGTGTGAACTACAATCCCAAGGTTGAACTAAATGTGTTTCCATCATAACAGGCCACTCTTCTAGAGGGATGTCAGCAACTAAAGCAGTAATTGGCATTCTTGCCCACATAGCTCCTCCATGTATCGTATCCTCTGGTTCTCCATCTGGTTCGCATCCTGTAAAAACAATCTGAAAGCTTAAACATCTATCTGGTATTGTATTTACTGCGATAGCTAAACCATGAAGAAACTCTCCATGATATCTTTGGTGATTACACGTAAACTCTTTTCGCACCCAACACTTAAAGTGTGGAATGTTGCTTATTAAATAGGACATTAAGCTTTAGATACTTTATAACCCATTTTTCTAGCCATAGCTCTAAGTTGCGCTATTGTCATTTTTTTAGCACCACCTGCACTACCACCTTTAGTCATGACTCTACCACCATTACGATATCCTTTGGTCATAACTCTACCGCCATTTTTCATGCCTTTAGTCATAACTCTACCACCATTACGCATGCCTTTAGTCATGACTCTACCACCATTACGCATGCCTTTTGTTTTCATTTTTCTCATCATTTTTTCTTTCTCCTTTTCAATGATTTGACTCTTCTGGGTTTTCCCGCAGGTTGTCCGATTCTGTTTTTTTGTCGGATCCTGGATCTTCTCTCACTAGCAGTGAGTTCTGAAGCTGTTTTTGGGGTTTTAGAACTGACTCTCTTAGAGGGGCGACAATATGGAGTACCCCGTTTTTCACCCTTGCTACGGCCACACGCCTTCCCCGTTTTGACATCTTTCCAATCTTCCTTAAACCAACGCTTTAAAGCTAATCCTTCTTTTGTTTTTCTTACTGCCATTTTTTATCCAGCTTTTTTACTTTTATGTATTTTTCTCAATGATTCCTTCGCTCTTTTTGCGATTAATGCTTGTTCTTTTTTCCCAGATACTTTGGCTCTTTGCTCCATGACAGTAAGGATTTGAATTTTCCTAGCGTATGGTTTCTTAATGTTTTTAACTTTTCTAGCAGTTTCCCTAGCATCTGCAACGGTAGCATACTTAATTGATACAGTATCTTTAGGAT
>CETN01055777.1_pt1 | contig 10765 bp, 16 predicted proteins | sample 531301 | NCBI WGS metagenome assembly CETN01 (sample SAMEA2622656, study PRJEB7988) | marine metagenome | isolation source: saline water (ENVO:00002010), including
TTGGTGTGATCACTGATATTAATTTGCTTTGTAGTTTTAATAATTTTGTTGGATCAGGTCAAGATGCTTTCACATTTAGAGATGCAAATAATACTGGTAATTCTGTGAATGTTACTTTTTCTGATTCTAATTTAGAACAAAGTATAAACATTCCGATAAGTGGTGGGATTCAAATTTTTTCAGATGATGAACTGCGAGATTGGAGTTTTGAAAGTACCTATGAATTTTTTCTTGATGCAGGTGCAAGTGTAAATGTTTCTGCAATTTTTAAAGAAGTTGCATTAGAAATCACATATTTTGCAGAACAAAACTACACACAAACTTTTGAAGATATAAACGTCAAAACAAACGTAACTGAATCTTTTTTAGCACATGATAGAAGGGTTATGATTCCAAGGCAAGTAATAAAAAAGAAAAGAGAAATTACATCTCCTGCAACAATACAATATGTTTATTTTGGTGGTAAGGGTAGAAAGTTTGGAAGTTGGGTGGATGCTAGGACTGATAATGGCTATGATGAAGATGATTTAATTGAAAATCCAATTTTTATAGTAGAGGATATTATTAGAACTGAATTGGGTTCAACTGACATAAATACATCTTCTTTTGATGTTTCTGGAAATACAAGCAATGGGTTAATAAAAAATGTATTTGATGAAGATAATACGACAGATATAAAATTTGCATTTTCACAAAATAAATTTATCAACTCTAAAAATTTGATTGAAAACATTGGTAGTCTTTGTGGTACATTCTTTTTTCTTTCAGCAGGTAAAACTTTTAAAACTGCTACATTACAAAAAGATGCAGATTATGACAACAATGATGCTGTTGTTACAATTGATTATGATATGATTACGCTTGATAGCATTGGATTAACACCAATCAATGCAGTAAGAAATTCTGTTTCTGTTGAATATGATTACGATTATGCAAAAAAACAAACTAAGGAAATTGTTACTGTTACTGATTCAACATCACAAGGAACGACAGTAAACGGTGTAAACCAAACCCTCAAATTAGAATTAGAAGCAGATAAAATTATTGATACTACAACTGCAACTGCTTTAGCAAACTATTATAAAGATATTTCAAAAGATAGAAAATTGGTTATTATGTTTGATGTTCCAACACCTAAACACAATGCACTTGAGGTAGGTGATATCATAAATTTTACAAACTGGGATTCTGACATAAAACTTTTTGGAAGTTCTATGACAGAAAATTTTATTTTTATTGTTACACAGACAACAAAACGACCAGATGGATGCGAGTTTGTTGTTACAGAAGTAGGAAGACCATAATGACACATCAAAGAATTGTTTCACCAAAATTTTACACAGATATTATAAACTCAATGATTGCAAGAGGATATGCTTCAAGCAATTTTACAGTTCAAGCAACAAATACTGGAAATAATTTTGTGGGTATTAAATCTGGTGGTGGTGTAGTACAAGAGTTGTTTGACATGAATCCACAAAAAAGAGTTACATTTGACACCTCAGCAAATGCTACTGCAAAAGCAGATCATGTTTTAATTAACTTAGACTTTGGAACTGCAATACCATTATCTTATGTTGCAATATTAAATCATAATATGAAAACAGCAGATTCACAATTTTTTGTTTGTGCAAATACATCAGCAATCACATTAGATAATACTGGTGCAAAAATATCATCTTCAGAGGTTATAAATGCAGATGAAAGTTCTGATGTTTTTACTCCAGATAATGATGGAGATTCAATAATCACTTTTGATGCTAATCAAAACTTCCAACATTTTGGTATTCAAATTGAGGGTACAAGTAGTGAGTTTTCAAGCACCGATTTAAAGATTGGTCAAATAATGATTGGCATGGCTTTTGAAATTGGTGTAAGTCCAGATTTGCAAGTTACACGCAGTATTAGTTATGGAAATGATGTAATGGAAACACCTGCTGGAAAAAGATTTAGTTCAGCAAAATTTTTAGAAGGATTTACTTCAACTGACACAACAAGTGGACAACCTTTTCGCTCTAAAGGTACAAATACTGCACTTAGATTTGGTGGCAGAACACGTTATGAATTAAGTTTTAGTTTTGTTAATGATACTGCTTTAACATCTTCAGATATATCAACAAACAATCATTCTTCTTTTGATTTTTACAATGCAGTTTGGAATAAAACTAATGGATCACATTTACCTTTTATATTTACCCCAGATTCAGCCAGTTCAACTGTTGGTGATTATTTATATGCTAGGTTTGCACAAAATGAATTACAATACAACCAAGTTGCATCTAATGTATTTTCTACGTCTTTAAGTATAGAAGAAGAATTTTAAGGCAAGTAAATATCCCTCGCAGAGCATTAACTAAAAAACTAACTTAGCATTTTTTTGTTTAGTTAATAAAATAAATACCTACCTTAAATTTTTAGCCCTCCACTAACAACAAAAGGAATTAGATGAATAAAAAGCAGAGGGCAAGATATTTTTTTTAATTTTCTAGTCTAATCACAGAAACTTTAGGTAAATCATCATTACCTTTAGATAATTACATGTGATTATAAATACCATCCAATTTTTTTATCCAAAATTAAATAAAAACTACCAATATACATACATAATTCTTTTAAAATGGTGAGATTTCAATTTCCCTCTTGTGAGATTAGTCTGTTTAAAAATGTCTAATCCTCCTCGGTAAAATACATCTTCGGTGAGATTTACTACCCACTCTTGTGAGTTTTACTACAAACTTTGACAAAAAACAAACACTTTTTTTTAAAAAATTTAATTATTTCTAAAAAATACTATTATTTATAATTAATTTAAAAAAAATAAAAAAAACTCTTTTTTTTACAAAATCTATTGCTTATATTATACCAACAACAATGGAGATAAAAAAGATGAATACAAATAAAGAAACATACAAACTATTTTGGTGGCATTTTAAAAATACTATGAGTAGCAAACATACCACTATACGAACTGGCGGATTAGATGGTATGAATGGTAAAAACAAAATGAGTATAACATTTGTAATGAGTCACACAAGTAAAATAAGTAGAATAACAGCATTAAGAGAGCTTGAAACTTTTATACAAGATTTCAACAACCAGAAAGAAAAAACTACTGGTTTTGTTATGAGTGTTGTTACTACTGACTATTCTGCCCTTGAAGATACTATTAAAATTGAATTAGATGGTAATAAATCTTTAGGAAAGAAATCTTCTTATAATATGACTTTTAATGTTGAAGGTATATCTGAAACTGATTTACCTTATATTTATGAGGGAGTTGTAAACATTGGATAAGCCAACAGATCTACACGTTACGTTTTATCAAGTTTGTCATAATTGTAACCAACCAATTATGGCAGAGCCAATCGAGAATGCTTTTTGCTCATACCAATGTTTGGGTGAAAAAGATGTTTGGGCAGATGAACAAGAAAACAACCTAAAAGAAAAGAGGGAAATATAATGGAATACAATGAAACAGATGCACTACTAGAAGAAAAGATAGACAGAAAATTAGAAGAATCAATTGAAAAAAATGAAGAAAAAAATTCTTCTCCTTCTAATGTTAATAGTTTAAATAAAACATTATTGAAACTATTAAAAGATGGAAACATAATTACAAAACCTAGTTTTTACAAACTAACTGGTTCAATGACTTTGCCACAAAGAATATATGATGTAAAAAAATTACTAAAAGAAGAACCATTCAGACGCAATTTTAGAATTGTTTCAAAACGTGGTAAGTATAATCTTTCTCATTATTGGCTTGAAAAAATCAAAACAACAACTTTTCCATCTTCGCTTCGTGTAGTTCAAAATTGGGAGAAAGTATAATGATTGATCTAAGTTTTATTAATGGAAGTCATTTTTTATTAATTACTATTTATATTATTCATTATTTTTCTTTGAAAAAGAAAATTAACAAACTTGAAAAAGAATCTGATTCTTGGAAAAGTAATGCAATTATGTTAAATCAAGATGTTAATAAATATATTAAAAAAATGGAAAACTTAACAAAAACAATAGGAGATTAGTTATGAATTTTTTAAAGATAAATGCAGGTGAATCACAAATAGTTACATTAACTGATAACGAAGTTAAAGAAGAAAAAAATCAATGGGGTGGTTGGACTTATAACCATATTGTTAATTTAGATGGAAACTTACTTACATTTTCTGCAACTGAAAAGGCACAAGAGCAGTTGGTAAATTACAAATCTGGTGATGTAGTCAAAATATCTAAAATTGCTTTAGAAACTGGTGGTACAAAATATTACATTGAAAAAGTTGAATCAACAGAAGTACTTACAAGTCTTAAAAATAATATTCTTGGTAAAGATAGAGATTATAAAAAAGAAAATACTGGTAAATGTTTAAACACTTTACTTTGTGCAACTATTTCTTCTGGAATAGAAGTTACCGAAAGTGTTTTTGACAAATTGTTAAATCTTGCAAAAAGCAACATGGAATTAAAATGGATTGAACATGATCCAATTGAATTACCAGAATAATTATAACTTAACACACTTAAATGAAAGGATAAAAAGTGTTTAACAATTTTAAAGGACTATTAAACAATGGAAAGAAAATAACGACAAAAAATGGCAATAGATATGAGTAAAATATTTATTGATGATAAAATATGGGAGCAAGAATGGTTTCAACAATTAGAAATAAAGAAAAAATTGCTTTATATATACATTTTTACCAGAAGCGACCATGCAGGTTTTTTAAAAATCAATATACCTTTGGTTAATTTTTTGTTGAATTTACCAGAAAAAGATCATTTCACAAAAGATGATCTTTTTGAAACTTTCAAAAAAGACAAAATTATACCTTTAAAAAATAATCGACTTTGGATTCCAAGCAAGATTATGTTTCAACAAGGCCTTGATAAACCACCTCACCAATTAGGAGAAAGTGTAATCCATAAAAGTATTATTTCTTTAATATATAAACATAAAGTACAACATATTTGGGAAACACTTTTATCTGAAAAATATGGGGATAGTAAAGAGTTGCTTAAGTCTTATAGTAATAGTAATAATAAAAGTAAAAGTAAAAAGAATAATAATATTAGTGAAGAAAGATTAGATGAAATTAAAAAAGAACAAAAAAAACCAGATTGTAAGTTTAAACATAAAAATGTTGATGAGGAGTACGAACAATTTTTAGACTATTGTAAAGCACATGGAAAACAATATGCAAGTGCTTTTGCAGGTTTTAAAAATTGGTTAAGAAGGGATTTTGGAAACAACAAAGTTAAAACACCAGAAAAACCAAAAACATATACTTATTCTTGTAAACAATGTCCTGAAGTTCAAGTAAAGGCTGAAACAAAAGAGTTATATCAACATTGCAATAAATGTGATCAAAAACTTAAAATACTTATATAGGAGATGAGATGGAAAAACAAATTGAACTAAATGAAAATGATGTTGAAAATATTATTTTTTCAATGAAACTTGCAAGACAAGTTGCAAAGTTTTTTGGAAATATGAACGACTTTGTTAGTTGGTCATTTAAATTTGAAAAACTAATGATTGAAAAAAACGCAGAATCTGCACAAGAAAACAGAGAAGATATAACAAAAGCAAAACAAGAAAAAATTATAGAACAAAAAGAAAAATTACCAGAAGTTGTACCAAAAGAATTATCAAAAGGTATGTATGGCGATTTAACATATGATCAAAACAGAGTTGGGGAAGTATATGAACCAAGGCAACAATGAGAAGATTGTTAAGGTATTTGCAAATCGCATAGACCGAATGAATGCCAAGTTTGGCAGAGAAATACCAATACCAGTTGAAAATGCACTTGAAGAAGCACTTGAAGAAGCACTTGACTTGTCAGCATACTTATCAAGTTTAGTTTTTGCAATTCAACAACAAATAATAATAATAAAAAAAAAGGAAAAAAATAATGGAAAATGAACACTACGAAGAAGAACTTCACGACAGAATTGACGCCATGGGTTATAGATTGTTAAATATTAAATTGAATTTACAACTTATGTGGGATAAATTAGATGTTATGGTTGCAGAAAAAAAAATGTTGGCAAAAGATGCTGAATACTTTAGGGGTATTCTTGACACTTCAAGAAGAATGACATCGCCATAAATATCATGAAAAGAAAAACAGAAGATATTATTTTTTCACAATATATACGTTTGCGAGATAATTATACTTGTCAAAGATGTGGAAGTAAACATAAACCAAATTCTGGAGGTTTACATTGTTCGCATTATTTTGGACGAGCCAGAAAATCTGTGAGGTGGGATGAAAGAAATTGTGATTCTTTATGTTATGGTTGCCACATGATATGGGGTAGCAAGGACAAAGAGGGTTACAGAGAGTTTATGATACAAAAACTAACACAAAAAGGTTTTGATCAACTCACAAAAGATGCAAACACCACTAGAAAATGGACAAAAGAGGAAATAAAAGAACTTCGAAAACATTTTAGAGAAAAAATAAAACTTGTTATGACTGACAGATGCTATGAACAGATATAAATTACCAACAAACAAACAATTTAAAGCATTTATTTTAAAGGTTTATGGTCTAACAGAAGAAGAAATTGCAAAACATGAAAATGTATCAAGACGTGCAATACGAGCTAGATTGTTTTTGTTAAAAAAAAAGATGCCAAAATTATTTAACATTTGGAAATAAATAACTTTTGCCTTAAATTTAGCACATTGTATATGGGTATATCGTTACCTCCTTTCGCAAATAAACCCCTTTTTTTAGGGGTTTTTTTGTTTCCACCATATATTTTATTAAATTAACAAATAAACTAACATACAGACACCTTAAAGCCTTAAATACTGCCATTTACTACATATAGTAAAGGTGCAGGTGTGAATATGGATGTTGAAATACAAAATATGAGTATAAAAGAAATACAAAAAAAATACAATATATCAAAAGACAAAGCATACGAATTAAGAAATATTTACATACAATATCCAAACGAATATGATTATAAAAGTCAAAGTGGTAATGATGCTTACGATAAAGGTAAAATTTACACACTAAAAGAAGAAATTACACCCACCCCAAAAGAAGAAGAATATTTTAAAAGAGTTTGATGTCAAAAAGTAATAAAAAAGGACAAAACACAACATCTTATGAAAATTATAGCATATTCAATAAAAGATTTATTAGTAAACAATAAATAATGAATGTATTAGATCTATTTTGTGGATGTGGAGGGATTAGTCTAGGATTTAAATTATCAGGATTTAATATTATAGGAGGGGTTGATATCGATCCTGATTCAATTAAGACCTTTCAAAGGAATTTTCCTGAATCAAAATCTATCTGTGAAAATTTATTGGATTATAGTGATAAAAAAATTATTAAAGATTTTGAGGATAAAGAAATTAGTGTCATAGTTGGGGGCCCCCCTTGTCAAGGTTTTTCCTCTGCAAACAGATGGCAAAAAGAACAAAATGACCCGAGAAATAAGTTGTTTTTCGAGTACTTAAGGTTCGTTGAATTACTTAAGCCCAAAGCCGTTGTAATAGAAAATGTTAGAGGCATTTTAACGAGAGACAAAGGATATGCAAAAGACAGAATAGAAAATTTACTGATTGACATAGGTTACAGTGTTAATTGTAAAGTTTTAGATGCATCTGATTATGGAGTTCCACAGAAAAGACTTCGAGCATTTTTTGTTGCTATCAGAAATGATTATGAAGAAACTTTTGATTTTGGAAAATTAAAGAAAAAACCAAAAGTAACAGTTAAAGAAGCAATAGGAGAATTATATGACTTAGATAATAATCCCAAAGAGAAACTGGAGACGAAACCTAAAAACAAATATTTAAAATATTTGAGAAAAGAATCTCAACAGATTTATAATCACGAAGTAAAATATCCTGCAAAATTGACTCAAGAAAGAATAAGTCATGTACCTCAAGGAGGTAACTGGGCAGACATACCAACAGAACTATTTCCTAAAAATAGAAACAACAGACACTCATCAGCTTTTAAACGATTAGATGAACATGCCTGTTCAGTGACTATTGATACCGGGAATGCTCATAGTAATTATTTTCATCCTATATATAATCGAATTCCCACGGTAAGAGAAGCAGCAAGAATACAAAGTTTTAAAGATGATTTTATTATAGTAGGTAGTAGAACTAGCCAATACCGTCAAATTGGAAATGCAGTCCCTCCGTTACTAGCAAAAACTGTTGGAGTTGAATTATTTAAATACCTTAAAAATTAATGAAAATTATAGCATATTCAATAAAAGATTTAAAGTTTGCCGATTATAATCCAAGGCAATTATCAAAAGAACAGTTTAATAATTTAAAAAAATCAATTGAAAAATTTGGATTTGTTGATCCAGTAATTGTTAATAAAAACCCAGAAAGAAAGAATGTCATCATAGGTGGCCATCAAAGAGTAAATGTGGCAAAACACATAGGTATTGAATCGGTGCCTTGTGTTGAATTAGACTTATCCATTGAAAAAGAAAAAGAATTAAATGTACGTTTAAATAAAAATACTGGTGAATGGGATTGGGATTTACTTGCAAATAATTTTGATGAAAAAGATTTAATTGATTGGGGTTTCACTAATGAAGAATTACAATTTGAAACTCCTGATGTTGTTGGATTAACTGATGAAGATGATATTCCAGAAAAAGTAACACCAAGAACAAAACTTGGTGATATTTGGATTTTAGGAAATCATAAACTTTTATGTGGTAATGCAACTATAAAAGAAGATGTTGAACGATTGTTAGATGGAAAAAAAGCAGATATTGGTTTAACAGACCCACCTTATGGTGTTAGAAAAAAAGAAGAATGGGATGAAAAAAATAATTTTTTAAACTCAATACCAAAATGGTTTAATCAATATGAATACAATTGCAAAAAAGGTTTAATTTGGTTTTGTGCAGGAAAAATGCTCCCATATTTAGTTACAAATAAAGGATTTGAAAGATTGTTAATATGGAATAAACCTCCAGGAAGCCAATTTGCAGGAGCAGCAAATAATAATATTTGGTATAGTAATGAACCCATACTCGTATTTGATTATGGAGAAATCAAAAAAAATTGTGGAACATCAAAGTTTTCTTATTCTGTTTTTGATAGCAGAACAATACCAAAATCTAAACACAATCATCCAACCTCAAAACCAATAGATTTATTGGTATGGCTTATCGAACATTATTCAGATAATGAGCAATTAATTTTAGATACATTTTTAGGTTCAGGATCAACATTAATTGCTTGTGAAAAAACTAATCGTAAATGTTTTGGCATGGAATTAGACCCTAAATATTGTGATGTGATCGTTCAAAGATGGGAAGATTATACTGGAAAAAAAGCAATCTTAATGGAGTCTGCAAATGCCTGATAAAACAGGAGAAAACAGAAGAAACATTAAAGTTTTAGAATTATTTGCAGGGTCAAGGAGTTTTACAAAAGCATCAGAAAAACATAATTGTAAAATATACACAACTGATAACCAACCTTTTGAAAAGATAGATCAAGTGTGTGATATATTTAATTTGAACTTAAAAAAAATATTAAAAGATTTTGGAGTGCCTGATATTATATGGGCATCTCCACCTTGTACTTACTTTTCTGTTTCTTCTATTGGAAAACATTGGAACAAAGACCATACACCAAAAACTAAAGATGCAGAGTTGGGTATGTCAATTATAAAACAAACAAAAAAAATTATTAATTATTTTAAAGATTTAAACAAAGACCTAATATACATAATTGAAAACCCAAGAGGCAAATTAAGAAAACTAAATCTTTTGAAATCTATGATTATACACACTATTACTTATTGCCAGTATGGAGATACAAGAATGAAACCAACTGATTTATGGTCAAATATAAAATTAAATTTAAAACCTATGTGTAAAAACGGAGATGATTGTCATGAATCTGCTCCAAGAGGAAGTAGAACTGGAACACAGGGTTTAAATAATGCTTTTGAAAGAAGTAAAGTTCCAGAAGAATTATGTTCTGATATATTATTAACAGCAATAAAACAAATAAAGAGTAATCAAAATGCCTGATAATACAGGAGTTAACAGGAATAAGGATGGTACTTTCAAACAAGGTGTAAGTGGTAATCCTAATGGAAGACCAAAAGGATCAGTTGCACCATCTGATATATTAAGACAGATAGCAAGTGAATTTGTAAATGATGAATCTGAAAGAACAAAACTAGATTTTATTATGAGAATGTTATTTAAAATGGCAAGTAATGGTAATTTACAAGCAATAAAAGAAATAATAGACAGACTAGAGGGTAAATCAACTGAAAAATTTGCAGATGTCACGGAAGAATGGAAAGAACTCTTGTTCGCTCTTAACAAACCCGAATAAAAAAGCATACTTTGATGTTATAGGTTATAAACCAGAACAAATACAATGGGATGTTCATAATTCTAAAGCAAGATTTAGGGTTAATATACAAGGTAGAAGAAGTGGAAAAAGTTATTCAGCATCAAGAGAAGCAGAGGTTGCAATTTTACAACCAAACACGAGAGGCTGGATAGTTGCCCCATCTTATGAGTTGGCAAGTAAGATTGGCAGGGAAATACATGAAAATCTTATTATTAAATATAAATTTCCAACAATTAGCAAAAAGGTTATAAATGGGAATCTTTTCTATGCAAAATTTATTAACGGAAGCGAAGTTTGGGTAAAGTCAGCAGGAACACCAGACACAAGTTTAGTTGGAGAAGGTTTAGACTGGTTAATTATAGATGAGAGTGCAATCAT
>CETN01160320.1_pt1 | contig 10740 bp, 16 predicted proteins | sample 531301 | NCBI WGS metagenome assembly CETN01 (sample SAMEA2622656, study PRJEB7988) | marine metagenome | isolation source: saline water (ENVO:00002010), including
ACAAAACCGTCTTGGTGGGATTTCGGCATGATGCACGGCCGAGGATTGATTGCCGATTATGTTAGAAAGCAAGACGAGGACATGGCAAATGATCGGGGTTATTTTAATGCAATTGATAGCAGTAACAAACGCGTTAACTTGACCGTCAAGGATATGCAGAATGACCCGATAATAAGCAAGGACAAGTTTTGCACATGGAAAGATATCAAATGGTATACCAATAGCGAGGGTAAAACAGTTGGTCAAAATTCTTACGATAATAGTGAAACTCACTTTGCTAGGGTACTGTTAACTTTCCCCGTCAACTATGTTAAGATGATGGAAAAGACAAACAAAGAACTATTTGTAGTTGATAATAAGATTATACGTTCTGTTAAGTTTCTTAGGAATGTATATGACATGGATTGCTATCAAGCATCTTGGTGGCAACGTGGCAAGCACTCTTGGGATTACCGAGTTGTAGAGGGTTTTATCGGTGTTAAGGGTGAAATAAAGGCCACTTCATTGTCTCTCGCGCATCTTAAGGATGTAACACTTAGAAGAGTTGGCAAGGAAGTTGCAAATGAACTAGACAATGTTGATTGGTAAAGGGGGTAATCATGGGATTAAACAATGGCAATCGCGGTAAAGGTAAAACTTACAAACTAGGCAAACGTCAAAACCCGTTTGCAAAAAGTGTATATAGCGACCCGCTTTGGAGAACGCGGGTCATTACTAATAAAAAATTATATAACAGAAAGAAAGGTAATCAGAATGGCTGATATAATAAATTTAAAAGACGGTAAAAGAATGGATGAAGATAATATTCAAGCAACGTTAGATCATCTTAAGGCCGTCGTTATAAGCGCATCTACAATAGTAGGCGGAACTCTATTAGAAATGTATCCCGAAATGGATAAGGAAAAGATAGGGGAGTTATTTCCGCAATATAAAAACGACCCCTATGCAGTTGGTATATTGTTTGAAATGATGGACTATGGGAAACCATGTAGCAATGGTTGCGCGCCACCGCCTATGAGAGAGCATATTGAATGGCTAATATGGGTTCTTCAAAAACGTTTGGAACTTGAACCACAAAGTAATTCAAAAAAAGTTTGACATAGCATAGTTAATAATTATATAACCATTTATGAAAGAGGTACTATTAATGCTAATGAATAAAAGAATAATCACAGTTCTAACGGGTTCGGGTGTATCGCAAGCAAGCGGTATACCCACTTTCCGCGACGGTGGTGATGCCCTATGGAAAAAATACAAATCAAATATTTGCGCCACTTCGGGCGGTTGGGAAGAAGACGAAAAAATGTTTCGTGGTTTTTGGAAAGACGTTCAAGATTTTTTCTACAACGAATTACCGAAACCAAACAAAGCGCACTACCTAATTAAAGATTTGCAAGATAGTTCTGTGTCTATCAAAAGCGAGAGTTTTAACTTAATGACTACCAACATTGACCGCTTGCATGAGGATAGCGGTATTGATAAGGTTATTAAGATACATGGTGACGTTTATAAAAAGAGAAGAATTTATCAAACAGATCACAACAACAAAGTGATATATGATTTTGAAATGCCTAATGTCGTTTTGTTTGGCGAGAATAAAAAGCATATTCAAAAATGCTATAAGATAGCAGAGATAACAGATTTGTTTATAGTAATTGGTTCATCCTTATTGACGGGCGAACTTTCATTGCTTGAGCAAGCAAAAAGACGTGGTGCTAGGTTAATTGAAATTAACCCTAACCCCGTCGCTCAATGTCCATTCGATGAACGATATACAATGTCGGCCGTTGATGGTTTAATAGAATTTATGAGAAAGGAAGACTATGTTTAAAAATAGAAGTATAGCTAATATTGTTAGCGAAAAAGTTATGATCGTTAACCCTAAGATTAAAAAACTTTACAAAGATCAATACTCAATACCCGAGATAGCTGAGAAGTTTAAAGTGACACCGCACAAAATTAAGTCGGCGCTAAAAGCTATAGGTATTACACACTTTGAAAGAAGAAGAAGAAAAGAGAAAGCAAAAGGTAAAATGGAAATATCCTTAAGAAACTCTGTTATAAAAAGTCTTCACGATAAAAATCTTTCTAAGTCAGAGATTTCGGTAATTTTAGGTGTATCAATAGCAGTAATAAATTCTACACTTAAAAAGTAACACGGCGGACTAATTCCTTGACGGCGCGGATTGCAAGGTTCGTGCTGAACGTTCTATATGCATTATTACTTGTGGCCGTACTGTATTATTAATACATGGGTAATAACTGTTAAAGCCTTTAGTCCTTAAATGTTTTGGGTTTAATATAGAAAAGATGGGTAGCACACCCATCATCTTGCAACTTGGCATAATAATTGCAGTAACTAATAAAGAGAAAGGAAAAAGTTATGCAGATACCACCAATACCATCGTTCTTAGATAGAACAAACCCGAGCCATCCACTTTACAAACAGAAAGTGGTTGAGCCTATTGAGAAGACTAGCAATGTTAATATTCCTCTCAAAAAACAAACATCACTCACAAACAAATTCAAGCAGGTTACGGCCGGAAACGTTGTAAAATGTATATTGAACGGTCATGATACGTTTGGAAAGCTTAGAAAGGTTCTAAACAACGAAGACCGTGAGATTAGATCGGCCTTAAGGTATGCAAAGACTAATAAGGTTTATGTTCATAGAAATGTCAAAGCGGGTAAAAAGCTTGATGTCAGAGTTGATACATACTTTGTCGTAGCTGATGGCAAAAGATACAAAGCGGTAAAGGTGTAGTCATGAGGGTTGCTGATGGATATGATAGCGCAATAATAGGCTATGCATACAACCCGATTAGTCGAAAGAATGTAGTTGTTTATGAAGTTGATAAAATTCTTAAAATACTTTTTGAAAGAGATGGCATGAGTTTGGATGATGCCGAAGAGTTTTTTAACTTTAACATTGTAGGCTCATACGTTGGGGAGCAGACACCAATATTTGTTTACAAGGCTGACCGTCAAGAGATTGACGAGATAGCGGACATGGATAAGGAGTAGAGATGAACGAAATTGTTAAAGCTTTAATAGACTTTGATGCAAGGGTTAGCACGTTTAAAGTTTGGATTGTTTTAATTAGCCACAAGCACGGCGAAGACGTAGAACTTTACTCAGAATACCCCGATAAAAAATTCTTAAACAAAATTAAAATTCGATTTGACACAGAGGGCAATGACGATTGTACAGTAAATGTTCTTTACAATTGTCCGCTTAGTCAAATATCAACCATGAAAGACAACAAGTATGATTACCAAACATAAAGAAAAGAGGGTGAAAGAACTATGAGCCGTTTAGGTAAAAGATTTATAGCTAAGAAAAAATACTTTGATTATAAAAGTGAATATATATCAAATTATGGCTCGCTTGATTATCGCATAAAAGACTTTAATATTAGCGATTACAATAACTTGGTTTTGTTATTGGGGCAATGGCGAGGACTACACAAACTATTTTTGGCCGAAAGAAAGTACGGCCATAGATACAGAAATAAAAACCGAACTAAACTTAGAGACTATCATAGACATTATAAGAGGAGGAGAAAATAATGGATTTTGTACTAACACCCCTAATATGCATGGCGCTTAACGTTTATTTTGAGAGCCGTAATCAACCATTGATCGGTCAAATAGCAACCGCAGATACGGTGTTGAACCGCGTACATAGCGAAGATTTTCCCGATACTGTTTGCGAAGTTGTGATGCAAGGAGAAACTTACTCGTGGAATACTGAGTTGCCAATCAAGAACCGTTGCCAATTTAGTTGGTATTGTGACGGGTTAAGCGACGAACCAAAAGATGATTTGGCATGGGAAAAATCTCTTATGGTTGCTCACGGTGTCTTGAACGGATACACAGAGAACGTCGCAGAGGATGCTCTTTGGTATCACGCGCATTATGTAAAACCCGATTGGGCATCGTCAAAAAGATTTGTCGTTAGAATTAACGACCACATTTTTTATGCTAAAAAATAATTGGCATAAAGGCGAAAAGGCTAGGGGATGAAACTAGCCTTTTCTTTTGAGTGCGAAAGGTAACACTCAATTCGTTATATTAAAATTTAGATTGATTGTCCAATATATATTTTAAAATTTTTTTTAGCGCAGGTACTTCTTTCTCTTTAATACTTTCATCATAGATAACAGTATTTCTTAATAACTTAATTCCATTCTTAAACTTTTCTTCAATAAGTTTATCAACCCGCCTTAATCTTAGCATCGCGTTCATTTGTTTATTTGAAATGTAATCGCCCCCACCGCTAACCTTTTCCATATTCATATTACTTACCAAGTTTGGCATACGAATTGAACTACTAGCCAATTCGAAATACCATTGAGCCATTTGATATTCTGTGTCAAATATCTTACCGTCGAGAACCAATCTATCAATAACTCTTTGATCAACTCTTCTGGATCTTACTTTATTGTTACTTGCCCATTCCATCCTGAACGTTCCATGTTTATTTTTAACGACAGAAGCCTCTGGCAGCCCACTTTCTTTTGGCTTATTTGAACGTTTAATAGTCATTTTCTTTATGCTCATCGAAATGAGCGCTATCTTCATTGTACATAAAAACTCTTTGTCCTCTTTTTCCAATCATATCTTCATACCTAGACTTTGCAACTCTCGCGAGTGTGAACCCGTCTTGGCGATGGATAATTAAACCAAGGTCTGTTTTATTATACCACATTGAACTCTCTTCTATGTCATATAAATTAGGTATCTCAATATTTCCCTCTTTATCTTTACTAAGCTTTCGCGGATGAGCAACAACCAAAACGTGAACGTCATGTCGCTGGGCAAATCTCTTTAATGTCTTTATGAACAGGCCAATATACAATCTCATGGGGTCGCCAGTCGTATCGTGGTCTAGTTCATTAAAGGGGTCAATTACAATTACATCACAATTCTTTTGTAATACCGCAACTTGCATTTTTTCTATAAGCCAAGGCAAGTCAACCATGTCCTCAAAAGAGGGTACGATGACACAAAAATTATTGTCTATCCATTTATTGCAACGAAGTTGTTTCATTTCGTCGGCTTGGAAGTATCCCTTGTCAAACAACTCATAATCAAACAAATACCATTTACGAAGAAGTCGCAAGTGATCGGTCTGTGGTTTTTGCTCAAAGCTTGCAAACCCTATCTTAAGGCCATGATGCTTGACTAACTGACACATTAAATGATTTACAAAAGTAGACTTGCCCGAAGACGGATGACCCGTCACTACGGTAAAATCACCCTTTCTTATTTTAAAATTTTCATCAAAGCCACCCATGTTTAAATTATAAACGTACTTCTCTTCTATCGGTGGCAACTCAGAAAACTCATAAACACCATCTATCTTACACCATTGCGCGCGTGAGATTGTTTCTTTAACACCTCTCTCACCATACTTCATGAATGTTTCGTTTAAATCTTTACAACCCTTAGGATACTTCAGGTATTTACAGCGTGCCTTACCAATGCGTATTGAAAGGTCATCACGCAACACTTGGCCTGAGGCGTCCCCATCGGTAGCTATTATGATCTCTTTGCAATCGTCAATAAGAGAAAAACATTCTTGAAGATAAGAATATTTATTGCTTACGTCATCTCTATTCGGGTCAATATTTTTTGCGGGTGCGCCGTCGGGTACGCTTATCGATCTAGAAAAACCACATTGTATGGCGGTTATACAATCTATCTCTCCCTCAAAAATTATAAGAGGTTGAGACTTAAGAGTTTTGTCGTCTATAACATTTCTATTATAGAATATCTTTTCACCACCCTTTGATTGCATAAACTTTTTGTCGAGTGTGCGAAACTTAGAGTTAACAATTTTATCTCCCTTGAAATAGGGAAATGCTATCCAATTAGAGCCACGAAATTTTACGGATTGTATTCCTAACTTTACCGCCACTTCCAAATCTATTCCCCTTGTGGTCAAGAAATCTTCTTGAGCCGTTGAAAGAGGTTGTAGCACCGCTTTTCCATCCACAGTTGTGACATATAACATAAATATCTCCTTCCTTGTATCTAACACCTAAACATTTATCCAATTTGTTCTTTCGAGTGTGAGAACACTTTGGACAAGTGCATCTCTTCCATCCCTTGAATACACCTATTGAAAGAACGTTTTCTAATTCAGACATCAGAGCATTATTCCTTTTTAAAAATTTATATATTAAATCGTTCATATTCATCCCCACAAAAAGGCCCGAGCTGCACTTTATAATTTGCTTTCAAAGCCATCATCCCAAAACCTACGTTTTTCAACACGTTCCCAATCTTTCCAACATTCTGTCTGTAACCATTTCTTAGGATTGTAGACAAACTTCTCTCCCGATAGTGCATAGTTCTTCGCACTATTGATAAGCACCTCAGCACTAACACTTTTAGTAATTTCATCAAAAACCTTTCTCGCACTATCGCGACCACTCTTAGGCCAACGTCTCGGCTTGCCACTATCTAATACACCTTGAGGGTACTCGTCAATAAAATTTTTCCATTGACCGTCTCTCTTATCTTCTTTTAATTCTTTTACTTCTTTCTTTTGTATGTCGCTAGTGTGTCGCAACTGTGTCGGTTTTTCTCTTATGTCTTGATAAATACTGTAATTACAAATAGTTATTAGTGTCGAGTATGTGTCGGTTTTTAGTTCAATCATTTTGTGATTTTGAAAAGCTTTGAGGGCAGTTCTTAAAGACCTTACAGACATATCAACATCTAAAGCAAGTCTGCGCAAGCTTGTTATGTACTGCCCCCTTTTAATACTTACGGGAAAACCAAATCGGTCGATGGTCAAATTAGTAAACGCGACCGACTCTATAAGATATAACCACAATACTTTGTAATCATTATTTCTTAGAGCGGGGTTTTTTGACCATCCCCTATGTATTTTAAACCATCCCTGTCCTTCCATTTACACCCCGCAAGTTCCACCATGACCAGTTATATCACAAATATCATGAGTTTCAACTGCCTCTTCAAACTCTTCCCCAAGTTTTTTGACCGCATCCTCGTAAGGCACACTTGTCAAAGGTTGTCCACCTCTACAAGCATCGGGATAGCAAGTGAACCCTCTTAAGCCGTGAGCATATTTCGCAAGTGTGTCGGCGAAACCACTTACAGTATCGGGGTTATTGTTTTTAGTTCCCCATTTGGGAAGATTGATTGTTGAAGATATGGCCATGTCAACATACTGTTGAACATCATATTGAAACTTAATTCTTCTTTCATAGTCCTCTGCTAAATCGAGTGCGCTTTCTATACTATTAGGTGAAACACCATAGATATCGATCATCTCTTTTGCGCAAGCATCAACCACATACTGATAATGCCATCTCTCGTTTTTAAGATAACGTCTCTTGTATGCAACCGCAAATACGGGTTCAATGCCTGTAGATGTTCCCGCTATTATTCCAATCGTGCCTGTTGGAGCTATGGCCCTTTTCGCAACTGATCTGCTTATTGACAGTTCATCACAGAATTTATCGGCGGAATAATTTGAAACAGACTTGTAAATAGTTAACCACTTATGAAGTTCTTCTGTAACTTCGTACTTCGAGTTTCTTTGTATAAGCCACTCATGCATACCCATAAGTCCTAAGCCAAGTCTTCTATTCTTTTCTCTTGTTTCGTAAATCTTTTTATACGGCAAATCCGCAACCAAAGTTCCGCACACAAGAAACTTGGTAGCCAACTCAACAACATCTCTAAGTTGTTTCATGTCATCTATTCTTGCCAAGTTAATACTGCCAAGATTACATAGATCAGAGTCATCTGCGCTAGTAACCTCACAACACGCGTTCCGCAAAGTCTCGTTTTCTTTCTCAAAGAAGTTGAAGCTGAAGCCCGGTTCGGCAGTTGACAATGCCTGCTGACAGTTCAATAGGAAAGTCTCACCGTAATCACCTGTCTGCCAATAATCAAGCAACCATTGAGTATTATAATTTAAAGATATATTTGTCATATCCAAAGGTGCGGGAAAATTAAAGTCATCTTGTTTGGCATCAAATAAACTGTAGCCACTTTTACCTACAGGCATATCGTGCCAATTCTTTGACTTTAAAAATTCATGAGCATCTCCATGATCGTAACGTAAGGATGCATATATAGCTGACCGCCTACTGCCACCTTGCATAACAGAACGACCTAGTTCATTAATCATTCTAGCCTTTTCTACCGCTCCACTCGCAGTTCCGCCAGTACCAGCCAGCATACTTCCTCTCGGTCTGTATATTGAGTAGTCAATACCAATGCCACCCCCTGTCATCAGGCAACTCTCAGCTTTCCAAGAAAGATTAGCCCAATCTTCTCTTGTGTCTTCCTCAGCCCTAAGTAAAAAACAGTTATTAAAAAACTTTCTTTTCTTGCCCGCGTAAAACAAATACCTACCGCCCGCAATAAATCTTAAGTTTGTTATGTGATCTTTTAATTCTGCTTTTTCTGTCTTGGTCATATTGTCTCTGCAAACATCCTCAACGAGAGTGTGCGCAAGTTCTTCCCAATTGCTCGCTCCCTCGTGTTTGTATTTTGCATCAAATATTGATTCCGAAAATTGTGATCGGAACATTGGGTTTCTATTAGATTTCCAACTCATTTTTACTTTCCCTCAATTGTTTGGCGAAGATGTCTCTCCACTCTAGTAATAATAATTTAGCTTGCTCATCATTTTTCTCAATCAAACGAGCAAGTTTTCTGACTGACTCTTCGGGAACAGTTGCAAATTCGCACACGGATGGGAAATCCTTTTCATCGTATAATAACCATTTCAAAGCATCATCCCTTACCTTTTGATGTTTCCACTCAGGCCAACTTGGGTTGACAGATCTTCCAAAGCCACTTGCATCAAGTAGCGCTTGTAAGATTACCGCCCTCCAAAGCCTGTTGTTAGCATCTAACCAAACCCCAGTCAATTAAAATCTCCTTCGCATCTTCTATTGAGCGAGCAATACCGACTTTACAGCCGTTATTAATTAGCTCACTGTGAATTTTCTTTTGAACTGGAGAAAGGACACCAACTGGAGTTTTGATTTCTAAACCGTAATACTTTCCTTTGCTTATTAATTGAAGATCAGGCCACCCCGCAACTAAACCCGCTCTCTTCAGTTTACCACCTCTTATGCGCCCACCGCCACCAGAAGGAAATGCGGTGATCATTACATCATCATTTAAAATGGTTTTAATAAACTCTACTATCTCAGATTGTAAAGTTAGTTCAGGTTCACGTCGTTTTATTTTACGGGCCGCCATAACACTCTCTACAAAATAAATATTGATTAGTCAATACACATTTATAAATATTTACGCAGCTGCATTCTTTTTAATACATCAAAAGTAAATCTTTAATAAAAAAATTGTTGACATATCTTTTTAGGTTGATATATATAAACTTGTGTGTGCTGAGTACGAGGCCTTCGTAGCGCAGAGCGACAGGGGTGGTAAGACACCTTACAGTTTATTTGGTCTGGCCACCAAACACACACAGGGAAATAAAGAATGATAGATGATCCAGAATTAATAGACTTAGCTTTACCACAATCATTATTAAATTATTTACAACAGGACAACTACGATAGCGGTTCAATACCTGTTGATATATCCGCAACTAAGCTCAAGGACTCTCCTAGGATTAGTAGACTTTGGTCTATGCATAAAGACAAAATAAAAGTTCCTTTTCTTAATAAAGGATATGCGAAACTTGGAGAAGCTTGGCATAAGGCTATGGAAGAAAGTGCGCCCGAAAGTTGGATATGCGAAAAAAGATTTTACGCTGATGTAGATGGAAAAATTATCTCAGGTGCAATTGATGCACTAGAGCCAGCGGGTAAAAACACATATAATATTATAGACTACAAACTTATGTCTACATACAAAGCACAAACAGACTTAAATGAGTTTGAGCAACAATTAAATATATATGCTTTTTTGTTAAGAGAAAACGGATATGAGGTGGACGGACTATTTGTTTCGGCAGTCCTTAGAGATTGGTCAGCTAATAAGGTAAACCAAGAGGGATATCCAAAAACACAGTTCCCAGTTTTTGTTATGGAAAAATGGAATGACAAGGAAGCTGAGGATTATGTAAAGAGAAGAATTAAAATGCATACCTCAGAAGAAATACCATTATGTACAGATCAAGATAGATGGATGTCAGAACCTAAATATGCGGTCGTTTCAGAGAAAACGAAGAAAGCTATAAAGCTTTACGATACATACGAAAGTGCGCTTGCGCATCAATCTAAGAGTACATTTTATGTAGAGAAGAGACAAGCAGAACCAATGAGGTGCAAAAGATTTTGTGATGTTGCGCCCTATTGCGATCAATATCAAGCAGAACTAGTAGCAGAAGAATTACAAAAATAGGGGTGAATATGGCCAAAGAAACTTTCGGAAAAATATGGGAATCATTTACAAAGCATAAAGTAAATGAGAGAGACATAGAGACAAGAGTCATAAGACAAAAAAAGAACAATCAGTTTTTTGACGTTAATCTTTATTATTATAAATGGAGCAAGTGTTGGAGAGAGGTTGTGGCTAGGTATCCAAATAGCACGTTTCATTTTGAAAGATTTGAAATAGACGGAAAGCATTTTGATTGTATGTATTACCCAGATCAATCGGCATCTGTACATTGCACAGTAGATATAGAAGGCCACCGCAGAAGCATGTTTCTGCCGATCATGGATTACAAAAACAATGCTATAAAAAATCCCAATGCTAGAGAGATATCTGA
>CETN01033827.1_pt1 | contig 10700 bp, 14 predicted proteins | sample 531301 | NCBI WGS metagenome assembly CETN01 (sample SAMEA2622656, study PRJEB7988) | marine metagenome | isolation source: saline water (ENVO:00002010), including
TGGGATGAAGTACTAGAAGCTAATATGGCAAAAGAAGTTGGTAAAAAGCCATCAAGGCCAAATCCACTTGGTGTTCCAGATCTAATTAAACCTGATAATTGGAAAGGACCAAGTCATAAAGGAAACCATGGTAAGCTTAACGATATTCAATAGTATATACGATAATAAAACTCATCAAAGAATGGATTATGATTCTTTTGATGAGTTTGAATCTGTTCTATTTAAATTATCTAAAAGTACAAAGTATCCAACAAAAAAAGATGCTCCTTTAATTAGTCCAGCAATCTACAAAAAAGATGCCACTCGTTGTAATGATGGAGTTACTGCTTGGGCTGGTTGGTGTGCAGTAGATGTTGATGTTGAAGTAGAATCTGAACCATGGAAAGAATACAAACATATAAAATATAGTACTGCATCTTCAACTAAAGAATTACCTAAATTTAGATTAGTATTTCCTTTGACAAGATATGTTGATAAAGAAGAAATCAAACATTTCTGGTTTGCTCTTAATAAACAATTAGGAGAAGTAGGTGATGCTCAAACTAAAGATTTATCTCGTATGTATTATATTCCAGCATTATATGATGGTGCATTTAATTTTATTGAAAAAAACGATGGCATAATTATGGATCCCACAGTACTTATGGAATCACATAGGTATGTAGTTTCAGAAGGTAGCTTTTTTGATAAGCTTCCACCAGCAATTAAACAAGGTCTTATGGACCATAGAAAAAATCAACTAAATAATAAAAATTATACTTGGACTAATTATAAAGATTGTCCATTTGTAAATCAAAAGAAAATTGAAGAATATAAAGGTTTAAACGATGGTTGGTACTATGCGTTATATCAATTAATGGTTTCTATTGCCGGCAATGCTATATCAAAAGGTTATCCAATTACATCAAAAGAAATCGAGTATCTAATCAGAGACTTAGATGCCGATACAGGCAATTGGTATTTAAAACGTCCAATTGATAAAGAAGCAGATAGAGCAATTGAATTTGTTTTTAGTAAAAATATATAGGAGAAAATATGAAAATACCTGATTCAGGATCTAAATGGTTTTTGCCAATGCATTATACTATTATGGGAGTAATCTTTATTTTAAGCTTATTCTTATCAAGGGAAGTTCAAGCCTTTGATGAAAATGGTGATAGGTTTTGTTTAGCACAAAACATTTACTTTGAAGCTGGTAATCAACCATTTATTGGAAGATTTGCCGTAGCAAACGTAACACTAAATAGAGTTAATGATTTACAGTTTCCAAATACAGTATGTGAAGTTGTTTATCAAGCTGCAGCATATAAAAAATCTTGGACTGGAGAAATGATTCCAAAAAGAGGAATGTGCCAGTTTAGCTGGTATTGTGATGGTAAATCAGATGAACCTAAAGACTCTGTCACTTGGATAGAATCTATAAGAATAGCTGATATGGCTTTACAATCATCTAATTTTGACGTAACTGAAGGAGCATTATGGTATCATGCAGATTATATACATCCATACTGGGCAGACCATCTTGAGTATGTAGTAACTATTGAAAACCATATATTTTACAAATGAGCGATATAGCATTTAATTTGGATGATATAAATCCTATTAGGCTTCATGAAAGATCTGTAAATGAAGCTAAAAAAATAGCATCAAATGTTTCTTTCAAACAAAGCGGAAGATCTTGGGAAGATTTACTTAGGCAAACAAGACGTGGTCATGCTGCTGAAGTTTATCTTATAGATATATTAGGTTGGGATGATGATGAAAGAGAATATAAAGATGTCATAGATCCAGATGGATATCCGGTAGAAATAAAAGTAACTGGTGATAAAGCTAATGTACCAATAATGTTAGAAAATTTTACTCGTTTTAAAACACATGAAGATTGGAAAAATTGGCCTGATCATTTAATTATTTTTATCAATCCTGAAGATTCAGCTGAATATGAATATTATGCCAGATATCAATGGATAAATAATACTTGGAGGAAACAACACTAATGTATAGATATAACGTAGCAGTTACTAGAGTGGTAGATGGAGACACAGTTGATGTGGATATTGATCTTGGCTTTGGAATGACTTATAAAAAACAAAGAGTAAGAATGATGGGTATCGATACTCCCGAATCAAGAACAAGAAATTTAGAAGAAAAATTTTATGGAAAAGCAAGTAAAGCTCATTTGACTCAATTAATAGAAAATGCTAAAGAGATTCAGTTAGTATCTCATGATAAAGGTAAGTTTGGAAGAATACTTGGAGAACTATTTGATCCGGATAATGTGGTAAGTATTAATCAACAAATGATTGATGACTATCATGCAGTTCCATATTTTGGCCAATCAAAAGAAGATACTGAAAAAGGACATATGATGAATAGAGCTGCTTTAAATGAACAAGGAATTATTTACGAAAAAAAGTAAAATAGTTGTTTACATTATGCAAAAAATGTGTTATAATATAACTATATCAATGAGGAATTGACATGAAAGAAAGTTTAAAAGTCTTGCAAGAATGTGCCGAAATGCAAGCAAAAAAATCTCAAGATTATCAAAGCGATGGATCTAACGTTACTCAATCAATGCATTATCGTAGAGGTGTAGATACTATTCATGATGTAATACTTGGTAAAGTAATGCGTGCCACATCTCTTCTTGAATCTGGAAATAATCCTAACTTTGAATCCCTAGAAGATACTTACAAAGATTTAATTAATTATTCTTCTTTTGCAGTATCTTATATTCGTGGTAAAATGGAAGGCCAAAGTCCAGATCGTGATATGTTTAATAAACCAATAAAGGAAACAGTTAATGATAACGATTGAAGCAGTTCGTGATTATTTTATCCATGAACTACATAATGAAAACTTTACTATCGATAGAACTGGTGCCAAAACTATAGAAATGATTGGTGCTTCTTTTCTTGCTGATGAAGAAGCTATATTTGGCAAACCTAACCATGATTATATTGATGCTGAATTAGAATGGTATAGAACAGAATCAACAAATATTAATGATATACCTTATGGTGATGAGCCACCTCAAGCTTGGAAATATTCAGCAAATCATCATGGTGAAATTAATTCTAATTATGGACATCTCATTTATTCAGATAAATACTATAATCAATTTGAAAAAGTAATTAATGAATTGGAAGAAAATCCAGATTCTCGTAGAGCTTCAATGATTTATACTCGTCCAAGCATTTGGCATGAATATAATGAAAATGGTAAAAATGATTTTATTTGTACTAACTCAGTTACGTACTATGATCGTGATAAGAAATTACATGCAGTAGTTCAAATGCGATCTAATGATGTAATATTTGGTTATAGAAACGATTATGCTTGGCAAAAATATGTTCTTGATATGTTATGTTGGGAACTACACATCGATGCTGGTGATATACACTGGCAAGTACAAAACCTTCATGTATATGAAAGACATTTTGATTTAGTAAAATGATTAAACAAAGTTGGTGGGGTAGATATTTAGATGTAGCAAAAGTAGTATCTACTTGGAGCAAAGATCCTAGCACAAAAGTTGGAGCTGTTGCTGTAGGATCAAAAGGACAAATACTTGCTCAAGGATATAATGGGTATCCTAGAGGAATAAGTGATGATGATTATCATGATAGAGAAACAAAATATAAGAAAATAGTTCATGCTGAAATGAATTGCATATATAATGCTTCTTGGAATGGTGTATCTTTAGATGGTTCATATATGTTTGTATATGGATTACCAGTATGCCATGAATGTTGTAAAGCAATTATACAAGTAGGAATAAAAAAGGTTATTGTTCCCTATCATCAAAATATACCAGAAAAATGGCAAACTTCTTTTTTACTAACGGAAAATTTATTTAAAGAAGCTGGTGTACAATTGGAATTAACAAAATATGAATAACATGGTGAGCTACTCTGGCCTCCCAGCCAAATCACTCACTTTAATAAACTGATATAATAGGAGGTAGTTAATTATGTCAAAAATAAGGGTCGGCATTATAGGTGTCGGTAGTTGTGCAAAATCCTTAGTGGAAGGTGTACAATACTATAACGAAAACCCAGACGATAAAGTTGGTTTAATGTATGAGGATATCGGTGGATATTCAGTACATGATATTGAATTTGTCTGTGGGTTTGATATTGATAAACGTAAAGTAAATAAACCATTGGCAAAAGCTTTAAGAGCTCAACCAAATTGCGCAATGGATCACGTTACTGAGCTATATACAAATGGCGAAAGCAATGCTTCATGTATAACAGACGATGCAGTTGTTTATTCAGCGCCAGAATTAGATGGAATAGCTCCACACATGAAAGAATATCCTGATGAGGTTACGTTTGTAAATGGAGCCATACCAGCAGAAACCTTTGATAGGTCTGTTGAATTATTACAATATCACAATGTAGATGTTTTAATTAATTATTTACCGGTTGGTTCTGAAGAAGCAAGTAAATATTGGATTGATGTTGCTTTAAATGCTGGAGTACATTTTGTAAATTGTATTCCCACACTTATATCAACTGAAGATGCAATGACAACTGAGCAAAGATTCATCGATGCTGGGTTAACTATCGTAGGATCAGATATGAGATCAGCTTGGGGTGCTTCAAGAATGTCTGAAGTTCTTCAAGGTGCTATGTTAGATTCTGGACTTATGGTTACACAACATATTCAAATGAATATGGCATGTGGATCTACTCAAGGTCAAGAACATATTAGAACAGGTAGAACTGCTAATACTGATTTCTTAAATATGGCTAAAGAGTATAGGTTGCATAATAAACACGTTTCAAAAGAAAATGTATTGAAAGGCCAAAACATTGTAAGAGATGAAACTACTGCAGGTATGACTTTATATGCTGGTCCATCACTTACTGTTTTACAAAAACCAGGTGGTGAATATGTTTCTTCTGATAATAAAATAGCAAACTTTGATATGGTTGCTTATGGATTTGCTGGAGCAAGGTATGAATTAACAGGTAGATTATCTGTACAGGATTCACCAAACTCTGGTGGAGTTGTTGTTTCAGCTATTAGATTTTGTAAGGTTGCAGCTGAAATGGGTATCGTAGGTTTCTTAAGAGGTCCATCAGCTTGGACTCAAAAAACACCTCCGGTACAAATGAAAACTGAAGATGCTAAATATGAATGTGATGCTTTGGCACGTAGAGATTTAACTTCTTTTACTGAACCACAGTTAAAAAAGAATCGACCAAAAGCAAAAGATTTACCACACACATTTCAGGATAGTAAGACAGATTATGAAAATTAATACCTTTGATATAGATGGAGTAATTTACTTTGGTGAAAATCATACTGGAGTAAGACCACATCCTATAGATATTATAGTCACTGGCAGATCTTTTCAGCAAGAAGAAGAAACTGAAAAGATGTTAGAAAAATTTGAAATACGTAATAGAGTCATGTATAATCCTTTGGAAAGAAACGATCCCAAATATTCTAGGAAAGCTTCTGGCCAGCATAAAGCTCAAACTCTTAAAATGCTGCAAGACCATCATGATTATCAAATTGGTTTTCATTTTGAAGATGATCCAATTCAAATTGAGGAAATAAAAAAAGTACTTCCTAATTTAAATATTGTGCATTTAGTTAGAGAAAGCGAGGAATATGTCAAATACTAATTTGTGGAAATATGTTGACCAAGATGTAGCAAATGATATTGCTTATTTTTGGGAACGTGTTATTGAAGGATTCGATTATCGTGCTGGTATATCTGAATCATTTAATGGTGATGATCCAGCAATACAATGGAATACAGAATATTTTGGTCCCAATGTAACTATGGATGATCGTTTACGTTATATAGCAACCAATATATCTACAAATAAAGAAATGTCTGAAGAAAATAGAGTTCTTAATTTTTTAATTACTCACTTCTATGGTGGTAGAGACTGCCATAGAGTTCTTAATGCTGAATTAGATCCTAGAAAAGCTTATACAGATTTTGAAAGAGTACTTATAGATACAGAATATCTTTTTGATATTAAATCAAATTTAGATAGAGCTAAAGCTCTTGGGTATTCAATTTGGTCTAAAACTGAATTGCATACTTCTCTTATGGGAGCATCAAATAAATTTGCTAGAGAAAAATATGGTTATGATACTCATGCAGTAAATATGATTGCATGGTTATCTGATTGGTTAGTAGACGGTACGGTTGATAAAATTCTTAATTGTCAAACTTTAAAAGAGTGTGTTGAAGTACTACTTTCAAAAGAAGGTATAGGACCTTATTATGGTTATCATGGAGCTACTGACCAATCAACCAATCCCAATTTACCATTTAATCATGATGAAGCGTTTGTAGTACCAGGACCTGGTTGCCAACTAACTCTTAAAATGTTATTTCCAAATTTAACTAATAGAGAATGCTCACCAGGAAATCAAGTTGTGTGGGTACGAGAAAATCAAGAAAAATTATTTGGTAAAATTAACTTCAATAAATATTGGCATAACATAATTGTTGAGGATAAAGAAGTATATAACTTTGATCAAAATGAATTAATGTGTTATACTGCAGAAGTAGCATTATGTCAATATGGAGTATATTGCGATATGAAAAAGAATACTAATCGTATTGCTAAAAGACAAATCGCTGAAACTGATGTGACATCAATTGTCAAAAGTTTGCAGCATAAACCATCATCAATAGAAGAATTTTTAGTATGAGAAATATATTAAACTGTCCATTTATACCTGTAGCAAAAAGACCTGCTTCTCATAGAGGTGCTCAAGGTGTAATGTATGGAGATATGATAAAGGAGAAATATGGAAACTGCGACGTCAATTACGGTGGAGAAATTGAAAACCACAATCAATATGATAATCTTTGGGTCTATCACGGCAATGATTGGAGTGGTGGACTTAATATGTTTGGTGGGGTATACGGCTTTCCGTATGTTAAAAACACTGTCAATTTTTCTAAGTTCAAAGGTAAAGTCTATTCAATTGGAATCGACTTCCCGCCGTATCACGATATGGTTAAATCAAAACTGGAAGCCGCTAAGAAAGAAGTTCAGCCGGAATGGCATGAAGTAGATTTAGATAATTTAAAAAGAATGTATGATACAGCAGAAACTGTGATATATCCTAATTTAACTAAAAAGTTAGTAGTAGGTGATTCACATTCGATATGTATGTATCGTCCGGGATGGACAGTAAAAAGTATACCATTTAAAACTTTGAATGGAGCTTTAGTCCAAGGATTAGATTCTTTTATTGATATGGAAACTGAAGGATACGTAGAATTTTATTTTGGTAATATAGATATAAGACACCATGTGTGTAGATTGGAAGGTGGTTGGGAGAAGAACGTAACAGACTTAGCAGAACGATATGTAATGGAGGTGAAGAACTTATCTGTTCCAGGTCGTATATACGAGCTTCTACCAATCGAAAACGAATCTAGAAGAATACCACAATCTGGATATTATAAAGGCAAACCTTTTTATGGAACATGGGATGAAAGAAATAGTGCAAGAAAATTATTCAATGAAATAATTCATGATTCTGGATTAGGAATAAAATGGACTAATTATCTTTTAAATAAAAAAGGTGAATTAGATTTTTCATATATGGAAAAACCACAATCAATACATTTATCTAGAGAATTTTATCCTTATTGGAATGGAATAGAAGAAACAAATACACTTGAGGAATTTTTTTAATGACTAAATGGGCAAGCATAGTACCACTAATTGGTGGTGAAACAATAGCAATGGAAAATGTTTTTAAAACAAAACCAGAATATTTTCTTACCTTTGATGGCTTTCAAGCTAATGAAGAACATTTGCGAAATTACTATGATTATAAAATACCATATTTAAATCTTTCAAATGGAGAAAATCCAAATGAAGGAGTTGATGTAGTAAATACTGTATGCCCATGTGCTGGTCTTAGTTCTTTAAGTCCACAAGCAGCAAGCAACAGCCCAATGAATGATTGGATGATTAAGTCTGCAGAATATGTCTTAAAAGAAGTACGGCCTAAAGTTTTCTGGGGAGAAAATGCTCCAAGGCTAGCAAGTAAAATGGGTGAACCTGTAGTTAAAAAATTAAGAAAAATTGGAGAAGAAAATGGCTATGTATTTAGTATATTTAAAACTAAATCTTTACTTCATGGTCTTAGCCAAGTAAGAGATAGAACATTTTATTTCTTTTGGAAAGGTGATAGAGTACCTTTGTTTGAATATATTAATAAAAAGCCATCAACAATAGCAGATGATATTCGTGCTATTAAAAGAGATCCAAATGATCCAATGGATATATTAACAAACGATAAAATTCCATCAGAAGAACCATACTACAGATATATACTTGAAGAATTAGAAGGTGGAATAACTCACGCAGAATTTGCAGCTAAATTAACAAAATCTACTGGACTTCAAGATTATATAGAAGAAAGAACAAACTATAAAGTAGTAGCCAAATGGATGAGAGAAAAAGGCTATGACACGGTTGCAAAAAAATGTGATAGACAATATCATAAATTAAAAGCCGGCGGTAATATAATGAGAAAAGGCATTGAAATACCTAAAGATAAAATAGGTGCTTTTGTTGGTCATATGCCAACTAACTTAACTCATCCAGACGAAGATAGATTTTTAACCGTTAGAGAAGCTTTATCAATTATGAAACTTCCTAATGATTTTGAACTTTTAAATCCTAAAAGATCTCTTAATCATATATGTCAAAATGTACCGGTGACAACTGCTGAGCATCCAGCTGAAATGGTTAAAAAATATTTGGAAGGTCGATTAGATTTAATTGACACCGATTTTATGGTACAAGATAATAAGAAAAAAACCTATGAATATGAAAAAAGTCCTTTACAATTGGACCAATTTATGTTATAATAGATCTAATATTAAAAAATGGAGAATGTATGCTTAGTGTAAATGATCAATTTCCAGCGTTTCAACTAAATGGTATAAATGCTGAAAATCAACATGTCACGGTTTCTTCCAGTCAATTGGAAGGATCTTGGGCAGTAATTTATTTCTATCCAAAAGACTTTACTTTTATTTGTCCAACTGAAATAGCAGGTATGGATAAACTAATGGATGAGGCTATTGTGCTAGGAATATCTGGTGATAATGAATATTGCAAACTCAATTGGAAGTTGCAAAATGAAATCATTGGACAAATTAAACACACATTAGCTGGAGATACAGGTTTGTATTTATCAACTGAATGTGGTATATTGGATATAAATGAAGGTGTTTGTTTAAGAGCAACTTTTATTTTAGATCCAACTGGTACTATTCAACATGTATCGGCAAATGCTTTAGATACAGGAAGAAGTGCTGATGAAATATTAAGAACAATTCAGGCTCTCAAGGCCGGTGGATTAACCGGATGTGCTTGGGAACCGGGAGATCAGTACGTTGCCTAGTATAGACTTAAAACCAAGAAAAAGACATCCAAAGGATAGAAGACCTGCTAAACCTATGCCCTTTGATGTTGCACTACGTAAATTTAAAAAAGCGTGTGAAAGAGCAGGAATAGTACAAGAAGTAAGACGTAGAGAGTTTTATGAAAAACCAACAGCAAAGCGTAAAAGAAAAAAAGCAGAAGCTGTGGCTCGTTGGAGAAAGAAAGAAAAATCAATGCAATTAAGACCTGAAAGGAGGTGGAAATAATGGGTATAATGGATAAACTCAAAAAGAATTCTAAAATTAAAACAACCGAAGTGTTGGAAAATTCTGTATTCTTTCAAGAAAAAGATATTGTAACTACCAATGTACCTATGATTAATGTTGCTTTATCAGGCGATACCGATGGTGGTATGACAAGTGGATTAACTGTTTTGGCTGGTCCAAGTAAACATTTTAAAACATCATTTGCTTTACTTATGGCAAGTGCATATTTAAAAGAACATGATGATGCTGTACTTTTATTTTATGATTCCGAGTTTGGTTCACCACAATCTTATTTTGAATCTTTTGATATTGATGTTTCCAGAGTTTTACATACACCTATTACTGATGTTGAACAACTAAAATTTGATTTGGTTGGTCAATTAGAAAACATTGATAGAGGTGATAAAGTTGTTATTGTAATAGATTCAATTGGTAATTTAGCATCCAAAAAAGAATTGGAAGATGCTCTTAACGAAAAATCAGTTGCTGATATGTCAAGGGCTAAAGCATTAAAGGGATTGTTCAGAATGGTTACTCCTTATCTTACTATGAAGAACATCCCTTTACTTGCTGTTAATCATACCTATCAAGAAATTGGTTTATTTCCAAAGGCAATAGTATCAGGTGGTACTGGCATTTATTATTCAGCAGATAATATTTGGATTATCGGTAGAAAACAAGAAAAGCAAGGAACTGAAATTAAAGGTTATCACTTTATAATCAATGTAGAAAAATCTAGGTTTGTAAGAGAAAAATCAAAGGTACCTATTTCAGTAACTTGGGAAGGTGGTATTGAAACATATTCTGGATTATTAGATGTAGCCTTAGCTGGAAACTATGTAGCCAAACCTTCTAATGGTTGGTATTGTAGAGTTGATAAAGAAACCGGTGAATTGTTAGAACCAAAGGTAAGAGCAGCTCAAACTCTTACAAAAGAATTTTGGGATCCAATATTTGATGGTACGGACTTTAAAAAATTTATTAAAGGCCATTATCAAATAGGACATAAACCTTTACTAGAAGTTGAAATAGATTT
>CETN01031042.1_pt1 | contig 10668 bp, 16 predicted proteins | sample 531301 | NCBI WGS metagenome assembly CETN01 (sample SAMEA2622656, study PRJEB7988) | marine metagenome | isolation source: saline water (ENVO:00002010), including
AGATTAAACGAAGGAAAAAATGTTTGGGTAGCTATTAGAGATGTAGAAAAAAATGAAAATCAACCTTGGTCATCATTTGAAGTTTTACAAAATGTATCTAAAGAATTAGAACCTTTAATAGCAGAAGGAAAGGTTATGGTATCAATTATACCTGATATAGAATCAGTAAACTATGGTAGAGGGGTTGGATACGAAATAATTGAACACACACCACCCAATGATATTAAAGAAGTCTCAGCAACTAAAATTAGAGAGGGGTTGAGAGAGGATGGGAAGCTATAAAAAAACACTAATCAAAACAATCATTTGGAGATTCATAGCAACATCAATCACAATACTAAGTGGATGGTTAATTAGTGGTAATTGGAAATTTGGATTGGCGGTGGGTGGATTAGATACCATACTAAAAACATTTGGATATTTTGGATTTGAAAGATTTTGGATAAAATATGAAAAACATACTAATAATATCAGAACCAAGAACAGGTAGTTCAAACCTTCTACAATCAATAGCATCAGCTTACAATTTTGAATGTCAGTTTGAACCTGATAAAAAAAATAAATTAAAAATAAAAGAAAACTCTGTAGTTAAGATTATCGTAGATTTCGGAGCTGCAGCTGAAGCAGCAGGTTATAATCCAACAAATGTAATTGATTATTATACTGATTTAATTGAAAAGTTTGATAAAACAATCCTATTAAGTAGAAGAAATATCAAAGAGCAATCAGAAGCATTTTGGGCACTATTACATATGAGCGGTGGTGCGTTTGATGTTAAGTGGAATCCTAATGATTTACCGAAGGATTTAAAAGAACTAAAAAGTTACAAAGATAGATACAATAAACTACTTTCTCAAAAACAAATGTTGTTAGATATATCAAAAAAATGTAATATTAAAATTAATTATTATGAAGATGTTTACAAAAACAAAAAATTGTTAGAAAATATAAAATTAGATTTGGAATATTTTAAACCTCAATACAAATTAAGAGTTTCTAAAAATCAATCGTTATTATGATAAACAGTGAGCACAAAAAGAAACTAAAGTACATTACTTACAACTTTAAAAAATTAGGTAATATCAATATTAGTGATTTTAAAGAAAAAGTAAATAATTTATCTGAGAGTATTTGGGATGGTGGAACAACTACATATAGAGGAAGAACTCATAAAGAAGTTAGAGTAATACCCATAAAGTGGATACCTGAAGTTTTGAAACAAACAATAATAAAAGAAATAGATAATAACGAAATCTATTATGATTTAAATTTTAAATCATTAGAAGATAAATTAAAGATTATTTATAAAAAAAATTATGGCGATGGATTTCTACACAAAATTTTATTAGCAAAAATGCCACCAAAATGGAATATACAAAAACATAGGGATAGTGGATTATCCTTAATGTCAGTCCATAGAACTCACATTCCAATAACAACAAATAAGTTAATTAAGTTTATGGTCGGTAATGATACTAACAACCTAAAAGAAGGTGAAGTATGGGAAATAAACAACGCCGAACCTCATGCCGTAAATAATGAAAGTGATAAAGATAGAATACATTTGATTGTTGATTACTATCCATACAATGGATTAAGTGAATCATTTACTAATAACTCATCTTTGTTTTGATGATATTTATAAAAGGACAAACATAAAACTTCTGAAAAATTAGAAAAAGATAAATAATACATATTTATATTAAACTTAGGAATATTCTATGAAAGGTACATTTTTCTCAGCTGATTTCATACTCGATGAAAACAATTCACCGAGAATAATTGAATTGAATACAGATACGGCTTGTATAACAGCTACGCTGGATACTCATTTTGATTTTACTGCATTTAAAACATTATGTTCAGATAATAGTATAACTAAAATCACAATCATATACAAACCATTTCAATCAAACTTTGTTGATTATTTTGAGCAGTATATAAATACTGATATGAATTTTATAACAGAGGTAGATAAAATCAGAGAAGCTACAAACTCTATATACACAACACTTATTTCAGATGAAGCAGATAGATTTATTTTGAGAATGGCTTATGATGAAAACGCAGTATTTGATTCAACATATTGTAAAGATAGAATAAACTTATTGAATTTATTTACTGAAAATGGTGTATCAGGTTCTACGCCTGAATATTATTATAGTAGTAGTGCTGGTGAAGTAAATACTCTTATGAGTACAAAATCAGGTTCAACAGAAGATTTATTTCAAATAAACTCAAATCATAGATTACCTGATGTGGTTGAGAAACCACATGGTGATACACCGACTGCTAATTTAAATTTTACAAAATTTACAAACTCATATCTAACCCATACTGGGATTTCATCATCAACAGATTTATATAATGATTACATCAACAATTATTTAGATAAAGATAACTACTATGCAGAAAAGTTTCACATATCAACAGGAAGTTATGAAAGTGGAAGTGTTGAAAGTATAAGAATGTTTGGTGTAGTTTATGGAGCTGAAATTAACTACATACAAATGGGTTCATACAAAATAGAGGGTATGTGGGATTTACCTACAAACTTAGATGATAGTGGTTATGATATTGGTTCAGATGTTTTTGCATGGGAACTACCAAAGTGCCACTACTACGAACTAACAACAAATTTCCGTACAGGCAAATCACAAGAGTTTGTTACGGATTCGGAAAAAGTACAATTATCTGATGAATCATTTGATTTAATACAGAACTTAGAAGTAAGCCAATCAGTTAAATCTTATTTTGTTTCAGGTTCACCATCACCAAACTCAGATATACAAAAGCAATTCTTTTCGTGGTCACATGATGGAAACACATTAGGAGATGGTAGTGGTGTAACATCATCAATTGTTGAGGCAATAACATCAGAATCATATGATAGTGATTTCTTAGTTGAGGTAAATACAGAAGGAAATGATTCAGTATATGTGGGTGAAACCAAAGCTATGTTAGTATTTGATTCAGGTTCTAATCAATTTATTTTTAGAAAAGCATATCAACTAACAGCAAGTAATGATTATTTAGTAGATGAGAATCAAAATCTTTTACCATTAGATTCTGTTAACTTCGTTTTACCAATGAGCGCATCTAACATTGAATTTATGAGATTAGATGTTGAAGAAACAGATACATTCTTTATATCAGCATCAACCCCATTTGTTGTACACAACGCACCATGCTTTGTAGCTGGTAGTAAAATTCGTGTAGAGGATAAAGGTATAGTAAATATAGAAGATGTAAAAGTTGGTGATAAAGTAATATCATATAATCATGATAATGATACAGTTGAATATAAAGAAGTAAAAAAGGTTAGAATAAAAACTGATGAATTTGTTGTAACTTATGTATTTGAAAATGGAACAAAACTTACTGGTACACCAGACCACCCACTATTCGTATTAGGTAAAGGATATGCATCATATAGTCCGCAACAAACAAAAGATGATTGTGGAATGGAAGTAGAACAAATTCTTTTAGGAGATGAGGTTTTACATATGGATGGGTATGGAGTTACAATTAGTGATATAATAGAAGAAGATAAAAAAGAAGTAGTTTACAATTTAGATGAAGTAGATGGTAACAACAACTTTTTTGTTGAAGATTTATTAGCACATAATAGAGCTGGGTTTTACTATGGAGATTTTACTTGTTTTGCTGCTGGCACAAAAATTTCATTAGCAAATGGTGATGTAAAAAATATAGAATCCATTGTAGTAGGTGATGAAGTGTTAGGTTGGAATGGAGAAGAAGTAGAAGCAGGTATCGTTACAGCCATAGACCACAGACATACAGTAGGTTCTCATGCTGAAGCTTGTGAGAGATTAGGAGATGAACCATCATTATATACAATTAACAATACAGGTATAGAGTTTACACCAGAACACCCATTCCTTACAAAAGAAGGTTGGAAATCATTAGTGCCTGAAATTAGACAAGAACCATATAAATCTGATGCACCTGCCAAAGAATTAAAGGTTGGTGATTTTATATTAAAAGATAGTGAATGGGAAGAAATAAAAGAAATTAAAGTTGTAAGGTCAAATCCAAATGAAAAGGTTTATAACTTTACAGTTGATAAGTTACATTCTTATATAGCAAATGGAATAGTAGTACACAATAAATAATTATGGCAGAAAAAATAAACATATATAAAAGAAAAGATGTAGCTACTCCAAGAGTAACACATACACTTAGTTCAAACGAACAAACATCTATTAATAACATTTTAACAAACTTCTTTACCTACTTTAAATCAAAACATTTATAGAACCGATATTTATACTAAATAGTTCTATATGGATAATGAGCAGTTTTACCAAATGCGATTACACCGAGATACCTTTGAATCTCGAAACACTCAAAGGGATACGGATTTTTCATTTAAAGTAATCGATAGTAATAATCCACTACACATCAGAGATAATATTTCAGATATTAAATTTATCTGTAAATCAATATCAAAAGAACTTCCAGATTGGGAAGGTAAACCTGCATTAGATATATGTTTAGAAAGATTAAACTCTATATCATCTCTTTTTTTATTTTTCCATAAAGATTTTAATAAAGCTATTGGTTGGGGATGGTGTTCGGATGTATTTACATATGATTGGATAAATAAAGTACACCAACTACCAACAGATAATTCCTATTATTTTGGTGGAGCTTATATTCAAAAGAATTTGAATATACCACCAAATACAGGTTTTCAGTTATACTTTCAAGCTCTATCTTATTTTAATTCTAAATACGAATGGGGTTATGGTTATGCGGATAAATGGAACAGAGCTTCAAGCCTAATATGTCATAGATTAGGTGCTGAGCAATATAATTTTATAAGGGATTATGGGAGAGAATATTAACAAACAACCACCAAAAGGTAAAATAAAGTTTTCAATAACATTATCAGAAGAACAAAAGATGGCAAAGACAAACATTTTATACCATCCATATAACTTCATAATGGGTAAAGCAGGTAGTGGAAAAACATTGTTAGCAGTACAAATAGCATTAGATATGTTTTTTACTCGTAAGATAAATCAAATTATTATAACAAGACCAACAGTATCAAACGAAGATAATGGATACCTACCAGGTTCATTAGATGAAAAAATGGAACCTTGGTTAGTACCAATTCGTTCTAATATGAGAAAGGTTTATAACAAACCAACAATATTACAAAAAATGGAATCCGATGAGAACATAGAATTAGTATCACTATCACACTTTAGAGGTAGAACATTTGATAATGCATGTGTAATAGTAGATGAGTTTCAAAACTTAACCAAACAACAACTTGGAATGGTGTTGGGTAGATTGGGAAAAAAATCAACTATGATTCTTACTGGTGACCCACAACAAATAGATTTAAAGTTTCCAAACGATTCAGCGATACACGAAGTGCCAAAGATTAAAGAATCTCAGTATGTATATTCAGTTAATCTTGAGGATAACCATAGGCATGAATCTTTAGATGAAATATTAAGATTGTTACAAAATTACGCATGATAAAAATATATGTACATCATAAATTTAATGAAAAATTATTCAGTATTCTTTTTCATAATTTGATACCAAATCAAAAAGTAGATACTAAATTAGTAGCACCATATACAGTCACAACTGATTTAGAATCTGTTTCAAAATTTACTTATAGAGATACTGAGTTTGAAATAAAATGGGTAGATGATTGGAAGCACTATGATGATGGGATTAATATTGTTGATTGGTGGGAAGTACAATCAAATATAGAATGTGATAATCCCACTTTACAAGAATCATTAGTATGGAGAGAAATTTATGAAAATCTGTATGATAAAAAAGATTGGATTGTAAGTTGTTTTAGAACAGAAAAAATATTAAGAGTACATCCAAACGCAAAAAAAGTTGCACCATATGAAAGTAGAATTTATGATATTATAAAAAAACACAAATTAGTTACTGATAATGTTTTAAATGGAATTGTTATAAAGAATGTTTACAGCCCGTTTACTAATATGTTTTATCAATGGAATCGTGTAATATCAATCAAATGGTTTGAAGAATTCAAATATATCTACGATAGATTAACACATGAATATGATTTATTTTTTTCGGTGAGAAACCTAAAAGGTAGCAGAGTTAAAATGCTAGAATCTCTATCACAATTAAAAAAAGAAAAACTTGGATTACAAATTTATGATGCTAAGATATCCGCACCGATAGTATTATATGGTGATAACTATAAAAATGTAACTGGATACAAAATGAATATTAGTGGTTATGATATGATAAAGGATACACCAAATCTATTAGTAAATCAAACTATAGGTGATAACCATTGGGATGATTTAAGCTTTTTGGATTTTCACGGAGGAATAGAATATGATTTTATGTTTAGGTATTTATCTAAATCAAAAATGTTTATTAATGATGAGACTTGGAGTTTTATTGGAGATACAGATGTACAATATTTATCCGAAAAAACACTAATATTTTTAATTACAGCAATACCATTTATTCCTACACACCACTATCCATTAGAATTGATAGATAAGTATATAGATTACAAACCACATCCTTTGTACGATAAAGTAAAAAAAATTAACAGAGATATTCAGATGTTAACAACATTAATATCAGAGGTTATGGATGATTATGATGAAACTTATAAAAAATGTAAAGAGTGGAGTGATGGACTTTACACTATTATTGCGGATAGATTGAGAAAAGAAAACAATTTGTGTGATATGTTAATAGAAGGATTTCCAACCGAATCCAAACCTTCTTTGTTATGAAAATACAAATATTAGGAGTAGCTAGAACTGGTACAACAAACTTAGCATTAAGTATTGAAAAGGAAGGATACACTACTATATTAGAACCATATGGTGTAAATCCTAAAAAAAATAAAACAGCATTAGTAGAAAAACTTTGTGTAAAGAATATATCTAATCAATTCCCAATTGATAAATTTAAATCAGCTTATGATTTCCAATTAGAAAATATACCAACATTTGATAAAACAATTTTATTAGATAGAAAGAATGAATTGGAGCATTGGAAAAGTTATTTAAACTTATTAAAGAAATATCACAAAGACCCAAAAACAACACATACTATTTGGTATGAGGATGATATTACAAGTGATTGGGATAGGAAAATGCGAAATGATGGTTTCTATGAAGTATTTAAACTACAAAAAGAAACTATAAAAAAACTATCAAATGAATTTAAAATACCAATAACATACTATGAAGATTTATTTAGTGAAGATAGAATGTACTCTTTTGAAACAATAAACAAATGGGATTTAGATATAGACCCTTTTAATGTAAATGAGTACTTAGACCCCTCCAAACGATACAAACAGATAGGAAAAAGAAGCCAATTTATTTAAAAATAATTCACTTTTTCCTTGGATATTTCAATTTTTTTTCGTATATTTACTATGTAAATAATTAAGATATGATAGCAAAATTAAAATCTAAACTACTTACTTATCTTTTTCAAGATTGGGTAAAAAACGAATATGATTTAGAAACCTTAGAACTTACAAAAGGTATGATTCACAATAGAGAAGTTATGTTAAAAACCATAATCGATAAAGTAAATCATAAACCAATCATAGGATTTAGAGCTCATTGTAAGTAAAAAAACTAACAAAATATTTGGATATATGAAAAATTTTTCGTATATTTACAATGTAAATAAGTAATGATATGAATAAAAAAGTGCTTTACATAGATATGGATGGTGTGTTAGTTGATTTCAATAAAGCTATCACTAACTTCTTAGATATACACCCACATCTAAAAGATAAGTTCAAAGATTGTCCTGACCACATACCAGGTATCTTTAGAAACCCACCTCCCATAGATGGAGCTATTGATGCTATTAACAAACTACACAATAGTGGTAAGTATGATATGTTCATAGCTACGTCAGCACCTTGGGGTAACCCACAATCACTTACTGATAAAAGATATTGGATAGAGGATTACTTTCCTCATATATTCCACAAAAAAATTGTTACCACTCACAACAAAGGTCACTTAATGGGTGATTACCTAATCGATGATAGATTGAAAAATGGTGCTGGTGATTTCAAAGGTAAACTTTTAAGATTCGGTTTCGATTGGGAAAACGATAACAAACCAAATGAATTTCCGACATGGAAAAGTATATTAGATTACTTATTGTAGTTTTATTATTATCCTCTTGTTCCAAAGATGAAGAAATAATAAATCCACTACCACCTACATTAGAGTTAGATGGTAGATTACCTATGGATAGCAATGGTTATTATCGTTTAGAATTAAATGATAGTTCATTTCAAACCATACACACAATTAGTGGTACGGTTGGTAATACACTTTATTGGGATGAACCTATGAAGGTAGAGTGGGATAGTAATTTAAGTTGGTATCTACAAAATGAGTTTGAGGTATCTACTGCTAACCCAGCATCTTATGTAGTTGATGGTAAAGTTATGAATGTAATCGGACCTGTACAAACAATGGTTGGGGATACTCTTATACTAACAGGTACGATAAGAGAACACTTAGTAAGTGATACAATTAAATTTGTTTTAGAATGAAAGGACCGGTACAATTTCCTCAAACACCAATAACAGAGGAAACATTTAAAAAGCAGGGTTGGAAAAAAGAGTATGATTCTGATAATGAGATGGAAGAAGTATATCAGTACACACTTAACTTACCAAAACAAAGTAGAGACCCTTATGGATTACAACTTATATCAACAACAAATAAAGATAAAATAAGAGGAATAGAAAAGGGTTGTTTCGTTGTACAACTATTAGATTGTAACGGATTGGGACAATGTACAACCGAAGAAGAAATAGAAGTATTATATAAAACACTAACACGAAAATCAATTTATAAAAAATGAAAAACTATACTGCAGAACAATTACAACAAAACTATGATAAGTTTATAGAAGCTCTTAAAAAAGTATTTAAGGGAGAGAGATTGGAAAAACTATTACATATGTATTCTGAAAATGAATTAGGACAAGAATTGGCAGTTGCACCTGCTAGTGGTAAACTTAACTTTCATAATGCCTATGTTGGTGGTTACATCGACCATATACTGAATGTGGCAAGAAACGCACATAAGATAAAAAAACTTTATGAAGAAGGTGGTGGATTTATTAACTTTACCGATGAAGAAATGTTCTTCGCAGCATTCCATCACGACTTAGGTAAGTTAGGTGATGGAACAGAACCTTATTACATACCACAAACCTCAGAGTGGCATCAAAAGAATAAAAAAGAATTCTTTGTACATAATCCAAAGTTACAATACTTTGATGTTACAGATAGGGCATTCTACTTACTAAACAAATACGGAATATCATATACTCAGAAAGAACAATTAGGTATTATGATGGCTGATGGTTTGTATAATGAAGCAACTAAGAAGTATTGGATATCTTATAACGAAGATTTCCAACTCAAAACAGATTTACCATATATTCTTCATTGGGCTGATTGTATGAGTACTCGACAAGAAAACTCTGAATACAGAATTAAAAATGGAATATATGACAAAATGTCAGGAGGTTTTTAGAAAATACTGACAAAATGTCATACAATTAGCGTTGGTATGAATTTGGTACTAATAGTAGTAAACAATTTAAAATTAAAAAAGGAAAAATTATGTATAGTATAACAACTTTCAACGATTTATTTGATGATGTGTTCAATGAACCCATTTTCAGAAGAAGTAGGAAATCCTACACAAACGCATATGGTAATTTTGATGCTACAGTTTTAGAAAACGGAAAACAACAAGTTACAATTAACACTACAGGACACAATCCTAAAGATATCAAAGTTGATGTTACGGAAACTGAAATCAAAATTGTATCTAAAAAGGATGAGAAGAGTTCACGCTTTGTTTCTGATATTGATTTATCACTTACAGTGGGTACTGATTATGATGGTACTAAAACAGAAGCTAAGTTTGAAAATGGTCTACTTACTCTCCTAATTGATAAGAAAGCTGATAAGAAAAGTAAATCTCTTAAAATCGCTTATTAGCACTAAATGTAGTAGATAAGAAAGGGGAGTTTTCTCCCCTTTTTTTGTATATACAATATTTATAATAGTAAAACAAAATATATCAAGTTATGAACGAAGCAAGAAAACTCAAAGCTTATTCCTTCATCGAAGGGATTGAAAGTAGAGCTAAGTTATTAGAGAAGGGAATTACTGGAAGTCAAAAGGTAGACCCTAATATGGCACTTAGATTAACTCAAGAAATTCTCAATTTAAATACAAAAGTAAAAGAATTGGTAGATATTTCGTAATGAAATTCAGAACATTATTGTTAGGATTATCGGCATTGTTTGTTGCTTTCAACGCTGCCTTTTTTTCCGTAAGTGGTTTATCTAAATTATTTGCAGGGGCATCGTTATCTGTAATCCTAATGGCAAGTTCCTTAGAATTAGCAAAACTAATTACTGCTGGATATCTTTACAATTATTGGGAAAAGATAAATAAAGTATTTAGATGGTATTTAACCTTTGGTGTAATTATATTAGTTTTAATTACATCGCTTGGTATTTATGGATTTCTTACAGCAGCTTTCCAAGATACCTTTAATATGTTCTCTGTAAATGAAAAACAAAAAACATTCCTACAACAAAAAGAAA